>JACZCY010042652.1_pt1 | contig 21766 bp, 22 predicted proteins | sample 8641821 | NCBI WGS metagenome assembly JACZCY01 (sample SAMN15324609, study PRJNA640507) | soil metagenome | isolation source: intercropping sugarcane | place: China: Luxin town, Laibin City, Guangxi Province | collected 2019-07-25 | depth 10cm m | reverse complement strand
GTGTTCCCGATGTTGCGCGGGAATGCGATGTATGAGGGCTGCTATCTCCTTGGAACGTCGATCGCTCGCCCGCTGATCGCTCGTCGACAGGCTGAAATCGCACTCAAAGAGCGAGCCGAAGCGGTGTCGCATGGCGCCACGGGGAAGGGAAACGATCAGGTGCGTTTTGAACTGACGTACATGGCGCTCGCGCCTCACTTGAAAGTCATCGCTCCTTGGCGGGAATGGACCATGCGATCTCGGCGTGAACTGATCGAGTATGCCGATCGCCACGGTATTCCGGTGACCGCGACCAAAGCCAAGCCCTACAGCACGGACCCGAATCTGTTCCACATCAGCTATGAAGGCGGCATTCTTGAAGATCCATGGGAATCGCCGCCGGATGAAATATTCCAGATGACCGTCTCTCCGGAAAAGGCACCGGATAAGCCGCAGGAAATCGAGATCGAATACCAAGCAGGCAATCCCATCGCGGTCGATGGCAAGAAGATGAGACCTGCGGCCTTACTTGCTCATCTCAACAAGGTGGGAGGGGCGCACGGGATCGGCCGGGTCGATTTGGTAGAAAACCGCTACGTTGGGATGAAGTCGCGCGGAGTGTACGAAACGCCGGGTGGAACAATCCTCCATGTCGCACATCGCGGGCTCGAATCCTTGACGATGGATCGGGAGGTCCTCCATTTCCGCGACAGCTTGATCCCACGATTTGCGGACCTGATCTACAACGGGTATTGGTTCAGCCCCGAGCGGGGAATGATGCAGGCGGCGATCGATGAAGCCCAGAAGGATGTCAGCGGCATCGCCAGGGTCAAACTCTACAAGGGAAACTGCACTTTGGCGGGGCGCAAATCGAAACAGTCACTCTATCGTCTCGACATCGCCACGTTCGAGGAAGATGACGTGTATAACCAGAAGGACGCGGAAGGCTTCATACGTTTGAGCGCATTACGACTGAAGATTCGCGCACAGAGAAGGAAAGCCTCGTCCTGATGGCCAATCGTAGGAACCATCCGAAGTCAGCCGGAGGTGGAGGGAAAGCCTGGGCCGGCCGGTTTCGAGAGCAGACCGATCCATTCGTTGAAGCGTTTACCAAGTCGGTGACGGTCGATAGTCGGCTCTATGGCGAGGACATCGCCGGGAGCATCGCCCATTGTAAAACGCTCGAAAAGGCTCGGATTCTGACGCGGGCGGAAACGCGCGTCATCGTCCGCGGGTTGGAATCAGTCAAACGAGAGTTGGATCGTGGACAATTCGTCTTCTCACCTCAAGACGAAGACATACACATGGCAATCGAGCGGCGATTGACCGAAGTAATCGGCCCGTTGGGGGGGAAATTGCACACGGGCCGTAGTCGGAATGATCAAGTGGCCTTGGATATTCGGCTGTATTTGCGTACTCAACTGGATGAGCTGCATGACCGATTAACCGGATTCCAACGTGTACTGGTCGCACAGGCCCGAGCAAACCGCATCCTCATGATGCCGGGGTATACCCACCTGCAACGAGCTCAGCCGATCCTGTTTGCGCATCACCTGCTGGCGTACGTGGAGATGTTCGAACGGGATAAAGCTCGGATGGGTGACGCCAGGAGGCGACTCAATGTCATGCCGCTCGGATCCGGCGCCTTGGCCGGTACGAACTACCCGGTGAACCGGCGATACACAGCTGAATTGCTGGGCTTTCCTGCGATAACCCAGAACAGCATGGATGCGGTTTCCGACCGCGATTTCATCATTGAAGTGGCATCTGCACTCTCGATTGTGATGATGCACTTGTCACGGCTTAGCGAGGAATTGATCGTGTGGGCATCGCAAGAATTTCAGTTCGTCGACCTGCCGGATGCGTTCTGTACGGGAAGCAGCATGATGCCGCAGAAGAAGAACCCCGATGTTCCCGAGCTGGTCCGAGGAAAAACCGGCCGGGTTTACGGACACCTCTTCAACCTGCTGACCCTGCTCAAGGCCCTGCCGTTAAGTTATAATCGTGATTTGCAGGAAGACAAACCGGCTCTCTTTGATGCTCTTGATACCGTGACGGACTCTCTCCACGTGATGACGGAATTGATGCACCGACTGAAAGTAAACGGAGAAGCCCTGAAACGATCGCTACAAGGGGGCGGACTTCTCGCCACGGAACTGGCCGACTACTTGGTCATGAAAGGCGTGCCTTTTCGGGAAGCCCACGGGATCACTGGACGAATCGTCCGGGCTGCCCTCGATCAAGGGCGTGACGTCACGGATTTTTCACTTGGGGAACTTCGTGTATTCTGTGAGAAGATCGACAAGAGCGTGTTTTCTCGACTGACTACGACAGCGGCGATCGATCATAAGAGACAAATCGGGGCGACCGCACGAGAACGAGTTGAGCAGCGAATCTCGGAGCTTGAACAGTTACTCTCATGAGAGCTGTTGTCATTATTGTGTCGGCAGGGCTGCTGATTTCTTGCGGAGTGGTGGGGTCACCGGTCCCCCCGGAATACGTCGGAGTCGCGCCTACGATCGCGAAACAGAAAAGACAACATGCTCTTGAGACAGAGCGGCAACCGGCTGAATCGGATCCTGTCCTGGGAGCCAATGACATCGACCTGCCCCCATCGCAGCCGGTGGGAATACGGTAAAAGGTCTTGGGCCTGATGCAATCGGTTTAACACAAGGAACCACGCGATGCATAGCTTCGAGTATCACCACGGTGAATTACACTGCGAACAGGTACCGGTCAGCCGCGTGGCAAAGGAGATCGGAACTCCCTGTTATATCTATAGCCATGCGACACTTGTCCGGCATTTTCACGCCTACGACGGTGCATTCAAAAATACCCCACATGTCATCGCATTTGCGATGAAAGCCAATTCCAATCTGGCCATCCTTCGCATGATGGCAAAGGAAGGCAGCGGCGCCGACATCGTGTCGGGCGGCGAGCTGTTTCGAGCCCTCAAAGCCGGCGTACCGGCTTCCAAAATCGTGTTTGCCGGTGTCGGCAAATCGCCGGATGAGATTCGTGATGCGCTGAAGGCCGACATCCTCATGTTCAATGTCGAGTCGTCGGCTGAGATCCATGCGATCAACGAGGTGGCGGCCTCGGTCGGCACAAGGGCGCGGATTGCATTGCGGATTAATCCGGACGTGGATCCGAAAACACATCCCTACATTTCGACGGGGATGAAGAAAAGCAAGTTCGGCATCGCCTCGGATCGCGCGCTTGAAGAATACAAAATGGCGTCCTCGCTGAGCCATACCGACGTAGTGGGCGTCCATGCCCACATCGGTTCGCAGTTGACGGACGTGACGCCGTTCGTCGATTCCCTCAAGAAGGTCGTGGCGCTCATCGATACGCTGAAGAGCCAGGGCATCAACATCCGCTATCTGAACATCGGAGGCGGGCTCGGCATCACCTATTCAGAGGAGAAGCCGCCTTTGCCTCAGGACCTGGCTGATGCAATTTCGCCGCTCGTTAAAGATTTAGGGCTGACGTTGGTCATGGAGCCGGGCCGTGTCATCGTCGGCAACGCCGGCATCCTGGTAACAAGGGCACTGTACGAGAAGGTCGGAGAGACGAAGCACTTCGTCATCGTCGATGCCGCCATGAACGATTTGATTCGGCCGAGCTTGTACGGCGCCTACCACGAAATTCGCCCTGTGAAGGAAGAAGCCGTCCGTCGTGTCAAACAGATCGTGGATATCGTCGGACCTGTATGTGAATCAGGGGATTTTTTGGCCAAAGATCGATCGTTGCCGGGCGTCAAGCCTGGTGAGTTGTTGGCGGTCATGAGCGCCGGAGCATATGGCTTTGTGATGGCGTCGAATTACAACTCTCGGCCTCGTGTACCGGAAGTACTCGTCAAGGGCGGAGAGTTTCACGTCATTCGCGAACGAGAAACATACGACGACCTCATACGAGGCGAGAGAATTCCCTTGTTCCTCAACGACACAGAGTGAGAGTGGGTATGTTTGCCGGATCGCTTGTCGCTATTATCACACCGTTCCGACAGGGCAAAGTCGACGAGCGTGTTTTGGCCGAGTTGATCGAATGGCAGATTGTCAACGGTACCAACGGCATTGTCCCCTGTGGAACCACAGGTGAATCAGCTACGCTTTCTTACAGCGAGCATAATCGGGTGATTGAGTTGACGGTCGAGGTGGTCGGACGGCGGGTGCCGGTTATCGCAGGAACCGGTTCGAACAGCACGGAAGAGGCCATTGCGCTCACAAAACACGCGAAGCAGGCAGGCGCCGATGGTGCGTTGCTCATTACCCCCTATTACAACAAACCGACCCAAGAAGGACTCTTTCGACACTATAAGGCGGTTGCGGAAGCCGTCGACCTGCCTTTAGTCCTGTACAACATTCCCGGTCGCACCGGAGTCAATATGCTACCGTCAACGATCGCTAGGCTCTCAGCCGTTAACACGATTGTCGGGGTCAAGGAAGGGAGTGGTTCCGTCCAACAGGCCTCAGATATTGTGCAGATGTGCGGTGACCGCCTAACGGTGCTGGCTGGCGACGACTCCCTCACACTACCGATGATGGCAGTCGGCGGGAAAGGAGTGATTACCGTCACAGCTAATATCATGCCGATGGAAATGGCTGGGCTTGTGAAAGCCTTTGCCGATGGGAAAATCGAAGAAGCGCGGCAGATCCATTTTAAACTCTCTCCCCTCTTTGCTGCGTTGTTCTATGAAACTAACCCCATTCCGGTCAAAGAAGCTTTGGGACTCATGAGGAAGATTGACCCGGAACTGCGCTTGCCGCTCTGCCCAATGGGCCAGGACACACGCGAGAAATTGATTCGCGTCCTCAAAGAGGCGGCGTTGATCTAACTCTGGCAATATCTAGGTGCACGACAAGATGATCAAGGTCATTGTAGCGGGTGCAGCTGGCCGAATGGGCTGTCGACTGGTGTCACTGATCAAAGATTCTACGGCTTTGACCCTGGCAGGGGCCTTAGAGGGCAAAGGGCATCCGTCGTTGGGAGAAGATGCGGGCGAGACCGCAGGATCAGGTCGTGCCGGCCTTCCGATCACGGATGATCTCTCCATTCTGATGGAGCAAGGAGAAGTGGTGATCGATTTTTCCTCGCCCGCAGCCACACTCGATCATATGCGGACGGCTGCTCACCATCGGAGAGCCATGGTAATCGGAACTACGGGATTTACGGCTGTTCAACTCGACGAGTTGAGGTCACTGGCCCAGCAGATTCCTTGCGTCTTTTCTCCGAACATGAGTGTCGGAATCAACCTGATCTACAAAGTCATCGGCGAGATGGCGAAAATACTTGGAGACGACTACGACATCGAGATCATTGAAGCTCACCACAGGCTGAAGAAAGACGCGCCGAGCGGCACGGCCCTCAAGATTGCTCAGATCCTCGCCCGATCGATGAGCCGAGACTTGAACCAAGTCGGAGTCTATGCCCGCAAGGGGTTGATCGGGGAGCGAACCAAAGGAGAGATCGGGATACAAACCATTCGCGCAGGCGATATCGTTGGCGATCACACGATTCTGTTCGGCGGCATGGGAGAACGAATCGAGGTCACCCACCGAGCCACCAGCCGCGACACGTTCGCCCGCGGAGCCCTGCAAGCCGCGAGATGGGCTATCCGTCAACCGGCCGGCTTATACGACATGATGGATGTCTTGAGCCTTCGTTGACTCCTCTTTCGTCGCTTCACATCATCATAAGAGCCGTTGTGTTTCAGCGAATATCCGACCAAGTACTTGCAATGTGTTTCATTCACCGGCTTCTGTGCAAAGTACGGTTGACTGATAAGGACGACTCGACAATTCTGTCGGATTCAAGACAGGCGAAAGGTAGAATTGCCTGTGAGGCACTCAATGCTTTCGGGGATTTCTGGCAGCGGCGTCGTAATCCGCTTGGCCGTCAAGATTCATCTGCAGGGTGGCGCTGTCTGAAAAGACATGTGTTATGACCCTACACTGACTGAAAGGTGCTTTCTAAGCATCTCACAGTCCTCGCCAGAAGATGGCGACTTAGAATTCGACGGTAGGATTAAGGATTAATGTCGAGCCGTGATCGGCCGAGGTTCCTGATCCGCTGCTTTTCGACGACCACAATTCAAACAGGCAAATACAGTAATCGCCAGTCCGGCGTCCAAATCCACCGCTCGTTCCGGTAGCATCGCCCCATGGCATTTATCACAGGTTTTCATGAGGGCACCTTAGCACCATAGGACAGGGTAAGCCAATCCTCCTGAAGTACTGGACGGCACTGACAAGAGTCCCAATTGGATCTAATGAGCATAGGTCCTTTGTGCACGTCTCCCCCAGTAGTATTTCCCGTAATATCTCACAACCAACTGCTGGTAGTTATCTTGACAGGTTCCCACAGCTTTCATAGTATTGTGGTCTCTTTGCAACGAGACCACAATGTATAGATTAATCCTCGTCCTTTTACTTCTCACAGTTCTCTACTTCTTGCTCCGGCAAATGTTTCGTGGATTCAAAAATCCGATTCGGGATAGTCAGGAGAAATCGGCCGCTCGAGCTCAAGATGAAGAACAAGACCAGATGATCGAGGATCCTGTGTGCCACATATTCGTCCCGAAGCGAATCGCCGTGATCGAAACAATTGGGGGACGGGAGTACTGTTTCTGCAGCCAGGAATGTTCGGTGAAGTTTCGAAGTGAGCACCCTATCTAGCAGAGCTTTCTGTACCTACAGAAAATCACTGTCGGAGAAGGGATCCAGCAGGTTCTTGCAACCAGTTGGTTAGCAGTCTGAGTAGGTATAGTCGGAAAGTTTCTCGTCTTTGTCAAACTTGAGGGTGATCTGGCACTGATTCGGTGAGAAATTGAAGAGTGGCTTCCCTGACGTTCCACCGGCAATACGATAGTAGGTCCAGATCTCACCACCAAAAAAACGAGATGCTTTGCCGTCCGGAGCACCCCAGGTTTTTTCGAACCACTCCATATTCTTTCCCTGAAGCTCGGCGGGTTTCAGTGAAGCCTCTAGGTATGGGTTCTTCCCTGAGCAGGATGGTATGATAAGAGAAAAGAGCAGCAACCAGATAAATCGTTGCATAGTGATATCTCCTCTACGATTAAATGGTCACTGTTCAACCGCAAAATTCTATCCCCCACTCGAAAACCTGTCAAACTTTTGTGTCAACTTCTTGCAGTGAAGTTGAGTTCTCCATACAATGACCGATAGTATCGGTATCGCCTTATGATCTCTTCGCTAGGAAAGGGACAATTATGAAAATCTATCTCGACACAGCAAACATCAAGGAAATCCATGAAGCGGCAAGCCTCGGCCTGCTCGACGGCGTGACCACGAATCCCTCCTTGGTCGTCAAGGAAGGCAGAAGTTTCAGGGAGATGCTGCAAGAGGTGTGCAAGATCGTGGACGGGCCGATCAGCGCCGAGGTCGTGAGCGTGGAAGCGGATGCCATGGTGAAGGAAGGTAAAGAGCTCGCCAAGATCCACAAGAATATAGTAGTCAAATGTCCGCTGATTCCGGAAGGGCTGAAGGCCACAAAGCGGATGGCGGCTGAGGGCATCAGAGTGAACGTGACTCTCTGTTTCTCACCCACACAGGCGCTGTTGGCAGCCAAAGCTGGCGCCTGGTGTGTCTCGCCTTTTATCGGACGCCTCGATGATATAAGCTCGAACGGCATGGAGCTTATTCGACAGATTCTGGCGATTTACAAGAACTATGACTACAAGACCTTGGTGTTAGTGGCGAGCGTCCGCCATCCGCAGCACGTCGTCGAGGCGGCGTTAGCTGGCGGACACATCTGCACCATGCCCTACAGCGTGTTTCAAGCGCTCTTCAAACACCCACTGACCGATGCCGGATTGAAGAAGTTTTTGGACGACTGGAAGGCAAAAGGGCAGCAGTAGCAGTTGATGAGCGGGGTGGACTCCGTGCTCGACGGACGTTCGCCCCACTCCAAATACCATTTATATTTCAAACGGAAGATGAGCGGAGCGGGACCCCGCTAACAAGACGAGTACCTGCTCTAAACCTACGCATGGTCAATTTCTTTTCTAGCCCTCCGAAACACCGCGTGAAACATCGAGCGAGTCAATCTCCCGGTAAACGTGTTTTGTTGGCTGGGGTGATAGGAGCCGAGCAGTATTACGCCCGATGGTAGGCGATAGGCAACACCATGTCCAAATTTTGGAATCGGCGCTGGTATAGTTCGCCCTTGCCTCCGACAGATCTTGAGGTAATGATCGAAAGCGATCTTTCCCAGAGCAATCACCACACGGTGATTCTTCAAGAGACAAATCTCCTCCTGCAAGAATCTGCTGCAGCGTTCAAACTCATCCGGCGCGGGTTTGTTCCCCGGCGGTGCACACCGCACGGTTGCTCCGATGTAACAATCCGTCAACGATAAGCCATCGTCTCTGTGTTGCGAAGTAGCCTGGCTGGCGAATCCATACCGATACAACGTGTCATACAGCCAATCCCCACTTCGATCGCCGGTGAAAATACGGCCCGTCCGATTCCCACCATGCGCCGCAGGAGCCAGCCCAAGAATATAGAGCCGAGCTTGGCGATCTCCGAAGCCAGGAACCGGCCGCCCCCAGTAGGTCCAATCACGATATTGTCTCCGTTTCTGCCGTGCAATCTCCTGTCGATAGACGACCAATCGAGGACAAGCCGTGCAGTCGATGATAGTCTTGTTCAGAACTGTCAGCGCCTGCATAGGGGCGCAGTGTAACACGAACGGGAACCCCCATTCTGCTTGCTGGCAAATGGGTGAGCTGTTAGCATAACTTCGCGTTTTGTGACGGCTTGTATCTGGATGCAATGGAGGAGTTCTAGAATGATTATCCGTGGTATGCAATCCTTGTTTTCTTTGGCTGGAATCGGTTTCTTTATCCTGTCAATGTGTCCTTCCGCCCTGGCCACGTCGGAAACATCGGATAATGGCGGTCAAAAATCAGAGGCGGAGAAGGATTTGCTCATACCGGACCTTCTGGATTCGCAGTCCGAACCGGAAGACCGTCTGGTCATTTTGCCTGAAATCAAACGCGAGGGAGAGCGGTTCTTTCTGAGTTCATTCAAGCTGCCCGACAAGATCACATTTGCGGGAGTACCTGTTCCTCTGGATAATTGGCAAGTGCGAGAACGGGTCGAATACGAGTTCTATCAATTTTTGGAAGATCAAGGTGAAAGCATCGTCCTCGCCAAACGTACCGGGCGTTGTTTCCCTCCTGCAGAAAAGCAGTTGGCCGAGGCCGGTTTGCCGGATGATCTCAAGTACATGTTACTCGTCGAGAGCAAGTGCATTTCAGCCGCCTACTCGAGAGCGAAGGCGTCCGGTCCATGGCAGTTCATCCCTTCCACCGGGCGCCGGTATCGACTGAAGAGCGACGCCGTCCGAGATGAACGTCGAAATCTCGAAATGTCGACCGAAGCGGCAGTGAAGTACCTCAAGTACCTCAAAGATTTTCAGGACAACGATTGGTTCTTGGCCATGGCCTCCTACAACGCCGGCGAGGAACGAATCCGCAAGCTGCTCAAGGAGCAAAAAATCGCCGACTATTGGAAGATGCATGGTCCACGCGAGACCATGCGGTACGTCCCTCGTATCATCGCCGCCAAGGAAATCTACTCGCAGCCGGAGAAGTATCTTGGTCTGACCAAGAAGGATCTCTATATGCCGCTTGAGACAGAAACTATCACGGTGAATGTCAAGGAGACCCAGCGGGCGCTGACTTCGATCGCCGAAGAATTCGGCACCTATTTGCTTGAGCTCAAAATGCTGAATCCTGAGTTTAAGAAGGATGTGCTCCCTCATGGCAGCTATCAAATCCGCGTGCCCCGCCAGACCTGTCCTAGCCGCTGCTTCAAGCAAGAAAAGATTCCGTAGCACGCCATGCGACTTCGCCTTCCTCCTTCTCCTGCGCGGCCGCTCCTTCAAAAGCTGATAACCGCAGGGCTGAGTACGGCGGACCCCTACCAAGCGCTGCTCAGGCATGTCACGCTAGATCGTCACTCCCTGATTGTGGGACGCCGCGCCTATGATCTCTCGCATATCAGCCGTATTATCGCGCTCGGCGCCGGCAAGGCGTCGGCAAGAATGGCACAGGCATTAGAGGCAGCATTGGGGACAAGATTGGAAGATGGACTCGTCATTGTCAAGACGGGTCACACACTCGCTACCAAACAGATCGCCGTGGTCGAAGCCGGTCATCCGATTCCCGATCGTGCAGGCCTTCACGCAACTCAGCAGCTTCTGCGTCTGGCACAGAGTCTGACGCCTCGAGATCTGCTGATCGTTCTCCTGTCCGGAGGTGCGTCGAGCCTATTACCAGCTCCAGTCGCCGGTGTAACGCTGGCCGATAAGCAGCGCACAACACGCCTGCTGCTCCGCAGCGGTGCAACAATCAACGAGATCAACGTCGTGAGAAAACATTTGTCATTGATCAAAGGAGGCGGGCTGGCCGCGTCCACCCGTGCGAGGATTGTCACGCTCTTACTTTCGGACGTCATTGGCGATGATCTCGGTTCCATCGGCTCGGGGCCGACAGCAGGCGATCCCTCGATCTTTGCGGACGCAGTGGAAGTGTTACACCGGTATGGAAGCTGGCATGCCGTGCCTGCGGCCGTACGCCGCTACTTGTACCGTGGTCAAAAAGGAAATGTGCCAGAGACCCTGAAGCCTGGTTCACGACGGTTGCGCTCTGTGCAGCATCACATCATCGGCAACAACCGGATCATGCTGGAAGCCGTCGTGCGTGCCGCGCAACAGGCGGGCCTCCACACCAAGCTCATATCTCACCCCATCACGGGAGAAGCGCGCGTGGCAGTGAAGCACTTGACGGACATTGCCAAAGCGATTGCGCAGAACCATGGTTTCTTGAAGCGGCCCTGTTGTGTGGTGGCGGGAGGCGAGACCATAGTGACGGTCACAGGCCGTGGAAGGGGTGGCCGTGCCCAGGAATTCGCGGCTTCTGCGGCATTCGAGATCGCCGGCCTCCCCAACACATGGGTCGTGGCCCTGGGCACCGACGGAACGGACGGACCCACCGATGCAGCCGGAGCGATTGTCAGTGGAAGCACCGTCTCGCGAGCGAAGGCACTCGGCATTGATCTCCGCTCATCCTTAAATCGACACAATACCTACCCTGCACTGAAAGCTCTTGGATGTCATATCCATACCGGTCCTACTGGAACAAATGTCAACGACCTTTACCTCGTCCTCCTGCTCTAGCTACTATGCCGACTTATGGCCCGTCCCTTTATCCTTCCACTGTCTCAGTGTAACGATGTCGAACACACGGGGGGAAAGGCCGTCGGGCTCGCTCAACTCATCGCGGCCGGCTTCTCTGTCCCGCAAGGGTTCTGCATCACGACAGAGGCGTACATACAGTGTCTGCATGCGTCAGGGTTTAAGGAGGATGAAGAGTGGCATAAGGCCTGCGCGTTATCAGGAAACGAACGAACGTCGGCGTTGGCCGACTGCCGAACTCGCATCAGACAGGTGGAGACTTCGCAACTTGCCGTTCAATGGCTGAGTGCACTCCAAACTCTTAGTCGTCCACCGAGCGAACGCTGGGCCGTCCGGTCGTCAGCCACGAATGAGGATACGACTCAGACCAGTTTCGCCGGGCTCTATCGCACTCACCTGGGCGTGGCGCTTACAGGCATTGATGCTGCGCTGAAGGACCTCTGGGCCTCACTATGGGAAGAACAGGTGGTGAGCTATACAGCTCGCCAGAACCACAAGACAGCTCCGAGAATGGCTGTAGTGATCCAATCGATGGTCGATGCTCAATCGGCCGGTGTAGCCTATTCAATACATCCTGTGACCGGACGATCGAATCAGGTGATGATCAATGCCGTACCTGGTCTCGCAGCGTCGCTGGTCGATGGCACAGTCAAGCCGGACCAGTATCTCGTAGAGGTCACTCATGAAAAGCAGCCGATCCGGGTTCGTAAACGCATCCTTGCGCATCACTCTCAACGAGTGTCGGTTTCCAAGGAGGGACTGCAAGTCGAGCAGTTTGATAATGCGGCTCACATCCAATCATCACTCACCGATGCACAACTCTTTTCCCTCTCACAGACGATCAAACATATAGAACAGGCATTCGGACACCCGATCGATCTCGAATGGGCATTCGATGCCCAACAGCTGTGGGTCGTACAGGCCCGGCCCATTACGACGGTCCGCTCTTCCTCCAATCTTACGAACGACGACTGCGAGTGGTCGCGGACGAATTTCAAGGAGACGTTGCCCGAACTGCCGAGCCTATTAAGTCTCTCATTTCTTGAACTGTTCATGGACCGCCACATCCTCTCTCATTATCGAAGACTTGGATGCTGTATTCCCGATGGGCTGACATCGGTCCGTGTCTTAAGAGGACGCCCTTATCTGAACGTGACCCTGTTCCATATCTTGGTTGCCCAACTAGGTGGAGAGCCATCACTGAATGCCGAACAGATGGGCGGCGAACCCCTGCAAACCATCCCAAAGGTACCGCCGCTCAACCGAGGGGCGCTCGCTCGGGCCGGATGGATGATGTGGGCGGAGATGAAGCGGGTTGAACGATCTGGTCCACGAGTGTTTCAAGAAATGAAGGATCTAGCTTCTACCTATCGTCGTGAGCGTATTCTGCACCTGTCGGTGGAAGCGCTTATGTCCGATCTCGATAAGCTCGGCCCCTGGTTAGAGGCTCGCGAAGTCACGTTCGGCATTATCAGCGGCGTCGGGCATTACCTGCAGATTTTTAGCCGATTCCTGCCTCGATGGCTCGGACCAGGCTGGAGGGGTTTGCTGAATGCCGCTCTCCAAGGCCAAGGGACCGTCATTAGCGCACAACAGATTCTCCGCCTCGCTGAGCTGACGGACATCGCCCGAGACGAACCGGTGGCCGGCACATTTCTCACATCGGATTCATGGGAACTTTCTCCGTTTCGCGAGGCTCTCGCCGACACGAAATTTCTACGGGCCTTCGACAGTTATTTGGAGGACTATGGGCATCGCGCAGTCGGTGAATCGGACGTCATGTCCCCGCGTCTAGCCGATAACCCTGAATCGATTTTGGCTATTGTGCGCATCCAATTCATTTCCGACTCTCCTTCACAGAAGAGCATCCTCTTACGCCAAGGCAACGCGAGAGCCGCTGCGCTGGATCAGATCAAACGGCGCATCGGCTGGCGCTACCATCGGTGGATCATCTTTATGTGGTGTTACCGAAGACTCTGTCGCTTCTTCGCGCTGCGTGAAGCTAATCGACACCATTTGATCTATTACTCGACGGCCATCCGCACCCTCTTGTTGCGCCTCGGAGAACTTCTGGTCGAGCGTGGTCTGCTCCTTCAAGTTGACGACATCTTTTTTTTGACGATCAACGATCGAGCCGACTTGTTGGCCGGCAACACACGAGACTGGAAGGCCGTGATCAAAGCCCGGAGAACCGAGCGAGAGCGCAACGCAGCGGTCGCGGTACCCGACACGATCCGCGACTGGGAAACTGCGAGGGAAAAACAAACCGTGACATCTGACAAATCTGAAGGGAACGGTATCTTGTCGGGCACGCCGATCAGCGTTGGAACTGTGGCAGGTCCGGTTCGAGTGGTCCGCTCGGTGGCGGATTGGGACAAGGTGGTGCCGGGGGAGATTTTGGTGGTCCCGGTTATCGACCCTGGATTGGCTCCTCTCTTCGGTCTTGCCGGAGGTTTGATTGCGGAAATGGGCGGCACACTGTCTCATGGAGCCATCATCGCTCGCGAGTACGGACTGCCGACCATTGCCAACGTTGAAGACGCCACGGCACGACTTGCTGATGGACAGCGCATCACGGTTGACGCTGGATCAGGGACCATTTGTATCGAGTATATCGAGCCGCCTCCATGCCCCTAGGACAGATAGAGCTGATCGATTGGGGCCTTCTGCTTCCTTGACCTTTTTCAATCCCTTGCGTACTCTGCCTCAAATCATCCTTGTGTAACACTATATGCAGGGTGTTTGTTGCCTCGGATTTTTAAGAGGGTCAAGGTATGACTGACATGCCTTTCCTCTTGGCCTTTGCGATAGGACTGCTCCTGGGCGGTCTGCTGACTGGTCTGTGGGTCACCAGTCGCTTGCGGTCTCAGGCCCAACGAGCCGAAGCGACCGTTGACGAATTGCGAAAGCAACTCGAAATAGAACGAGATGCCCTCATGTTCCTTCGTCAAGAATTGTCTGTGGTTCAACAAGCCCGCGTCACTGCGGAAACCCGCATGGAAGACACTGCGCGGCAACTCACTGAACAGAAAAACCTGCTCGACCATACGCGCCAGGAACTTATGGGATCGTTCCAGGCCCTGTCCGGTGAAGCATTGAAACAAAATAGCGAAGCATTTTTGAAGCTCGCCGCCGTGTCGTTCGAAACTCTGCATGTCAAAGCGGATAGTGACCTAGGGCAGCGGCAGCAGGCGATCGATGCCTTGGTTCGCCCACTTCAGGAATCGCTGCAACGCTATGCTGAGCAAGTCCGTTTGCTGGAACAATCTCGCCAGTCGGCCTATGGCGGATTGGATCAGCATCTCCGATTATTAGCCGAATCGCAACAACGGTTGCAGCAGGAGACAGGGAACCTGGTGAAGGCCTTGCGAGCGCCGACCGTACGGGGCCAATGGGGCGAGTTGACGTTGAAACGGGTGGCTGAGCTCGCAGGCATGGTGGACCATTGCGATTTCGCCGAGCAGCCCTCTGTAACCGGCGACGAAGGGCGTTTCCGGCCGGATATGGTCGTCCAGTTGCCTGGAGGACGCCACATTATCGTCGATGCGAAGACCGTGCTCTCGGCCTACCTCGATGCCCATGAAGCCCAGAATGAGGCCCAGCAGGTGGAGGCCTTGCGTCGGCATGCCACTCAGGTCAAATGCCGCATGGACGAACTCTCTCTAAAAGCGTACTGGACACAATTCGACCGTGCACCGGAGTTTGTCGTGTTGTTTCTTCCAGGTGAGCAATTCCTGGGGGCGGCGCTGGACCAGAATCCCCGTCTTATTGAAGAAGGGTTTGCAAACGGGATCGTATTGGCGACCCCGGCGACGCTCATTGCGTTGCTCCGGGCGGTCGCTTACGGCTGGCGCCAAGAACGCATGACCGCTCATGCAGAAGAAGCCGGTCGGTTGGGCAAGGAACTGTATGAGCGCATGGCGGTAATGGCTGAACATATGAACGATGTCGGCCAGGCCCTCGGCAAAAGCGTGTCTGCTTACAACCGGGCCGTCGGCTCTCTTGAGACACGCATTCTCCCCGCAGCACGGCGCTTCAAAGATTTGGGGGTCTCGTCGGAACGAGATCTCCCGGTGCTGGAGCCGACTGAAGTGGTTCCCCGCAAGACCTTGCCGTTTGAGATCGAATGAAGGAGCACGCATGACCGATGAACAAGCCATGGTCGAAGCATTTCACAGCAAATTCGGGATTTTGGTACAGACAGCGCCAATGGATGTGAATGAGGAGACGAAACACCTTCGTGTGCGACTCATTCAGGAAGAGTTCGATGAATTAAAAGAAGCCATGGCCACTGGAAATCTAGCCGCGGTGGCCAAAGAAATGGCCGACCTCCTATATGTCACCTATGGAACTGCGGTGTCCTACGGAATCGATATGGAACCCGTGTTTCAGGAAGTCCACCGGTCGAATCTGAGCAAAGTCGGCGGCTACAAGCGGGCCGATGGGAAATGGGTGAAGCCGCCCACGTACTCGCCGGCCGACATTCAATCGATTGTGGAGGTACAGCGGGAGCAACCGTCGGCGGAGCGGCTGTCTGTGCATGAAGCCGCCGCCGGTATGCCCCGGAATTCATGAGAGACCCACACTGCCCAAGTTGCGGAACACCCTTCGTCCGAGTCGTTTATGACGAGGGAATCATGGGGCGACTCTTGAGTCGCTTCAGGATCCTCTCATTCCGATGCCAACTCTGCACCACTCGGTTCCGTGCCTATCGGAATCAGCTCCCAGGCCAGACCTTAGTCACGGATCGTCGGCAATACAAACGATTGCCAGTGTCGCTCCGGGCCAATCTTCTCGCAGAAAACGCCTTGCGAATGGACAATCGCGTAACGGATATCTCCATGGGAGGCTGCACGCTCGAGACGACGACAACCTTGCCGCAGGGGACGTTTATCGAGCTGGTCATCAAACCGGCTTCCGACGAAGAACCCATCAAGATTGAGACGGCCATGGTGTGTTCTTCGCGACCCGAATCGATGGGTATCCGGTTCCTCGAAATGGTGTCGGATGACAAGAACCGCCTCAGTCAGGTGATCCTCAGCTTGCTGGTAGGGCAAAGCCTCCATACAAATCTCCTCTCTTGAGGACACCTCCCCATTAGTTAGTAAGACCGCCGTGGAGGGGTGGCCAGAAGGTTATCGATAAGCCTAACAGATCCTATTCGCACCGCACCAAGAAGCACGACTCGCGATGTCACAGCGGAACGCGGTTCCAACGTATGCGGATCGCAGACCGCCAGATAGTCGATTGTGAGGGCCGGTTCTTTCTTGACCACCTGAGCCATCGCTGACTGCACGGCTTCCCCATTCGTGACGCCTCTTCGGATCGCCTCAGCTCCTGCTTGCAAGCTCTTGTACAACGTCGCGGCACGAATTCGGTCATCAGGCGACAGATAGATATTGCGCGAGCTCATGGCGAGCCCGTCCGCTTCTCGCACCGTAGGATACATGACAATCTCCACACCGAGGTTCAGATCCTTCACCAGCTGCCGGACCAGTACCGATTGTTGAAAATCTTTCTGCCCAAATAGCGCGATCTGAGGACGAACAATTCCGAAAAGCTTCGTCACAACGGTCGCAACGCCGGAAAAATGATGAGGGCGCACCTCCCCTTCCCACCGACAAGCGATGGCCGGAAGCGTCACCATGGTTTGAAACCCACTCGGGTACATCGCCTCTACAGTCGGCTCAAAACAGACATCTACGCCTTCTTTTCGACATAGTGCTCGATCCTGCGAGAGAGAGCGTGGGTACTTGGCCAGATCTTCCTGGGGACCGAACTGCGTGGGGTTCACAAAGATACTGACGACGAGCGCATCGCATCGCAACCGTGCTTCTCGGATGAGCACCCGATGGCCCTTATGCAGCGCTCCCATCGTTGGAACCAACCCAATCTTCACGCCTTCATGAATAAGTCCCTCACTCCAAGCTGCCATGGCTACGGGTGAGCGAATGATCTTCATGAGCCGGAAGATGAGCTGCAGGCAGGACGCGAGCCATATTTTGTTGAAGGCTGGGGGAAAAGGAGACGTACTTGGGGCTGGTCCTTGGCTTCCGTCAATAACTGCGCCACCGACTGTTTGAGTGTCGGATGGATCCACAGCGGATCGAGCTCATTCATCGGCATGAGGACAAAGCGTCGCTGATGGAGACGAGGATGCGGAATGGTCAACCCTGGTTCTTTGATCACATGTTCGCCATAAAAGAGGATATCCAAGTCGATCGTGCGAGGACCGGACCGGTTGTCATCATCACGCCCGAGAGAGCGTTCGATTTCTTGGAGAGTTGTTAAGAGACTGCGTGGCGTGATGTCCGTTTCAAGCTGCACCACCCCATTCAGGAACCAGCCCTCCCCCGGATCGGTCCGATCCCGAACCGGTTCTGTTTCATATAATAGCGAGACGCCTTTCAGCCTGGAATGCGGTAAGAGGCTCAGTAACGTCACTGCTCGATCGCAAAAATCGACTCGATCACCAACATTCGACCCGAACCCGATGAAGACAGTCTCAGGCATATGCGCTCGTGATGCGTTATTCGTGAATCGTTAAACGAGACGGAGATTTCAGGATACGATTAACGGTGAACGTTTAACGAATAACGATTCTAGAATCCTGCCTTCCTGATTCGTTCAACCGCTTCCGCCAGCCGCTCTTTGGAGGTGCAGAGCGTCATACGGATGTACCCTTCTCCCGGCGCGCCGAATCCATTGCCGGGAGTCGTCACGATACCGGTTTTCTCCAAAAGGTGCGCGGTAAACGATGTCGACGTATAACCCTTCGGCACCGTCACCCACACGTAGAACGCAGCTGGAGGAGGATCCACTTCTAATCGGAGACTCTTGAGACCAGGAATAAGGGTGTCTCGACGAGCCTGGTAGTTCTTTCTCAAGCCGTCTGTCATCGAATCGTCCAGACCTAGGGCGGTAATGCCGGCCTCCTGAACCGCCTCGAAACAGCCTGAGTCCAAGTTGCTTTTCACCTTGCCGAGGCCGGCTAAGACTTCCTTGTTGCCCACAGCAAAGCCGATGCGCCAACCGGTCATATTGTAGGTCTTGGAAAGTGAATGGAATTCAACTCCGACGTCCTTTGCGCCCTCGACTTCCATAAAGCTCGCCGGGCGACGCCCATCATAATAGACCTCTGAATAAGCGGCATCATGGCACACGATGATCTGGTGCTCCTGAGCAAAATCCACGACCCACTTGAAGTAATCCTTCGTCATGATCACCGAAGTGGGATTGTTCGGCGAATTGAGCCACATCAGCTTGGCCTTTTTGGCCACCTCTTTCGGGATCGCACCGAAATCAGGCAAGAAACCGTTGGATTTCGTCAGGGGCATGATGTAGGACGTCCCACCGGAAAAACTGGTACCGACGGGATACACTGGATAGCCAGGGCTCGGAACCAGGACGACATCGCCGGGATCCACAAAGGCAAGATGAATATGCCCGATGCCCTCCTTCGAACCGATCAGCGTGAGGACCTCGTTCGCTGGATCGAGCGTCACGTTGAATCGGCGTTTGTACCAACCAGCCACGGCTTTTCTGAAGGACAACATGCCTTCATAGGAGGGATATTGATGATGCTTCGGATTCTTGGCCGCATTCGCCAAACTCTCGATGATCGGTATCGGCGTCGGTAAATCGGGGTCGCCGATGCCAAGATTGATAATGTCCACTCCACGTGCGATGGCCTCTTGCTTCATTTTGTCGATCGCGGCGAACAAATAGGGAGGCAGTGTCTTAATGCGCGTGGCAACTTCGATTGGGAAACCGGCCATTATGATCTTACTCCTTTCGGTGGATGATCTCGCTTTTAATCCGTCAGGTCGTCATGTCATCAAGTCGGGGAAGCTTTTGTGGGTTTTCGACGTGATGACGTTGGACTTGTCGACGAAGGAAATAAGACTACTTCAGGAATGAACCGGTAATCAATGACTGGATTGAAGCAGATGACCGATCAGCCGGTCAACCATTAGATGGAGCTGCGGGAGCTGTGGCCGAGCGGTCAATTTGACTTGCTGTGCCATAAGACGAGCTTTCATCAAGTCCGGCCCGCATTCTTGACAGAGCGAGTCGATCCCGTTTTCCTCCATTTCCAAATGAAAGAGAAGGCCATAGGCACGATCGCCATACCGAAACGCCTGCAGTGGCGCAATGTCGGAACCAGCCAATGACACGCAGTCTTTCGGCAGGTCAAAGACTTCACCATGCCATTCAAAGACAGGGAAGGATTCAGGACCGGCCTCAAATACGGGGTCCTGTTTCCCCGCATCAGTAAGGCGAACAGTGGTCATGCCGATTTCCAATGCCTTGCCTGGTCGCACGGTGGCGCCAAGCGCCTTTGCCATGAACTGACTTCCCAAACATACCCCGATCATCGGCGTCCCGGCGAGCAGTTCGGATCTGATGAAGGCGGTCTCCTCGGCAATCCACTTGTCGGAATCGTTCACTGACATTGGCCCGCCCATCACGATCAACAGGTCCCCCCCGTGTCGAGGCACACCGTCTTTCGGAACAAGAGAATACTCAAGACTCACGCCACGCTTCGCGAGGGCTTTTGCAAAAGCACCCGGGCCCTCGAAGGAAACATGTTGGAGACAAACGACGCGCATTGATTCCACCTGAGAGAGACTTCGGCTCTTTATATACCGAATGGCGCGACGAATAAAGAGCGTTTGAAATACATGGTCGTCCTGGCCACCTATTCCCTCGGGCGCTGGCTTTTCCGATGAAATCGGCAATCCTCCCGTCGTGGATTACTGCAAAGGTCGTTTCTGAAATGCAGCAGGTGGGGCGTACGCTCACAACCATGCCAACCGTCTAACTACCGCTAATGGCTGGGGGTGCCTCTACGAATTCGTCAATGACAATAATAGGTTAGGGATCTTGACCGGCTGTGCGACTTGTGGTGCTTCCTTTTTTCGTTCGCTCTCCCTTAAAGTAAGCGGCCCATATGTTAACACCTCATACGACACAGTCGTTGATTCTTGGGATCGATCGCATCCTGATCTACACGCAGGATGTGGAGCGTGTCTTCGCGCGATTTCGTTACGAGTTCGGCCTGCCGGTCATGTGGCCGATCACCGACTGTGGCCTGCTCGTGTCGGGTGGCCTCCACGCCGGCAATATGACTATCGAGATCGGTCGTTTCGCAGGATTTGGGCTTCCTGGAACCTGGTTCTATGGGCTCGGCTTTACACCATCGCAGCCGACGTGGGAGACAGTGAACGGGTTAGTGTCTCGAAAAGTGTTGCACGCGCCCCCTGTGACACTGCACTACGAAGAGCCGGTTGCAACTAGGTCCACGCTCACCTTCTTACACAATCTCTTGGATGGCCAGCCGAATACACCGTTTTGGCTCGGCCGGCCTTGGGGCGGAAATACTCGCGTCTGTCGAGCTCTGGCGGCATTTAGTACCTGGATGGTCGGCACAGAAGCCGGTGCCATGACATTTTCAAAACTATTGGGCAGCTCCGTGGTCTTCATGTGCGACAATCAAATCGATCGTCATCAAGAACGGCTCACGGAATTGAAGGCCAACTGGCGGAGGATGCGACAGAGCGGGCCGCATGGAATCACCGGGATTGCAGCGATCGATATTGAGGTTGCCACCAATGCTGCCTGTTGGGGGAGACTCCTGGATCGATCAGACTTGGAGACAAATTCGACCCATTCTTTCAGCATGGGGCCGCCGCTTCGATTTCATCCCGGTGGGAGAAACCGATTGCTCGGCATCGAGTTTTCATGTGCCGACCTCGAATCGACCGTTCAGAAGCTCATTGAAAAACGATCCCTGGTTCCAGATGGGAAAAGAATCACCCTCTCTCCGGACCGAATGGACGGTTTGATGATTGGATTCAGCCAGTCTCCGACTTTGCGATCATAAAAGCGTTAAACGAAGCAGGAATTGCACTGGACTCATCACCACATCAATAATATCAACAAGATAGTTCTGAAAAATCGCTGCAAAACCGGGCAAGCAATCCGCAAATCTGCAACCGGACGCAACAGAGTCGGGTGGCGGGGGAAGAATTTCCTTTCCTGATTCAGTTGGTCCATTTGTCGTGTCAAAAAACCGAGGTCCTTCCAGCTGGCCTATCGCTCTCAGGGATCCACCGTGCTCGTAAGTATCCGAATCGGTCTAACAAGAACTCCATGTGCTTCGGTACGGTTCCCTGGCCCATCAGGTCGGGATGGGAGATCGTCCTGCGGGAGAGTGAATACGTGCGGGCGATGTCGGCCGCTCCCTGCTCTACCAGTGTGAACGGGGCTTCCCCGTGATGAGGGCCATCTGCTCCAGGAGTGAGGTTACAGCCAACACCTCGGTGTTGTGGTCGTGTAACACCGGATAAGCAAGCCGGAGTTGATCGAGTCGCTCACACGATTCCGGCCAGGAGAACAACACGAGCAGGACAGCCTTTACCTCGCGAAAATCATTCAGCCTGCCGGTACTCCCATCATGGCCAACATGCCATCACCTTTCGCTTGAGGCCCATGACAGGGGACGCAGTTTTCAGCGAAAAGCGTCATGTCGTGAGCGATGGACTTCGCTTCGAATGGAATC
>JACZCY010104761.1_pt1 | contig 21805 bp, 19 predicted proteins | sample 8641821 | NCBI WGS metagenome assembly JACZCY01 (sample SAMN15324609, study PRJNA640507) | soil metagenome | isolation source: intercropping sugarcane | place: China: Luxin town, Laibin City, Guangxi Province | collected 2019-07-25 | depth 10cm m | reverse complement strand
CACCCGATCTTCACCGGCTTCGAATCGTACCACTGCGAGATGTCATACCCTCGATCGCTTGCCATAGTGTGACCTCCCTTTTGGCTTAATGAAAAATCTCTTTCCTTTCATCCTTGTTGATCCGCTGCTCAACTCTTCAATCGTTCCTCCTCATAACCACTTGGCTGACCCTCCGGCAATACTACCTTAAATCGATATGCCAATGCCAACCGATAATTTATTGACTTGCAAGCATTTAATCGCTGTCCTTTCCATGGGTTACAGTCACCTACTCTGGCCGTTTCTCATTACTTTTTACCAAGTTTATATGTTTCACCTTGCCCCACCAAGTCCGACACTGCCAACGTTGATCCTTTCCATCTCGCAGCGTAGGATGTGCCTCTTCGGTCAGGAGCCGCATGAGATCACCTGGATGGGCAAGCATGCGAGGAATCGTTGCAACGATAGTTGCAATAGGTGCGTTTTCCTTATTGGCATACATGCAGTTGAACCCTCAGACGCAGGGAAGAGAAGAGGTAATCGCCACCATCATCAAGAATTGGCAACAGACGCATCCAGCCCAGCGGTTTGTGATCTTGCCCGACTTCAACAACGATGCAGTCCTCGATAAGGATACAAACCTCATCTGGGAGCTCTCCCCAACACCAACGCCCGTGACATGGAACGAAGCCCGTGCCACATGCATTACCCGAACGACTGGCGGTCAGAAGGGGTGGCGTCTGCCGGCACCGGCTGAAATGCGTAGTCTTGTTGGTCCAGCAGTGGACTCCCCTATCCCGAATATCCCACCGGGACATCCATTCGTGAACATCCAGCCAACAGCCTATTGGACGGTCGTCCCGGAAGCCAATCAACCATCATATGCGCGGTACGTGGACGCCTTCCTCGGCAACGTGCTGAGCTTCATCAAAATATACACGTATCCTGTCTGGTGCGTTCGTGGGCCGATCAAGCAGGATGAAAATGATCCCAGCGGGCACTAGACGTCATCCGCCGACTATCTTCAGATAGAAATTGAGCACATACTCGTGATGGACTGTGCCCTGTCAGGAGACAAGCCTATGAACATTGTCGTAACTGGAGGTACAGGATTCATTGGGCGGGCGTTATGCGCCGCGCTCATGAACGGAAACCACACAGTCAGCGTTCTGACCAGACATACGGGACAGGTTCTTCACTGGCCGGACATACATATAAACTCAGTGGAATGGAACGCCCGAGACATCGGACCCTGGGAGCAGGCTCTTGAAGGAGCAGATGCGGTCATCAACCTCGCTGGTGCGCCGATCGCCGAGTCACGCTGGTCAGACGCACGCAAGCAACTCATCACGGACAGTCGGGTTCTTACTACCCGCTTACTGGTCAAGGCCCTATCGCGCTGTTCTTCCGAACCCGCAACGTTCATCAGCGCGTCGGGCATCGGTTATTACGGAGCACGTGACGATCGCCGTCTGGATGAAGGAGCGGCACGTGGTCAGGGCTTCTTAGCCGATCTCTGCCTTGCATGGGAAGCAGAAGCCATTCGGGCTGCGGAGTTCGGTGCGCGCGTCGTCATTTTACGAACTGGCATGGTGCTCGAGCACGATGGCGGCGCCTTGCCTAAGATGCTGTTGCCCTTTCGATTCTTTGCAGGCGGTCCCATCATGCCGGGTAGCCAATGGGTCTCCTGGATTCATCGGAATGATCATATCGGTCTGATACAATGGGCTCTCACCACGACGACGCTTTCCGGTCCGATCAATGCCGTAGCTCCAGAACCTGTGACAATGAAGATGTTCTGTGAGGTGCTTGGGCGGGTGATTCACAGACCATCCTGGCTTCCCGTTCCAAGGTTTGCCTTACACATGCTGCTGGGTGAATTGGGGACCCTGATGACAACCGGTCAGCGGGTGATTCCCGCGAAAGCAATCGCGGGAGGCTATACATTTCGGTATCCAACGCTGGAACCCGCACTGGAAGCTATCCTGATCGGAGCACCTCGCCACACCGCCGGTGACTAAGATTCATGAGGCACACCTTATGTCCCTGGACGAAAAGGACCCGTATAGTTGCCATATCGGGATCGATTATCCGCCCACTCATGGATCATCGTCAGGCACGTCAGGAATACTTAGATCTGGGCACGCAGGAGGTGACGAGATGACGGCTTCCCCGATCCGCCTGGGCATCAGCAGGTGTCTCCTCGGTGACGAAGTTCGTTTCGACGGGGGACACAAGCGGGACCACTTTTTAAACGATGTGCTGGGCCGCTATGTTGAATGGGTGCCGGTCTGTCCTGAGGTTGAAGCGGGACTGGGCACCCCGCGTGAAGCTATGCGGTTGGTGGGCGATTCACATCGCCCCCGGCTGATGACCATCACGAGCAAGCACGATCACACCCAAGCGATGAAGACTATGATTAAGGAGCGTCTCGAATCGCTCGACAAACTGAACCTCTCGGGGTTCGTCTTCAAGAAAGGGTCGCCCAGCTGCGGTGTCCAACGCGTGCATGTGTACCCTGAACAGGGTATGCCGAGCCGCAATGGTTCCGGGATCTTTGCGCAGGCTTTTCGACATCTGTTTCCTCTCATTCCGGTCGAGGAAGAAGAGCGGCTCTACGACCAGGCGCTTAGAGAGAATTTCATCGAGCGGGTGTTTTCCTACCGTCGATTTCAAGATCTGATGCAAGACGGGGTCACCACGCAGGCTCTGATAGGCTACCATACCATTCACAAGTATCTCCTTTTGTCCCACAGCCGACGGCATTATGAAACGATGGGTCGCCTGGTCAGTCGAGCGGATCGTTATCGACCCCAGGAATTGATGATGAAGTATGGTGCATTATTCATGAAGACCTTGACTGTAAAAGCAACGGTCCGCAAGCACGTGAACGTGCTGCACCATATTGTGGGTTATTTCAAGGGTCGATTGAAGACGCACGAAGAGGCTGAGCTTTTACGCGTGATCGATGACTACCATCGAGGGCTCACTCCCTTGATCGCTCCATTGACGCTGATCAAGCACTACGTTCGGGTGTTCGATGTCGACTCTATTCGCGACCAAGTGTACCTCAATCCACATCCGAAAGAACTGATGCTTCGAAACCACGTGTAGGTGGATTCATGGTGATACAGAAGCAAGGAGTCATTCTGGTCGGGCATGGCGGAATCCCTCAGGACTGCCCACAAGATTTTGTGACAAGGCTGAAGCGGCTGGAAGCCCAGCGCCGTGCGGCCAAACAACCGCCGTCCGCTGAAGAGCTCGAATTGGATATGAAGATCCGGCGTTGGCCGAGGACACCATCAACCGATCCTTACCAATCCGGCCTTCAAGCCGTCGCGGCACGATTACAGCCACAACTCAATGGCATCCTGTTCGGACTAGCCTATAATGAGTTCTGTGCTCCAACCTTGGAAGAGGCGGTGGAACGTCTCATTGGACAGGGGGCTACTGAGATCACTGTGGCGACCACCATGTTTACTCCGGGAGGTTCTCATTCGGAAATCGAGGTGCCTGAAATCCTCAACCGTCTCCGTCCGAAACATCCCGGTGTGGTACTTCGTTATGCCTGGCCTTTTGATCTTGAGTTGGTTGCCAACACTTTGGCGGAACAGATCCGTCGCTTTTCCACGGTCGCGCCTCACTCAGATCAGTGAAAGGTCTGTCGGCAGTCGGCCCGGCAGTGTAGAATGCGGCACACATAGCAGACACTGAACGAGGGGGACCCATTAGTGACGGTTCGAGAGCAACTGGCAAAAGCGTTCCATGATACTCAGTCATTTAAATTGGATCGCGACAAGGGATTCAAGCTCGCATCAGGCGAGATGAGTCCTTTCTATGTCGATTGTCGTGCCCTCATGGCGCATCCGGAAGCGCGTCGTCTAGTCGCCCAACTGGCCTATGAGGCGCTCGCTGACATTGAGTTCGATTGTCTCGGCGGCCTCGAACTCGGAGCCATCCCGATTGCCGTGACTATTTCCGATTTTGCCTGCGCTGCTTCACGTCGGCATCTCTGGCGGACGTTCGTCGTTCGTAAGCAGCCCAAAGACCATGGACTGGGAAAGTTAATCGAGGGCAGCATTCGGCCCGGCGATCGAGCGCTGATCGTGGACGACGTCCTCACGAGCGGTGGGTCATTGCTGAAAGCGATGGGAATCGCACGGGAGGCCGGGCTTCGTGTAGATCATGCATTAGTCATTGTGGATCGCCAAGAGCAGGGTGGGAGAGCGCGTGTTCAAAGAGAGAAGGTTCAGCTCATCAGTCTCTTGACCATTCAGGATCTCACAAGCAGGATGAAGAAAGACTAGCACCACTCGCATGGAGTGTACGCCCAGCATCCATTCATTTGCATTCGAACTGAATTCCCCACCGCCGCTCCCCTACCAGTTCGTCAGCCCCCTCAAGAGGACTCACAACTCGCGCGCGTCCTTTGGTTTCTCCCTCGCGAACGATACTATAGGATCGTCCGCCACATTTGGCTTTCATGAGGTCAAGGGCATCCCTGCGGAATGAGGAGAGCATAGGGCCTTGTCCTTCTTTAAACGGATAGATGACGACCCCACCCGTGTCGTGTTGCTGAATGATCTTTGCGCCGTCGGCACAGCCTACGACCGCCAGGCACGCCGCTACTACGACAACTTTCAGCCAAGATTTGGCCATTATCTGGGACTGGCCCCAATCACTGTGGGCAAGGGAATATGAGAACCCGTGCTTCCACCGAATAGACCCTTCCAGGAAGCGTGTTCTTGTACCTGTAGGTCTTTTTCCCACAGCGACTCCAAAATGCGGACATCCGAAGAGGACCCACCGTCCATTGCCATTGCTTGACGTACAACCGGAAGCGCATCCTTGAAACACCGACCGATGTCGTATAAGCGAACGGCTCCGAGACTCTTAAGAAGAAGAATGTGTCCGGTCTCGGTTTCAGCGACTATCGTCTGATAGGCATGTTTCCCACTCTCACGGACGCGGATCTTACCGGTCAGATCCAAAAGCATCAAAGCCTGTGCCGCTTCACGGTAGTGCGGCTGTTGTTCGTCGAAACTCTCTGCCGCCAGATCAAGGATCCGCGCCTTCTGCAATCCCGAGGCGGACGGTTCGGCGACAAACAACCCCTGCCATGCCGCGTGGCGTCTGCTTCCCAACGGACGGCCGTCCTTATAGAGAAGACCGAGATACGCGAAGTTTTCGCGAAACAGCCCCGCATTGAACAACACATGATGGCCTGTTCGCTTCTGCCATTCGTCGATCCGGGGAGGTTCTGAAAGTCCTTCCTGGGCGTAATGATGAACGGAGAACTTCGTCCGTTCCGGATCCATATCGACAACCAGCAGGCTCGGGACGGTAGGACAAGCGTCGCCCGGGTTCCACACCGAAACTGTTAAACCATCAGAAAGGCGTTCCCACGTGATATCCTGAGCGGAACTCAGGCCCGGCAGTAGAACAATGCTCAGTAGAATGACACGCCCGACATGCTTGGTTCTTTCGAACCACCGGCTTTTATTCATGACGGCTCTGCAGATCCGGTCGTACTGAGGAACAACCCATGGTTCAGGATCGCTTGGCGCTCCGTGACTGTTCCATTGACTCCGGTTGTTGATTCACTCTCATCCGATTTGTCGGCTTCACATCCAAAAGTTCACGCACGGAACCGGCCAAAGCTTCAGGTGTAAAGGGCTTCTGCAGATAGGCACTGGCAGGATCACCGGTTCCGATACCAACATCATCCGTATATCCTGAAATGAAGAGAAGCTTCAATTCCGGCTTGATCACGCGAAGATGCCTCGCCAGTTCAGTTCCACTCATCCCCGGCATCACGATATCCGTGAGTAACAGTTTGAGCTTCCCAATATGGGGCGTGGCGACCAGACATGCCTCGACACCATTTCTTGCTTCGACAATGCGATATCCGAACTTACGAAGTTCATCTCGGATGAGGACGCGAACATCCTCCTCATCCTCTACCAAAAGAATGGTTTCATGACCCTCCACTGATTGCAACGGTACGTTCTCGTCTGTCGACACCTCGATCTCGCTTACAACGCGTGGGAGATATACATCGAAACGTGTCCCCACTCCACGCTCGCTGATCACATCCAATCCTCCGCCGTTTTCGGTGACGATGTTGAACACGGTCGACAGCCCAAGTCCCGTTCCTTTTCCTTCTTCCTTGGTCGTAAAGAAGGGCCTGAAAATATGCTCCTGTACCTCCGAGGACATTCCGCAGCCGGTATCGGATATCGAAAGTCTCACGTACTCTCCCGGAGGTACCGCATTGACGTGGTATCTCGGCGTATGGTCGAGTTCGGCCAAAGCGGTTTCGATCGTGAGCTTGCCGCCGGTCAGCATCGCATCCCGCGCGTTCACGACCAGATTCATCACGATCTGTTCGATCAAGACAGGATCAGCTTTGATGCGGAGGTCGTCCTGACTCAGCCTCAACGTCAGTTGAATATCCGCCCCGATCAACCTCCCAAGCATGGTCTCAATATTGCCGAGGGTGGCGTTCAGGTTCTGAACCTTCGCTCCGGAAGGCTGCTTTCTGCTGAACGTAAGCAACTGGCGAATGAGAACCGTTGCGCGATCACCCGCCTTCTGCATTTCCTCCACCCTACTTCTCAACGGATGATCCGACCCCATTTCACTGAGCAGAACCTGACTATGGCCCATGATGACCGTGAGCAAGTTATTGAAATCGTGTGCCAGTCCTCCCGCCAGACGGCCGACGACCTCAAGTTTTTGTAGTTGCCGAAGTTGCATGTCGCTTTGGAGAAGCGCCTCCTCCGCCCGCCTTCGTTCCACCCGTGCTTCTCGTTCACGCAACACCCGGCGCACCGATGGGACAAGTCGATCCAATCCTTCCTTGGGAATGCAATCCGTCGCACCGCGCTGCATTTGTTCAATGCACAGTGTCTCAGTAAGTGCCGACGAGACAAAGATAAACGGTACGTCAGGAACCGTCTCTTGGGCCAACTCTAAGGCGATCCCCTCATCAAACTCAGGCATGGAGAATTCCGCCAGGATGAGATCCACCTGGCCATCGTTCAGAGCTGAGGTAAAGGCGCGCCGAGTTTCTACGCGTCGTATCGCGCAAGAAAGGTTTCCATCCGTCAACAACGCCTCGATGCGATCAGTATCGTGTGGGTCAGTCCCTAGATGCAGCACTTGCAACAGAGTCGTCATGGCAGGGTCATTGGGCAGAACGGCAGCTTTCAGGGGGAGGTTCATTGATGATGCCCCAGAACGTACCCAGCTCTTTGACCGCGGACAAAAACTTGTGAAACTCCACGGGCTTGACGACGTAAGCGTTGGCTCCCAAGGCATAGCTGTCGGCCAAGTCACGTTCTTCCCTCGATGATGTCAGCATTACGACGGGAATCGGACGAAGATTGGCGTCCGCCTTGATGGTACGCAAGACCTCAAGGCCGTTCACTTTAGGCATTTTCAGATCCAGAAACACCACTGCCGGGTTTCCTCTCAGCCGTGACCTGAATTGTCCGCGACAATACAAGTAATCCAACACCTCGGCGCCGTCATGACACAGAACGACTTTGTCGGAAATATGCTCTGCGTCCATTGCAGCCAATGTCAGCTCGGCGTCTCGGGGGTTATCCTCGGCGAGGAGGATCGGTTTGGCCACGGTCATGAGTCAAGCCTCCTTGCTGGGAGCAGTATGTAGAACGTCGCTCCCTTATCCGACACACCTTCGGCCCAGGTCCGTCCCCCGTGGCGATGAACGATCCGACGAACGTTGGCGAGACCGATACCGGTTCCTTCAAACTCGTCGGCTCGGTGCAGTCTCTGGAACACCCCAAACAGTTTGGGGGCATACTGCATGTCGAATCCCACACCATTGTCACGGACGAAAAGGACGATTTCCGTAGAGCTGGGATACTCCACACCGATCTCAATCGTGGCGATCGGCCTTGTGCTCGTAAACTTCACGGCATTTGCGATCAAGTTCATAAATACCTGTCGGAGCATGGCTGGATCGCCCTGTACTTCGGGCAGTGCAGCGATTGTCCATGATATCGCTCGTCCTTGCAAGTCCAGGCGAAGATCGGAAAGGATGCTCTTGATCAATTGATCCAGGTTGACGGCCGTGCGAAGCATTTCTTGTCGACCCATACGGGAGAAAACCAGCAGGTCGTCGATCAGCTGCCCCATTTGTTTGGCGGAGTCCGAAATCGTCTGCAAATACCGAGCAGCCTTGTCATTCAGTGAATGCTCGACTGATTTGCGCAAGAGCACGGCATAACCGTCAATGTGACGCAACGGCGCACGTAGGTCATGAGAGACCGAATAGCTGAATGATTCCAGCTCCTTGTTTGCGGCCTCCAAGAGTTCTCCACGGCGTTGGAGTTCCTCGGCGACACGTCGCCGTTCCGTAATGTCATGCCGAATGAGGTAGTACACCCATGCCAGCAGAACCAGCTGCAGCAATACACCGATACCGAGAAGTACGATGGTATTCCTTGTCTCGGCGGCGGATTCCACGACACGTCGCCCGACTGCTTGCCGCTCATGCATATCCATCTCGGTAATGATTTGGTGAATTATGCTGAGCTCACGCTTTCCGGCCCCTTCAAAGGCCATTTTCTTGACGGCACGGAAGCCGCCCTCTTGAAACTGGGCTGTGGCTTTTGATTCGGCGCTCAGTTGCCGGTCCATCATCCGATCGAGGAAGCCGATCCGTTGTTGTTGCTCCGGTGATTCACGGATTAAGTCATTGAGATACGCGGTGAAGGTCGGCTTCTGCTTTACAACCTTCTTGTAGATCTCCAGATACGACGCTTCTCCCGTTACCAGATAACGCCGGTGGGCATCCTCTGCCTCGCTCATTGCGGCATCGATATTATTCAAGAGTTGGATGAGATCATGGCTGCGACCATCCAGCTCACTATTGGTCAGCAGGATGCTCGTATTGTGATAGGAGATCGCGCTGACGATCAGAATCCCAACGAACACCAGACTGAAACCGGCTAAGACCCGCTGCTCGATGGTCAACCTGTGAAACCACTCAATTGAACCATGGGAGCAAGCAAATGAGCCTGTAGGTACGGAGGCCGGCGGTTTAGACCTCTCGGCCGCTAAGGAGGGACTCTGCGAGGGATGGTTGGAGGCCGATTCCATCGATCAGGACGACTTGCATCAAGACACTTAGGAGATCGTTCGGAAACCATCCAATTGCCAATTGCGATTGTGTCTCAGTGGTAGTAATTGTAGCAGAACTCTTGGGAGGAGGAAGCAGAAAACTAACCGCCTAGCGGGGGACCCTGAGGAAGCACAGTAGCCGAAGGACCGATAAAATTCGCAAACATGAGCGTCGCGCCGACCACCCAGTCCGTGAACGGTTGCGGGTAAATCCCGATCACCAAAGTTCCAGCTAACCCGATATAGATCACCGCCTTCATCGGGCTCGAAATTCCGATAGGAGAAGGATCCACCGGCTCATTGATGTACATCTGTTTCACGACGATGAGGTAATAGTACATCGAAATGACAATATTGATCAGCCCGACCGCAATCAACGTGTAAAGCCCTTCTTTGATGGCCGCCACGAAAATGTAGAGTTTGCCGACAAACCCCGCCAATGGTGGTACACCGGCCAGAGACAGCAGGAACAGCAACATTGCAAACGCTAGAAACGGCGACCGTCTGTTTAAGCCGCGGTAATCCTCGATTTCATCTCTTCCAATGGCCTGACTGACCGCAATTACGACGGCGAAGGCACCGATATTCGCAAATAGGTACGCCAAAAGATAAAACAAAATGGCATCGCTTCCCATTTTGGTACCCGCCGCTAGACCGATCAACACGTTCCCTACTTGGGCGATGCCCGAGTACGCCAGCAATCGTTTTATGTTGCGTTGTGCAATGGCCACGATATTGGCATAGGTCATCGACAGAATAGACACAGCCACCAGGAAGGACACCCATAGCGGCTTGAACGTAACCAACGCCACCAAAAAAATGCGGAGTAAGATCGCAAAGGCCGCAGCTTTTGGAGCAATCGACAAAAAGGTTGTCACAGGAGTCGGAGCACCATGGTAAGTATCGGGAATCCACGAATGGAATGGAACGGCGCCGATCTTAAATCCAAGGGAGGCAAAGATCAGCAGAAACCCAATGATCAAACCGGGTGTGGCCTGAGCGGACGCCATTTCAGAAAAGACAAGCTTGCCGGTTTCACCGTAGACGAGGCTGATCCCGTAAGCAAGCAGGCCGGCCGCAAAGACACCCAGGATAAAAAACTTGAGCCCCCCTTCGTTTGATGCCAAATCATCACGCAGATAAGACACCAAAATGTAAAACCCCAACGTCGCAAACTCCAAGCTGACGAAGACAGACAAGAGATCATTGGCGGACGCCATAAACATCATGCCGAGTGCCGCCATGACCATGAGGCAATAATATTCCCCCCTGAAAAGAGCGAAGCGATTGACGTACTCAATTGATGCGAGGATGACGAGTATCGTAGCCCCAAGAATAAAGATCTTGAAAAAGATCGCCATACGATCCAGCACGAACATATTGCCGAAGAGTGTGCCGGAAATATGATTGAGGTCAAACCACCCCAAACAACCGAGTGTGACCACAAGACCGGCAACACTGAGATAACCCAGTCGCTCCTGGGGTAACCGCGGAAGGGAAAAATCGACGATGAGGATTACACAAAGCCAGCAGGTCAGGAAGATCTCCGGCAATAAGAGCAGGAGATCGGAGAGGGTCATGTTCAGCGAAAACGTCATTCTCGACCCTCTCGTGAGACCTGAGGTGTATAGGACGTGGGCTTGTGCGCAGTCAGGGGAACAGAAGTTTTATCTGGCGTTATCGCCTTACTCCTCATCCCGACTCCTTCACCGGTTTCCGCGACCGGAACCACGAGCGTAATCCTCGCGACCAACGGATCCACTCCGGAACGAACGACATCATATAAGTGCATCGGGAAAATTCCGAACCCGATACTGATCGCGATCATGATCAACAGAGGCAGGCGGTCAACCGTAGAAATCGCATCATGCGCATGACTGTACCTTTGGTTCATTGGGCCGTAAAAAAGACCGCGCATCATTTTGAACAAGTATGCCAAGGTCAGAACGATGCCCAGCATGGCGACAATCACTTGGAGCGGATACTTGTTCCAGCTACCGACGATGATCATGATTTCCGCAATAAAGTTCACCGTACCGGGCATCCCGATCGAAGCCATACAACCCACGACAAAACACGCCGAGATGAACGGCATCTTGTTCGAAAGGCCGCCCAATGAGGGGATGTCGCGCGTATGGGTCTGATCATAAACCCACCCGGCCATCGCGAAGAGCATGCCGGTCGCCATAGCATGGGCGAACATATAGATGACCGCGCCGCTCAAGCTGATGTAATTCAAAGCCGCCATGCCTAAGAACACATAGCCCATGTGACTGGAACTGGAATAGCCGATCACGTATTTGGTGTCTTTGGCGTAAAACGCAACGAAGCCGCCATAAATAATGCTGAACATGCAAAGAACGGCAGCAATCGGCATCAGTTCTCTGGTCGTCTCAGGGAGAATTTCAAAGGCTACTCGAATAATGGAAAAGTGGCCGAGCTTCATCAAGACGCCCGCGTGAAGCATGCTGGTCGCGGCCGGCGCAGCCGCATGGCCGACCGGAGACCATGAGTGCAACGGCCATAGCGGGGCGATCGACGCAAAGCCGAAGAACACCAACACCCAGATGATCTTGTCCAACGTCGTGCCGAGCGCGGGGATATTCATAAGATTGGCCTGCTCACGGATCACCAGGATATCGAAGGTGTTCAGGCCGGCGTATTTATAGATCAGTAAAATGCCCATGAGCGCGACGACGGCAAACGCGGACAAGAAGAGCACCAGTTTCATCGCCGCATATTCTTTGCTGTTCGATCCAAAGTTGAGGATAAATCCGACTGAGTCCCTCAGCTTCAGACCTTCGGGATCGGTCATCTCCAAATACTTCTTGGTGTGGCTGCCCCACATCCCCAACAACAAGTACATCGGGATGACGGACATCTCATAGAAGAAATAGAGGAAGAAGAGATCGAGAGACATGAATACGCCGATCGTGGCGGCGGCCAAGATCAGCAGCCAGATGTAAAACTCCTTGGTACGGTCCTTGATATGCCAAGAGACGAAGATGCCGGCAAACAACAAGATGGATGAGGCGAGCACGAGAGGCGTCCCGATCCCGTCCACACCAAGATGCAGTGAAATGCCGAGCTGTTTCGACCATTCATACTTCTGGACGAACTGGAATCCGCCTTTCATCGGATCATAAGCATAAAAAAGATAGAACGACGCCAGCAGCGAGACAAACGCGGCGCTTGCGGCGATACTTCGAACGAGCAGGGGCTGTCGATTCGACACAAAAATGAGTGTCAGGGCTCCGGCGAACGGAGCGAACAGGATATAGAGCAGTGCATACTCTCCCATTGCGTGACCTAATACCCTCTTCCCATCTCGGCACGTTCTAGCGATGCAGCCATCTGATGATGGAGACGATCCACGACCGCTTGGACAGATCCGTTCATGATTCGTAAGAACGGTGACGGATAGAGTCCGATCCAGAAAATCATGACCGACAGTGATACTGCAATAATCCTCTCGCGCGGTTGCAAGTCGCTCATCGTCCCCTTCACTGCCGCACCCAACGGCCCCAACATCGAACGTTCGTAGTACCAAAGAAAATACGCCGCCCCGAAAATCACCCCTAGAACGGCGACTGCACCGAACCACCATTTGGCTTTGAACGCCCCCAAAAGAATGAGAAACTCGCCGACAAAACCGTTGGTGCCGGGAAGCCCGATCGATGCCAGCCCGATAATGAGAAAGAAGGTCGCCAGAAGAGGCACTTGTTTTGCCATTCCGCCGAACGCCGCCAACTGAGTTGTCTGCTGCCGAGAATAGAGAAACCCGGCGATAAAGAAGAGCCCTGCCGTGCTGAAGCCCAGATTGATCATCGTGAGCAAGCTTCCCTGCAGACCTTGGTAGTTCAATGCAAACAACCCTACGACGACAAAGCCAAGATGACTGATGCTACTGTAGGCCAGCAAGCGTCGAAAATCGGCTTGAACCAAGGCCATCCAAGCCCCATAGAGAATCGCGCAGAGTCCGAGCACGACCATGACGACCGTCTCGCTTTTCGAGGCATCGGGGAGTAAGGGAATGCTGAAACGCATAAAACCGAACGTGCCCAGTTTCAGACCCGCCAAGACCACGGCCATCCCGATCGGACCTTCCAACAGCGCATCAGGCAGCCATGTGTGGAAAGGAAACACTGGAGCCTTGAACGCAAATCCTAGGAACATCAGCCAAAAGATGACGAGTTGCTGGGAGACCGGAATCGGCACCGTCAGGAGTTCGAGCAGATCAAACGAATAGATCTGATCCGTGTGATGCAGCGAAGCCCATTGATGGTAATTGATGTTCAGTAACGCGATGCCTACGAGCATGAATACACTGCCCAAGAGCGTATAAAGAACAAACTTCAGCGCGGCATAGTGACGCTCGGCCCCTCCTCCCCAGAGTTTGATCAGGAAGTAACTGGGAATCAGCATCAGTTCCCAGAACACGAAGAACAGGATCAAATCCAGCGACACGAAGACGCCCATCGTCGTCGTCTCGAGCGCCAAGAGACACATCATGTATAGTTTGACTTGATGCCGGATCGTATCCCATGAGTAGATCACCACCAAGACCGTCAGAAAAGCCGTGAGTCCGACGAACAATACGCTGATTCCATCGACTGCCAGGTGATAACTGATGCCTAACGCCGGAATCCATCGGACACGCTCTGTGAACTGCATGGCGGCCGATTCCGGCACGAAACGCAGCAGTACAAATACAGAGAGCGCAAGCTCCACCAGCGCGATGGTGAGGGCTGAAGTCCGGACCATATCTTCTTCGTCGATCAGCCAGAGCACAGCCGCCCCGACAACCGGAAGAAATAGAATGCAGGACAGAATCGGAAATCCGGCTGTGAGTTCTTCGAGCATGGACGCAGCTTAGTCGGGTTAAGACCTACATCTGAGCAAACAATTGAACGACAAGAACCAGAAGGAAGAGCCCCGCCACGATGATGGCGGCATAATGATGGACCATTCCACTTTGCATCTTCCGACCTTCACGGGCCGCGAGATGGTTTCCATAGCCGATCACATTGAGCACAGCATAGACGATGTGCTTCTCGATCCATGTGGAGCCGGAGGCACCCCAATCGGCGAGCCGTCCCACTCCGCGCACGAGACCGTCTATGACCGTACGATCGAACCAGTCAAGCATTGCACCTAGACTTTTGAGAGGCTCGACGAACATGAGATCATAGAGCTCATCAACATAGTACTTGTTCAGTAAGATCCGATACGCAGCGGAAAATTTCTCCGCCCATCCTTCCGCGGTCGCCGGGCTCACGGCATAGAGAAAATGCGCGAGTCCCCATCCCATTAAGGCAATGACGAGCGCAATGCTCATCAATAGAAATACCATGCCGACACTGGCGTCATGTTCGCCCCCAACCCCGACGACGGGTCTCAAAAATCCATGCAACCAGCCGTGCTCCGGGGGAAACCCCAAGATCACTCCGCCCACGATCGAGAGAAAGGCAAGGACCATTAAGGGGGCGGCCATGACCACCGGAGATTCATGCACATGCTCAGCCGTATGAGGATCCATCCGAGAAGAACCGTAGAATGTCAGATAGGTCAGACGAAACATATAAAAAGACGTCAGCAGGGTCCCACAGATCCCCATGCCATACAGGAGATAGCGCTGATTGGTGAAAGCATGGGCCATAATTTCGTCTTTGCTCCAGAAGCCCGCTAGCGGAGGAAGTCCGGCGATCGCAATGGTGCCGATCAGAAATAGACGATAGGTCCAAGGAATTCGGTTGCTCAGTCCGCCCATCTTTCGGATATCCTGCTCGCCTGATAATGCATGGATCACGGACCCGGCCGACAAGAACAATAACGCCTTGAAGAACGCATGGGTCATGACATGAAAAACGGCCGCCGTATAGGCTCCGATCCCGCAGCCGAGAAACATGTATCCGAGCTGGCTCACCGTCGAATAGGCCAAAACGCGTTTGATGTCGGTCTGGACGAGTCCAATGGTCGCCGCAAACAAAGCGGTACCTCCACCGACAAACGCCACCATCGCCATCGCGAACGGTGAGAGATCGAAGATCGCGTGATTCCGGACGATCATATAGACACCGGCGGTCACCATCGTTGCCGCATGGATCAACGCGCTCACCGGCGTCGGACCTTCCATCGCATCGGGCAGCCACGTGTGGAGGGGCAGTTGCGCGGACTTCCCGATCGCACCCACGAGGAGGCAGAGCGCTATGGCGGTGGCCATGTCTGGAGACAGTTGCCCTACCTGGGCAAAAACCTTTGTGTAGTCGAGGGTCTTAAAGTTGATAAAGACAAGAAATATGGCGACCAGGAATCCCGCGTCGCCGATCCGGTTGACGACGAATGCCTTGGATGCTGCCTTGGCAGCGGAAACCTTATCATAGTAATAACCGATCAAGAGATATGAACAAAGCCCTACACCTTCCCAACCGATAAAGAGCACGACATAGTTGTTCCCCATCACAAGAAGCAGCATGGAGACCATGAATAGATTCATGTAGGTGAAGAAGCGCGTGAATCCGGCTTCTCCATGCATATAACCGACAGAATAGACATGGATGAGAAACCCGACACCGGTGACGACCAGCAACCAAGCACAGGTCAGAGGATCAACCAGGTACGCTAAATTGATCGCAAGATCACCGCCGAAGATCCACGGATAGACAATGACTTCGTGTGAAGTTCCCGTGCGCATGACATCGATGAATACGCCGACCGTACAGAGAAACGATAGGCCGACCGATCCCCAGGCCAATCGATGGGCCATGTCATGAGAGTAGCGGTGCCCGAGCAGTCCATTCGCCAGGACCGCAAGCAGCGGAAAAACAGGAATCAATTTGATAAGGAGATCAGTCAAATCAGACACGGTATCGTGCCATTCTGAGGATGCGCAGCTAGCCAACCATGCCGCACGGAGCCGGAACCTAAAGCGTACTCGTGAAGGTACGTTGAGGGGTACGAGCCACCGACTGCACCGTTGGATGTGATGGTCCACATCCCGCTACCACTTTAATAGGTTCATTTCATCCACATTCGTGGAAATCTTGCTTCTGAACACGACGATGATGATGGCCAAACCGACGGCTGCTTCGCCCGCCGCAATGGCGATGATGAACAGAGCCACAAGTTGCCCTGCCATAGATTCCAAATAATGTGAAAACGCGACTAAATTGATGTTAGCTGCATTCATCATGATTTCAACCGACATCAGCACAATGATGAAGTTCCGCCTGACAAGCACGCCCAAGAGCCCCGTCATAAAAAGGACGGCGCTTACGGCTGTATAGGCAGACAGGGGAATCATGACCGCCCTCTCTCCCTATCCAGCGGCTTCGGTGTCTTGGCCAGAACGATCGCGCCGATAATGGCCCCGAGCAGAAAGATACCGACGATCTCAAACTGCAAGAGATGGTCGCTGAACATCTTGATACCCACGGCGTATGTATCTCCGCCTTGCAGCACAGCAGCGGTCGGAGCATCTCCCTTCGCCCCGCCAAACGGAGACCGCAGGAGGAGGTACAGAACATAGCCGGCTCCAAGGACAGCGGGCCCGAGAATATAGAGAGCCGAGGGGTGAAAATAACGTTCATCCGTTTTGAGATTCATTAACATCAACACAAAGAGATACAGCACCAGAATGGCACCGACGTAGACGATGACCTGCACGGCCCACAGGAACTCCGCGTTCAGGAGGATGAACAGGCCGGAGACGTGCATGAGCAACACGAGCAGAGAGAGCGCGCAGTGAACAGGGTGACGCAAGGTCACCGTCAAAACGCCAGCGGCAATACTGACCAATGCAAAATAAAAGAAAAACATTCCGACCATATGCGCGGCTCAGCTCAGATGTTTGGGAGCCGGTTGGGTCGACTTCTGTACCGACTGCGGAAAATAGTAGCGGTACTCGCGGCTCTGCTCGACATTTTTCTCCTGGTTGTGCGCATACAAATATTTCTTCCCATCATCGAGGTGGCGTTCGCCGATATCGTACAGCCGCTTCTTGTCGAACAGCAGACTGCGTTTGTCGTGGGTTGAATATTCGTACATCTTGGTCATCGCCAATGCGTTCACCGGACATGCTTCGACACAATAGCCGCAGAAAACGCATTTTGTGATATCGATATAGAATTCGCTGGCATAGCGCTGAAGCGGTCTGGCCTCATCCTCGGCACTGATCACTTTGATGCAATGCGAGGGGCAGGCAACCTCGCAGAGATCGCAGCCGACGCATCGTTCTCGTCCATCATCATATCGGAGCAAGCCAAGCGCACCGCGATGCGTATCCGGGATCGTTCGGTGTTCCCGCGGATACTGAAACGTCATGGGCCGATGAAGCATGTGCCGAAACGTGACCTTCATCGCGTCCCAAATCTCATAGAACAACGCGGCATGGAGGATTTTCTTGGTCAGCGCGGCGACGCTCATCGTAGGTTCCTCGTCACGGACGTAAATATCCGCTTATGCCTGTTCAACACTTACCCAAGTCTGTTTGAACGACGGAACGCCGGTTGTGGCATCAACCGACACAGGCATCAAGTCTTTCACTGGGGGTTCATTAAAATGTTCGGGGAAAAAACAGGTGCCTGGCGCGATGGACTGATCCAGTTGCACGCCGAGCTGAAGCGAACCACGATCCGAGGTCACACGCACCTTCGCACCGTCTTGCAATCCAAGACGTTCCATGTCCCGTATATTCATCCGCAGCTTGCCGGTGTTCGGAGCGATCTTGATAAGCCCTGGCGCTTGCGTCGATAATTTCCCCGAATGCACTAATAACTGCCCCATCAATAGGGAAAAGGGACGCGTGTGTTCCCCCGATGGCAGAGTCTGTGGATAACGAGCCTTGACCTCCGCCGCATAGCCATTGGACAAATACTGATCTGGGACGGGCACCACTTTACGTGGTTGCCCAAGGTTGTAATATCCGGGCAACAGCTTCATGATCTCGGCTTGAATATCATTGGCCGATTGATATTCCCATCGGCATCCCATGGCATTCGCAAGGGCTGTCATGATGTGCCAGTCCGGCAGGCTCTCTCCAAGCGGATCCATCGCTTGACGAACGCGAAGCACACGACCTTCAAGGTTCGTAAATGTGCCGTCCTTCTCCGCATAGGTGCAAGCGGGAAGCACAAAATGAGCCAATTTCCCTGTATCAGTCAAAAATGGATCTTGCACGACTAACAGTTCGAGTCGTTCGAGAGCGGCTCGGACCTCCATCGAAGCCGGCAAGGTCGCGAGCGGATTTTCCCCCAGAATGTACAAGGCTTTAATCTGTCCGCTCTTGCACCGTCTCAAGATTTCGATGAGATGTGCCCCTGATCCGACCGGCGGAAGCGACGCCTCCCATGCTTTGGCGAAACGATCCCGAACTCCTTGGTCATCAAACCGTGCCTGACCTGGGAAAAACTCAGGTGCCGCGCCCATATCAACGGCCCCTTGTTCATTCGGTTCCTCCGTCACTGTGTTCACACCGCAACCTGCTCGTCCGAGCTTGCCGGTGATCCAGGCAAGATCCATTAGTTTTAAGACGTTCTGATAGCCGTTCGTTCGCCTGACAATCCCTTCCGCGCACAGGATGATCGATCTCGACGATTCGGCAAAAATAGCCGCAATTTCTCGGAAGGCTTCTACGGGCAAGCCGGTCCGCGCCGCTAACCGCTCAAACGAAACATTCTCCACCGCGCTTTTGAGCGCTTCAAACGCGTGAGGGTGTTTCCCAATAATCTCCTCATCCACTAAATCCTGGTCGATGGTCGCCTTGATCAACCCATCGATCACTGCTCCCTCAGTCCCAGGCCTGATCAAAAACGGGTGCGATGCCAACTTCGCAATATTCGTGACGGCGCCATCGAGCGTCACCACCTGAGCCTTGTAGACCCGCATGGCCTCTTTGATTCGCACGGCAGTCAATGGGTTCGTCTCGGTAATATTGGAGCCGATCAAAATGATTGCTTTTGCTTTCGTCAGATCTTCCCAATCATTCGGCGTTCTCCCAATCCCGACGGCACGTTTGGACGCAAGCACGAAGTTCATATGGCCGTAGCGGGCGCTACTATCGAGCTGGTTGGTGCCAAAACCGGTGCGCATGAGCTTCTGGAACAAATACAGCTCTTCATTCGTACAGCGGGCGGTCACGAGGCCGCCGATCGCATCGGCACCGTGTTTGCTTTTGATTTCGGTCAACCGGTCTACGAGCAGGTGCATCGTTTCCAGCCAAGGCTTCTGCACCAGCTGCCCCCCTTCGCGGACCAGCGGCTGCGTAAGCCGGCTTTTACTGTCCAGATATTCGAACCCAAAACGTCCACGTACGCAGATCCCGCCGTGTCCCTTGGCAGTTTCCGATCGGTCTCCCCACTTGTTCTTCCACGATAACGGAGAGGTGACTCGGACCACTTCTTCATCTTTCGTTTCCAGGTAAAGTTGACAACCGTCTCCGCAGTAGTTGCAGGTCGTCGTCGTCTTCTTCATCTGCCACGGTTTATACAAATACTTGGAAAACTTGTTCGTGATAGCGCCAACCGGACAGACCGCTAAACAGTCTCCGCAGAATTCACAATCGAGGGCGCGGTCGCCCTTTGCCACGACCTGGTTGAATCCCCCCTTCTTCATGAATTGCAAGGCATCGATCATCAATACATCCTTGCAAACATTGATGCATTCCGCACAGGCAATGCAGCGATTCATGTTGAAGTCGAGCACGGGACTGCGCGTATCTTCCGGAATGAATTTCTGCTTGGCATTGGCCAGATTTGTCACACCATGTTGGAACGCCATATCTTGAAGTTCACAATGGCCGTCCGCATCGCACACCGGGCAGTCGAGAGGATGCACGGACAAGTGCTTCTCGACGGCTTTCTTCCGGGCAAGGAAGAGATCATCTCCTTCTGTCCGGATTACCATTCCGGCCGCCGCCTTGGCGGTACACGACCGAACGGGGGCTTTTTTCCCCTCTTGCATCACCAGGCACATGCCACAAGAACCGAACGGGTCGAAGGTGTAGTGATAGCACATGGCCGGAATGATCTTGCCTGTCATAGAGATGACGTCGTACAGCGACACGCCATTCTTTGCCGTGACAGATTTCCCGTCGATGCTCAATTCGATCGTTGCCGCTTCAACGTCTGGATTAGTAGCCGGCTTCAAACCCATTGTCGCCTCGTTACTTGTTCAACGTTATTCGTTAATCGTCAGAGATTCTACGTTTCGTTTAACGGTTAACGATTCACGTTTAAAGTCCTCTAGCGGTCGCATTCGCCCATCACGACATCATACGTCCCGAAGATGGTACAGGCATCCGAGATCATATACCCTCTGGCCATATGATCGAACGCGCCCATGTGCACGAAGGAAGGGGCACGAATCTTCAGTCGATAGGGCTTTCCTCCTCCTGTACTGACGATGTAAAACCCCAATTCCCCTTTGTGCGCCTCCGTGCCGCAGTAGATTTCTCCAGGCGGAGCATCGAACCCCTGCGAGAAGAGCTTGAACTGCTGGATCATCGACTCTAGGTTTGTAAAAACCCGTTCTTTCGGCGGGAGCGTCACACTTGGAACATCCGCCATGATGGGCCCCTCCTGCATCTGATCGAGACATTGTTGAATGATCTTGACGCTCTCATAGAGCTCCATCACCCGAATCCAATAGCGATCATACGTATCCCCGTTCTTTCCAACCGGTACGCTGAACTCGCACTTTGGATAGGCACTATAGGGCTCGTACTTGCGAAGGTCGTAGTCCACACCGGATCCACGAAGAACCGGTCCGCTCAATCCAAAATTGACCGCATCTTCGGCGGAGATCACGGCGACTCCCTTGGTTCTCCCAAGCCAAATACGGTTTTTCTCAAGAAACACCTGATATTCTTCAATCTTCGGTGGGAAGTAATTCAAGAACTGTTTGAGCTTGTCGATCAACGAGGGCGTCAAATCCCGCTCAACCCCACCGATTCGGTACCAGCTCGTCGTGAGACGAGCTCCGCACAGCTCGTCGAACCAATCGAGTAGAATTTCCCGATCCCGAAAACAGTAAAAAAAGACGGTCATGGCACCGATGTCAAGCGCCTGGGCACTCAGCCAAAATTGGTGCCCAATGATGCGCTGAACTTCCGCAACGATTGTCCGAAGGTATTCTGCCCGCTCCGGGACTTGTAAATTCAAGAGTTTTTCAACAGCACGGCAGTAGGCAAAGTTATTGTACATCGCGCAGACATAGTCGAGTCGATCCGTATGGGGGATGAACTGATGATACGTGCCGTCTTCAGCAAGCTTTTCCACTCCCCGGTGGAGGTATCCCATCACCGGCGTAGATTTCACCAATCGTTCTCCTTCCAACTCTAGGATTACCTTAAGGACACCGTGCGTACTGGGATGTTGAGGTCCCATATTGAGCAGGAGTTCCTCGGTCCGCAAAGTCGGAAGCGACTCGCTTTCCGGATGCTCCGGGTTGATCTTGTAGACCGTGGTTCTTTGATCTTCGAATGCCATGATGGTGAAACACCTTATCGTGGAACTTCATCCAGAAAATCAAACGTGTCTCGCCAGCCTTTACCTCGAAGTGGAAAATCCTTGCGCAAAGGGTAGCCCTCGGTATAGTCATCCGGCATTAAAATCCGGCGAAGATCGGGATGATTTCGAAACCGGATACCCATCATGTCGAAGACTTCACGTTCCAT
>JACZCY010002569.1_pt1 | contig 21821 bp, 26 predicted proteins | sample 8641821 | NCBI WGS metagenome assembly JACZCY01 (sample SAMN15324609, study PRJNA640507) | soil metagenome | isolation source: intercropping sugarcane | place: China: Luxin town, Laibin City, Guangxi Province | collected 2019-07-25 | depth 10cm m | reverse complement strand
TTGTCTGAAACAATCACTTCCCAAGGCTCGGAATAATTCTGATTCGCAAGGGCTTCGAATTGCGTGGCAATGATACCCGCTGCATTCAAACAGGGGATGATGACGCTCAATTTCATCTGCTTACTCCCACATAAATACCGGACAAACAACCCTAACCTGCTCGGGTTCAAGGTTCACGACGAAGACAGGTTGTTTGTCGGTCGACAGCAGCTGTGCCGATCGAAATCGGCAGAGGATCCGACGCATCTTAATTGCCCTTGTCCTGATTGCGCGACCGTTCGGCAAAGCTGCGTGAGGGTCCCCATGTTGTGCCCGGCAAGCAAGACCGTGGTCGATCATTAAGCGCCACATGATCGGTAGGCTGTCCCGATATTGATAAGCGGCCTTAGGATTTGGATCCGATGCGTACGCAGGCGTGCGCCAAAACCCACTGCAACCCCCATCACCTTCGGAGAGACCCTCTCCCTCCTAGAGGCGAAGCGGCATCACAGAATCTTTAAGCTGTCCGCTTCAGCCATCAATACGACTTGATTCGCGGACGAATATTGATGTTGGTCACTTCGGCTGTTAATGGCATCATCAGAGCATTAATGACAGCCTCGGCGATATCTTCAGGTTGAAGAAGAAGTTCTGGTCTGTACTCCTTTCCCTCCATCCGAAAAATGGCCTCCATGCGTGGCGTGGCTGTTCGTCCGGGATAGACACTAAGTACTCGAACCCCATCCGAGTTGACTTCCTCCCTGAGACTGTCGGCTATAGCCTTCAAGGCATGCTGGGTAGCAGCAAACTGACCGGCGCATGCATGTGCCTGAAGTCCCTTACTAGAATTGACAAAAGCGATCTGGCCTTGTCTTTTTTTGAGCATTGGCAGAAGTGATTGGGTTAATAGATACGGCATACGCACATTGATTCGAAACAATTTATCGAATTCATCAATTGAAGCAGTTTGAAGATCCCCTTGGGAATAGGCTCCGGCACAGTGGACCAGCACGTCAATATCGCCCAATTGTTGACATAGCTTCTCCGCAGTAGCTGCGATTGCCCCATCAGCTACCAGGTCGGTAGCATGGGCCACGACACGTGGCGACGATTTCTGAGCAAGCTCTGCCACTTCTTGTAAGGCAGCGGCGTTTCGCCCAACTAGAAACAGTATGGCCTTTTTAGCTGCAAGACCGAGAGCAATTGCTCGCCCGATCCCCTGACTAGCTCCCGTAACAATGGCAACATGATTTTCGAGAACGATCATCGAGTCAATTCCTTTATTGTGCAACAGCCTCCGGCGTGGGGATTCTGGTCATAGACCAATGGATTGGATCGGCTCCGTGAGTCAATGTTCGGTTTCATGTTACAAAAGATTCCAGGGACACAGTATCCTTATGGCCTCCAGTCTGAAAACCAACCCCCCGTATTGCCCGACGATCAAGGATCATCATTCCGTCCTTAGTTCCCCCTGCGATTCTGAAGCCTGTCTGCCAACCGGCAGTCGACATACTGTTTCAAGCTTTCACTGTGGCGCAATTGTGTCACAGTGCCGAGGACTCGCCGCTCGCTCAGTCGACATACTGCTTCAGTATGCCCTTTCCTCACGACTCCGTGCGCATATCTCGTTTGTCGACCGCGCGATCTCGCACCGAACCGTCGAGAATAATGCGCACTAGGGCCCTCGATTATGCGGAGCAGACCCCGGTCTGTCTGAAGCCCCACTCCATCACGCTTCGCAAGGACCCTTTACAGATCGCTGCGTTTCCGTAGCGGTCTGGCAAACCTCAGCAGCTTCTGCCCGTCGACAGGATACCCAAGACGAAGCACCTTGATCCCTAATTAAGCATACGACTAGGCAAAACCCTTGCCGTCGAGGACGAGTACGATCACGTCGTTCTACTCCAATCGCCGCTCGCTGAACGCCTTCAGGATCTGGGCACTGGCCCGGATGAACCGCAGCGAGACACTGGAGGCGCTCAGCCCGAACATGTCAGGCGCCGCTTCGGCAAGCCTCATACTGGCTGCAGCTCAGACCATGCAGCACCTTGCGAAGCAGCCCTGCATCCACCCGCCCGGGGTTCGCCCGAGGCCTGATAGACGCGCAATGGTGCGCCTCCTCGCTTCGAAGCTGGTCCCGGACTCAGGGGGTAGGTGAAGGGCCGGCGGTCTAAAGATCGAGCATCGACGCGAGGTCTATCGCTAAACTTGCCTGTTGCGCTGCTTATCCCGCGTAGTCGAACGAGAGATCGCGAGTTTGGACGAGGCGGATGTTGTGGAGTGTTCCGCCTGAGAGATGTCCGGCAAGACGGTCCCAGATCGTCTTGGCGAGCGCTTCTCCCCTCACCGTTTCGGATCCAAGTACCCGGCGGAGGTCCTGTCGATCGAAAGTCTTGATGACAGTATCCTGCACCAGTCGGCTCAACGCACCGATGTCGGTCACCATGCCCGTCATCGGATCGATTGTTCCGTGAACCGTCACATAAAAGTCCCAGTCCCGCCCCTGATGGTCCTCTTGGATCGCGTTGAACGAATATCGCTTGGCGACAGCGGCAACATCCGGACGGTCTACTGCGGTGACCTCGGCATATAGATCTTCATCTTCGCAGAGCCGAAGGGTATGCAGTGTGCCGATATCTCGTTGCGAGGCCAATTTCGTCCAGAGCACATGTGCGAAATTCTCCGATGTGGGAATCCGGTCTCTGAAGTAGGGCATGTCCAAGTTCAGGTTCTTGTGATCGAACTCTTCGAGTACGGCGAGGAGTAGCCGTTTGAGGTCGAACAAATTGACGACCATCCCGGTCTTTGGGTCTATTTCGCCTGAGACCGTGACTTCAAGCAGGTAGTTATGCCCATGGGCGGGGGCGTTGTAGCAGCGTCCAAATACCGCGCGATTCTTCGCCTCATCCCATTCAGTCCTGATATAGCGATGCGCGGCGGCGAACTCGATACGCTTATTCAACAAAACAGGGGGCATAGTTTTCCAGTGTTGAGTTCAGGTGCTGAGTTAGCCGCTTAGGTCGGCGAGCCACTCTTCTCGCATGCTGCCAGGGACAGGAACCTCCTGGTGATACCCACCGTGGTTCACTCGAATCGTCACCGGTCGAGTGAGGTCTGCAATCGCTCCTTTCATCGAGGCGGTCGGTCGAAATCTGACGAAATGGACTGCGCTGATTTTCGTCTCGTGACTTCGGCCCCCTTCGAACTCCCCGAAGGCTTCTTCCCCACCGGCGGTGATCGCCACTTTCTCCCCGTGATCCAGTCCCATGAACTGATCGAGCTTGTCCTTCATCTTCGTCTCATCGGTGATCTCGATCAAGAGAGTGGCGCTCAACTCGTTCGGCAGCGGCAACAGGGCATTGTACACATCCAGCTCATCCTGCACCTTGACCGGATCGATGATCCGCTCGGCTCTGATCATTTCCTGAATCTGAAACTGCAGTGTCTCACGGTTTTCAAAGACGACGGTGATCAATGGGCCGAGGGAAACTCGGCGCCGCTGCTTCAGCGCGATGATCTTCGCGCGAATGACGTCTCGCTGCCGTTCATACTTTTCGTACGGGATGATATCGCCGGAAGTGATCGCATTCACGGTTGCTCCCTTTCTACTTCCGATCCTCATTCTCGTGAGGACAGCCCATACGCGTCACGGACAATCTGAATCGGATGCAGGACGGCCTTTCCTCCCGCATGAGCCGACGCGCCGGCTTGTTCCAATTGTAATCCAGCCAATGGACAGTCCGATGCAACGAGGTCAGCCGATGTTTGCTCAATCGCGCGCACAGCCTTGCCGACGATTTTCATGGACAAGGGGAAAAACTCCTTTTTGGCCGACCAGGCGCCGTCGTGCCCCGAACAGTGTTCGATCACCTCGACGTCGGCACCGGCGCACTCCATAAGCTCCCTGGATTTGAACCCGATATTCTGGTCTCTGAGATGACAGGGAATTTGATAGGCGACACGTCCCGGCTTCTTGGTGAAATCCGCCGCCAATTGGCCGGCTTTTTTCATCGCCATCAGATATTCGCAGACATCGAAGGTTCGTTCGGCCACCTGTTTCGTTTGCTCATCGTGATGAAGCTCCGGATATTCGCGCTTCAGCATCAAACTGCAACTGGCGGTCGGGACAACAACATCGTACCCCTTGAGGATCCAGGGGTACAATGACGCGACATTGCTTCGAGCAGCCTCTTGAATGGCATGGGTATCCCCAATATCGAAACTGGGCATACCACAGCAGCGTTGTTCCGGCACCACCACCTCGACCCCGTTTTTCTCCAACACCTGCACCGTCGCCTTGCCGACGTCGGTCGCCTGAAAATTCACGAGACAACTCGCAAACAGGGCGACCTTGCGGACGGATGGATCGGCTGTGGCTGTCTGAGTTCGACGGCCGAACCAGCGGTGAAACGTCTCTCCAGAAAAATGCAGAACCCGGCGGTCCCGATGAATCCCCATGACTCGTTCCAGAAGGCTGCGCACAAGTCGGTTCTCCAACAAACTGTTGGTGAGGGAGGCGGTTGCACTGCCGAGTTTTCCGATAACATCGGTCATGATCAAGAGACGATCCCGCAACCGAACGCCGCGCTCCACCGCAAGACGCTTCTTCCAGGCGACCATCAAATGCGGAAAGTCGATTTGGTAGTGATGCGGCGGAGTATAGGGACAATGATTGAAACAAAGCTTGCAGTAGTAGCATTCGTCGACGACTTGATGATGATCGGCCGGAGTCAACTTGGCCGCATCACCCTCGTACACATCAATCCGATCCAATAGTGTGTTGAACGATGGACAGAGATTAAAACAGCGCCGACACCCGTCACAGACCTCGTAGATCCGCAGCGTTTCCTTCTCCAACTGCTTGGAATCGATCGGTGTGATGAGGCTGAGACCCTTCATTCGTCTCTCCGAAAACGACCAGCGGCCAGCCTTCGCCGACGGATTCCCGCCACGTCGAAAACTGACCGCCGCTCGAGAGCTGATAGCAGGCTATTAGCCCTTCAGACTATCCAATCCCTTCTGAAACCGATTGGCATGAGACCGTTCGGCTTTCGCCAAGGTTTCAAACCATTCGGCCAACTCAGGAAACCCTTCGTCTCGCGCGGTCTTAGCCATCCCCGGATACATCTGCGTATATTCGTACGTTTCACCTTCGATGGCGGATTTGAGATTGGCGTCGGTGTTCCCAATCGGCACACCCGTTGCCGGATCTCCCACCTCTTTCAAAAAATCCATGTGACCGAATGCATGGCCCGTTTCAGCCTCCGAGGTGTCCCGGAAAAGCCCGCCGACGTCCGGATAGCCTTCAATATCGGCCCGCCGTGCGAAATACAGATACCGGCGATTGGCCTGTGATTCGCCTGCAAACGCATGTTTCAGATTGTCGTGACTTTTGGTCCCTTTTAAGCTCTTTCCCATGTCATTCTCCTCCTTATTCGAAGCCCCCCTAAATTCTAGTCCATGAAAACCCGGAACTAAGATAGCTCAGCCATTGCGAAAGGTTCAAGGGGCTTTGCTGGCTCACCCAGACCCCGCCAAGGCCGCTTCGAGAATTCCCACCGATTGGTTAGTGTTCGCATGGATAGGTGTATGTTAGACTTCACGAGGTGAAGCGCCCCAGAACTTCCATCCACGAGGACCCATGAAGAATTCCGGTCATTCCTTCCGGCATCCAGCGGTCGGTCTCATCACTGTGTTCTTTCTCATCCTGTCTGGTTGTGCACAAGACTCGTATCAGCGCCGAGCGGATGTCATGAAGAACCACGTCGAGACCTTCTACCAGCACCTCAGAGCCAATAGAGTGGGAGCGGCGGTTCACGAAAACGAACAGATCGAAGCCATGGCCGACCAGATGGCGGACACCGTCAGGAAGCAGGGTCAGTTACAGGGGACATCGCAGGTCGGACGAGAGTTCGCGCTGATGAAAACGGCTCGAGAAACGGCAGCTCAGAACTGGATTGCGTTGGGACAATATCTCGCGATCAAGCAGCAGCCGCAGAGAGCCCGTGCAACTTATCAACGCGTAATCGATACCTACACGAACCCGACAGAACACGCCTACCGAGAACAGGCTGCTCGAGCGTTGAAAGACCTGGAGATCGTGTCAGAGCCCTCTCCCGACTCGACACGGTAATCGCGCGGATCAGAACACTGCGGCGAGAGTTCGTACGTCCAACCTTTGATTGTCTATGACGCACTCCGTGACGTTCAAAATGCTTCTGATGGGTCTCTGTGTGACATGGGTGGGGTGTGTTCATCGAATTCAGGTGGCGCCTCTCTCCGCGAGTGCATCATCCATCACCATCCCTCGAACCCTTCAGGCCGTTATCAGTCCGATTTCAATGGAAGGCCCGGACCATCGGCCAGGCATCGTCTTGCTGGAATGGCCGCACCTCGACCTGGAGCAGGCGGTCTTGCAATACTTGCAACAACAAGACAGCTTCGCTTCAGTCTCGTTTGATCCAGCCGACCTGACGCTTCGTGTGGCCACGAAACTGACGCTGACCTCTCGCAGCGGTCTCTATCATTACCGAATCGAGTTGCAAGCAGAAATGAGCGAGGGCGTCCGGCTTATTAAGCAGTATCGTGCCGAACACACCGCAGTAGGGTCATCGGTACGGTGGGTTACTGCTTCCGACCGTGACCCCATCGAAACTGCGTTGCAGGCGGCTTTGGAAGACTTAATGAGGCAAATCGAAGCCGACCGACGGATCTACTCAGCCGACGGAGCAACCCACGGAAGCTTCCCGATGATAAGTCGTCAGCCGGCGGTTAGACCTTGGGTTTGGGCCACGCTCGCAGCTTTGGGAGAGTCGGCATTATTGCTCGGACCTTCCGCCGGGGCTTCCACGTACTCTGGGCAATCAAGTCGAAATGCCTGATCTCCAAAGGCAACATTGTAGAAGTTGCAGTGATGCGGTTGGTCCGATCCCACATAGGCATGCTGACGGAAATGCTCGCAGGAGACGCACATGCGCGCAACAGGTATTTCTCCCTGCAATTGAAGCGCGCGAATCAGTTTCACGAGCGCGGTCAGAAGAGCGACCTGCTCTTGCACCGATAAATTCTCGGTAGCCGACGCCAGAATCTCCGGCCATCGGTTTTCCACGTGACCTGCCTTTGCTCCAAGCGAGGTGAGATGGACGGTCACGACGCGGTTGTCGATTTCCCGACGGCGCCGGCGGACTAAACGCTTCTGCTCAAGCGTTCGAATGACTTCAGAAGCGGTGGGCAGCTTAACCGAGAGTTCTCGGGCAATCGTCGAGACGGTAGCCGAATGATTCGGTCGAGAGCGGAGAAACGTCAGCACTTGGATTTGCAAGGGACCAATACCTTGCCGTCCCTTCCGTCTCCATGCGCGGCTTTTCATCGCCAAACCGATTTTTGAAAGCCCCGTCACTAAACGATCAGGAAGCGAGTCTTGATCGATTTTCATTAATGCCGTCATAAGCCTCTCCCTTGGTGTATCCGAGAGGGCGTCAGTCTATTGCGCCTTCCTCCTCGCCGTCAAGCCTGTTTAAGCAGCCATGAACCATCCCCTACTTAAGATGATCAGCGGACCACGAGCACTCCACAGTGGGCATGTTGCACCACCCGAGTAGAGACGCTGCCGAGTAGGACACGGCGGATCGCACCCAACCCTTTCGCTCCGGTCACGATCAGGTCCGCCTTATCCTGTTTGGCCACCGTCAGGATCTCGTCAGCCGGTTTGCCCAGCCTCAAGGCTTCACGTATCTGGAAGCCTGATTTCGCAAGTTTAGCGCCACAACGCTGGACCAGCGCTCTCCCGGCCTCTTTGACCTTCGGATACTTAAAATAGGACACCGCATGCGTCACCGTCACCATGATTGGTTCGTGATCCGGACCGTCGGGGATGGGATTGACATAACGCGTCAAGAACGTAACCGCTTTATCCGACGCCGCCGACCCGTCGATTCCCAACACCACATGCCTGACGGGCCGGGGGCCCTCTTTCACGACCAGTACGGAGCAAGGGGCATGGTGGATGGCATGGTTCGAGATGCTGCCCAGCATGAATCGATCCAAGGCATCCAGACCTCGGGACCCGATCGACAGGAGTCCTACATCACGCTGCGCATGCTTCATGATCGTGGCCGCCACACCGCCTTGGTCGATCGTCACCGTTCCGGTCAAGCCGAGTGTTGACAGCAAACCCTCCGATTCTTTTTTTGTGGATTTCGCCGCCGTTTCCATCCGTTTCACTTCGGACTGAATGTATCGTTCGGTACCGACGATCACCGGTTGGATCATGAAGGGAGCCCGAACGCTCGCCACATCGACGACATGGAGGACACGGACGACCGGCTGCACGGCAAACGGCATCTCCGCCAACCATTCGATTGCCCATCGACCATGTTTCGATCCATCAGTTGCCGCAAGAATCTTCATGTTTGATACCTTTGCCGACGAGAGGCATCCATGTTGTTCAGAGGACTGTGCTGAACCGTTCTCGAAAGGCCTCTGGAGGCAGGCCTGCCAAGGCGGCATAGCGGCCCAGCACATCCCGATTGTTCACATCGGCCTCCGTGAGCCGAATCATGTATTGCCGGGCGATTTGGTAGGACTGGGAGTCGACATCCACCATCCTCACCTTGGTCCGTCCGGTGGAGGAATCCACCATCTGCTTGAACGGAATCGGGGTGAACCGCCCGTTTTGAATGGAGACCATGGCCGAGGTCCCACCGTCGAGTAAATATTGAGCGGCGCAATAGCCGAGGTCTCTCGTGTATTCGATATCGTATGGGATCGGATCGGCGCAACGGAGCTCATACCCCACGTTCTTCGCCACCAGGTTGGTGAAAAGTCCCAACTGATGAAGCTGCTTCGTCAGTTCGCGCCGCAACACATCGCCGACATCCACCTCGTTCATCCGCAAATGGCCGTATTCGTCTCGCTCAACATGCTCCAACCCACCAAGATCGCGCGGGTCGAGAATTTCAATCAATCCTTCGGACAGCACCGCAACCCCATCGGCCCGACCATGATCCAACCGTTTAATCACGGTCCCGATTAAAAGATCGACGACCCGCTGCAGTTTGACCGGCCGTTCTCGAAACTCCTCCGGAATGATCGTGAGCGTCGCACCGGCTGCTTTTCCGATACCCAAGGCGAGATGGCCGGCCTTGCGCCCCATGGTCACGACCAAGTACCAGTGCGTGGTGGTGCGGGCGTCTACCATAAGATTTTTTACGATGTCCGCTCCGACATGACGAGCCGTTTGAAACCCGAACGTCGGAATCCCATGAGGGAGATCCAGATCGTTGTCGATCGTCTTGGGTACGTGGATGACTTGAAGTTGACCGCCGGCTCGTTCCTCCAATTTCATCGCGGAAAACGCAGTATCGTCCCCACCGATCGTCATCAAGCGCGTGACGCCGAGACTCGACAGCGCAAACACGACGTTGTCCAGAGATTCGGCGCTTTTGGTCGGATTCGCACGTGACGTGCCCAGATAGGATCCTCCCCGAAAATGGATTCGGCTCACCTCCTCGATCGAGAGCGGCCGTACTTGTCCGGTGCCCCCGTCCGCAAGCCATTTGAATCCATCTATGATCCCCAGCACGTCCGAGTCCCCGAGAATACTGCGGATCGTGGCGGCGCTGATCACGCTGTTGATTCCGGGAGCCGGCCCGCCCCCGACGAGAATGCCGACCGTCGGACGTTGTCCCGTCATTGGCTTCTCTCTAGACTATTTCCCATCGAGCCTTTAACTTTTTCTTCGCCTTCCGGCATGGTTGTATACTCCGTCTCGTCACGAGGCAAGGGGAGGCTCGAACTACTCCGATAGTTCTTCCAAGCCGACATGAGCACGAAGACGGTTATAACTGAAGGCAGGCTTCCCAAACCGCTGGCGGCCCGGATCATGTCGCTCCATGTCGTCGATCAGATCACCGACCCTGCCCCGTAACGCCGCAGTTGCCGCTGCATGCCGAGGCGTCTGGCCGTTGAGCGCGAGATGGGGCTGATCCGACCACTCCAAGTAAGCTTTCTCCAGGAACTGGTTGAGCAGCATACGGTCTTCTTCCGGTGTCACGACCAACGTCGGAGGTTCATCGGACATGACATCGGCCACCGATAGTTGCCGGGTCGGCGGCACCAACGTCTCATCTCGAAAATGCAGTGAAAATCCCAACGAGGCCGCGAGCCGATGCTTGATGTGGTCCAACCGCCGCAGGCTGTCGCATTCCACGATGAGTTGACACGCGGTGAGCGTGAGCTTGGCGACGAGCTTCCCGCCCTCCCTTTGGACCCATTGCCGAACCGGGGGCAGTTCCCCCGCGATGCTCCGGCCGTCATCCGAACCGGGCTTCTCTACGTGAAATTCGTCCATCTCGGACAAGGCTTCGGTGAAGAATCGATGTTCGTGGTGGTCGTACAGGGCGACCGCGTAAAGATAAGGTTGGCCGTCGGGATTGCGATATTCGATATGGACGACGGCATCGACCAAGGCATTCATCCGCAGTTGCGCGAAGGCCCAAAGAATCATGTAACCGAACCGCTTGGCAAACTCCTTCCATTCCCCCAGCGCAAAGGATCCGGTGGTCATTTCCATTTCGCGGCGCCATTCGGACGTCATGTCCAACAAGGCCTCCGCCTCGGGTTGTGATACAACAACTCCACAGCCCGCCCAAACGGCCCTGTCGGACTCCAGGGGGGCACTCGGATCATGAATGACCCGGGTCAGCAACAGACGGTCCGTCGCAAAATCTTCGACGAATTCTCCACCGGGTAGGACCAGTCTCGTCCCATCGGCGAGTGATTGCAGCATGAGATCCCGGCCGGGTTTTGGCGGCGAAATCGGTTTCAATACATCGAAATAGGAATGTTTCAAGGGATCGAGCCACTGCCGTTCCTCTTCGGGAATGTGTTCGGTGATGACGTCCCGCAACTGTTCGATGAGCGTCAGCTGTCCGTCATCCGGATAATAGTCGCAGAACAGGTAAAGGCTCGCCAGTTCTATTTCCTGCTCAAGCGGCGCGACAAGCCGTCCTGCTCCTCCTTCCAGGTACGGTTTGAGTGAGCGCGCAAACGCCAGTTCACGTTGCAACCTGAATTCAGGTTTCCATGACAGGCTTTTGAGGCGCGCGAGCACTCCATCCAGAGACGGAGGCCGCGGCGTCCAGAATCCGGCCGCCTGGTCACTCGCGAGCTTCATGGATTTCTTCCATGACGATTTCTTCCGCGTCGAGCCAGTCTCGGAGCGAGCTGCCTTCTTGACGACCGCGCTGTTCCCAGAGCTCGTACGCTTTCCGCGAGATCCGTTCCCACATGCCATTCGGCAATTCGAAGGGCTTCTCGACCCGGTTCGTTGAGGGGGCGATCCGGCCTTTCACTTTCCTGGTTGTAGTCTTGCGCGTTCGCATGGCTCACTCCTCGGCTATACGTTGGTTGGCATGGATTGTTCTGAGAGGACACGGCAATGGCCTGGCGGTAACTTCGGCCTTCGTACTGTGAGAACAGGGTATGAGGATCTCCGAAGAACGGACTCCGCGACACTGCCGAATAACGTATGCGACAAGCCGCGTCGGCCATGAGTCCCCATTATAATCAAATCAACCAACTGAGATCGAGCCGTATCGAGGATAGAATCGGCCGCCAGCCCGCCGGAAATGGCGAAGTCGGACGAGACGCCGGCCGAGGTGAGCGCCGATGCAAGCTTGGACAGCCGCCGGGTCAGTTCTGTCCGAACATGTTCCCGCTTGGTCACCCGAGGGAGCGTGAAATCTAATCCGTACGACACCGGTTCCAATACATGAAGAAGTGTGATGAAAGCCTGTGATCGTTGGGCAACCAGTGTCCCATACTCCAGTGCGTCGAGTGAACAATCTGAAAAATCGACCGGCACGAGGATTCGCTTCGGTGGGATGTTCTGCTTTTCGGTGCCCGAGCTTCCCTCCGCCGGCTGTTTTACCATGGGAACGGTCAAAACGGGACAGGGCGCCATCCGAATGATTCGCTCGGCCGTGCTTCCCAGCAAGATGTGTTCGAGACCGGTCTTCCCTCTCGTTCCGACCACAATCAATTCTGCCTCTTGGGTTTGCGCGACGGCCGACACTTCCTCACTCGGAATTCCTGTTGCAACATACGATTGTACGGGAATCCCGAGAGCAACCGCCCTCTCCTTGAGGTCCGTTAATTTCGTCGTGACTTCCTTCATCCATTCATCCAGGTACAGTCGATTCACCGCGTAGTCCGGGTCCATCCCAGGAGGAAATTCCAGCACGCTTATCACAGTCAGTGCGGTCCCCCACGATCGGGCCAACCCACAGGCATAGGCCTCTGCTGTCGCCGATCCATGCGACCCGTCAGTCGCAAGGAGAATTCTCAGTCCCTCGGTTGGCACACTTACACCGCCTCCGCACTCAACAGAAGTAACTCTCCGCTCATCGTCGGGTGAATGGAGCAACGAAAAACATGCCGACCTGGCCGCGTCATGTCGAATCGAATCGTGGCGTCCCGTTTCGCATCGAGCAAGACGCCCCCCACCCCTCGGCCGTACACAACCACGCCGTCCTTTTCTATTTGTGTCGGAATCCCCTCAAACATGGTGGAACCGAAATCGTGTCGCTCCGCGTCTTCATTCCGTACCTTGATGACGGTGGGAAACCCCAGACGCAAGGGGCTCTGCTTCGTCACAAACCGAAAATCCTTGATCGTCACCTCCACCACTTGTTCGGATTGGGCCTGAAGGGCTGCGCCGTACATCCAGGCCAGAAACGCCATGGATACGACCATTCCCAACCTCTGCCACTGCACCCGATTTCCTCCGATGGTCATAATTTCCTCCCTCATCGTTAGCGCGTCGATTTTTGTTGTGAGACGGATGTGGCAAGCGGCACGGTCAGTACGGGACAGCCCGCCGTGCGAACGACTTTTTCCGCCGTACTTCCGAAGAAAATCTTGTCCACACTGCCGGACCGTCCGCCATAGCTTCCCATCACGACCAGATCGATATTCCCCGTGCGCGCAACTTTGGCGATCTCGACGAAAGGCGCTCCCTCCACGATCAGGCGTGTAATCTTCACCTCCGCGGCTGTTTTCGACTCCAACAATTGCCTTACTTTTAGACGGGCATGATGGCGTAAGCGGCGGCGCTGTGGCGCGGCATCGGACGGAACGGCCAGCAAACCCAACCGATTGAACGCGGCAAGGGCGCTGGTGTCGATCACGTGCAGAACGAGCAGCTTCGCTCCACACAGCCGCGCGACTTGACAGGCAACCCGGAATGCCTCATCCGAGCAGGGAGAGAAATCCACTGGGACCAGGATGGCCTTGAAGAGATCTGTATCCCGCTCCATGAACGATCCTCCTGACCTGAAATTTGAGCAAGGGCGATGCCATCGAGAAGGCTGATGGCTGATAGCTGATGACTTGAAGGATCCACGAATTTGTTATTTTTTCTCTTGCCATCAACCATCGACTATGTGCTTCGTCTCCGGATGCAGGGGCTCTCTGCTACAACGATGATTCGCTTCCTGTAGCAGAAGGCGCCAGCAGAAGGCACACCGTGACACGTGAGCGGTGAATGGAACAGGCTGTGCCATTGCGGAATATTTTCACGTTTTACATTTTTACGTCTCACTTTCTAATGGCATTGGTCTTGCTGCACACCTTCAGTGATGAGGAAAGCATGACACGCGCTCAATGGCTTCTGCTTGGAGCAATAGGCTTAGGTCTCGCCATCGTCATCTATTTTGTTTTCTTCTGTCCCGTAGATTGCCGGTAATGAGCGACTCGGAGGGAACAGGATGGCGACAGAAGCCGCACTGTCGGTGAAACGATTGCGACGCTTCAGGACCATACATGGGATGAAGTGGGGGTATGTCTATCTAGTCGATGATCAAGCCGTCCTGATGGCCAGATCCATTCTGAGCGTGGTGGCTTCTTTGATGATCGCGACGGCCTTATTGCCCATGTGATTCATGGTGAAACGGAACAGCAAGTCAACAGCATGAAGGTGACACCATGAAAATTTTGCTCACTGTCGACGGTTCTGACCATTCGTATGAGGCGGTCCGGTCCCTTAAATACCTGTCTCACGCCGAGGAACTGCACGTCGTGCACGTGCTTGATGTCCACAGCCCGGCTTATCCCATGATGATGCCGGAAGTGGCGCAAGAACTGTACGAGACAGTCGAGCGAAACATGCGCGACGACGGGGCTCGCTTGTTGGATCGCATTGTATCGTTGCTTCCATTGGATGTCGGGCCGGTCACGAAGCATCTGGTCGTCGGACCTCCGGCGGATCAGATCGTGGCCTTGGCTGAACAACTCAAGGTCGGGCTGATTCTCTTGGGTACCCGAGGGCTTGGACCGATCAAGGAACGGCTCATTGGAAGCGTCTCCCACCGAGTGTTGACCTTTGGTCCTGGTGCGAAACTGATCCTCCCCGGTCCCTTGAAAACGCTTCATCACATATTGCTTCCCTTACAAGGAACTTATGATGCGGACCATGCCCTCGCCTTCCTTCAACAGAAACCCTTTCGTGATTCCCCTACGATTACTCTGTTCACCGTCCTTCCCCATACCAGACCTCCCTGGCCGCTGGATGCGGTCTTAGCCGAGCAGATGGAAACCCATGCCCTCCGACAGGCAAATGACTTTCTCAACGAGACGACAGTCAAGCTCAGCCCCTGGGGCTACCAAACCCGCACCGCGACCCTGTTGGGTACGCCGGTTGATGGAATTCTTCAGCAAGCCAAGGTCCTGAATCCAGACCTTATTCTCGTGGGATCCCGGGGGCGACGCGGCCTCACCCGCATGGTGCTCGGCAGCGTTTCCCATGCGCTGTTACACCAGGCGACCTATCCGCTCATGATTTTTGGCTGATTGTCGAAAGGGGTGCGCCATGCCGATGTACGACTATAAATGCCTCGATTGCGGGAAGGAGTCGTTGATCGTAGTGACATTGAAGGAGCATGAAGCTGGGATGGTGACATGCCCGGCCTGCGACAGTAAAAAACTGCAGCAAGTCTTCAGCCCATTCATTGCTCACACCACAAAGAAGAGTTAGCAGCGTGTTGAAAAAGTCCGCCAACGGCGTTCTCGCATCGTTCAGGCCCTCAATGTACAGCTCGAAGTACGCTTCGCCACAAGACACGGCCGGCTCACCATCTCGCCGGCGCGCACAAACGTGGCGTTGCTTATTCGCGACGCCGTGCGCCTCTCTGCGGCCTTGTTCGGTGACATGCGCGTCTTGGCGCGCAGGGGTGGGCGGGTGAGAACGGCGGCCTTTTTGAACACGCTGCAGGACTAGGTGTAGCATGCAATCGCGATACACGGAGAACCGATTTTTCATCGTGGGACTGTGGACCTTTCTCGTTCTGACTGACCTGGTGCTATCCCCCTTATATGCTCAAGACTATCCGCCTGACCGTGCACGCGGGAAAGCCGTGTACGAGCAGCATTGTCAAAGCTGCCATGGAACAAGCGGCCGAGGCGATGGACCTGACGCCGCTTCGTTGAAAGTCCCCCCGACCAATTTTCAGCGATTTCAATCGTTCCTGAAATCCGATGAAGAGTTACTACGGACCATCGAGCACGGCGTCGTCTTCAGTCCGATGCATTCGTGGCGCGGCCAGCTCACCGACGGAGAAATGCAAGACGTCGTGGCGTACGTTCGCCTGTTGTCGCAATGAGGACAATAGCTGATGAAAATCTCGTGATTTGTTGATCTGGAGACCAAGGTCGCACCAAATTCCCCCCTTCTCGTGCCCATGACACAGATTGGACAACTTCCGAATCGTCGGGAGCGTTGAGACGATGCCGGCCTATGACGTTCGGATTCTCTTGACTTTGCAAAGCTTAGCCTAGACAGTCGGTCGCAGATTCTAATCCCGAAGGAGACATGTGATGAAGCGTCTCTTCATACCGACCCTCTCTGTGGGAATCATCATCGTCATCGGACTCGCCGCTACTTGGGCCGGTACGGCCGGTTCATCTGATTCTCAACCAACGTCGAGCGCCGTTCTTTTGTGTAAGAGTCCCCACAAAAAGAAGTCTGTCCCGGCCAAAACGCTGCAAGCTCTCGTGCGGGCGCATGAACGATGGGTCGAGTATCGTGCCAACCCCGATGCCCAGCGCATGGAGCTCTGCCAAGCGGATCTGAGCCGAGCAGCACTCGCGGGAGCGAATCTCGAACGGGCCGATCTGGAAGGCACAGTTCTACGTCAGGCGAAGCTGCCCCAGGCCACCTTGGCTCAGGCCAGCCTCGCTGGAGCTGATCTCACCAAATCCGTCCTCGTAGAGAGTAATCTCTCCGGAGCCGATCTGCGCCGTGCCCGGCTCACCGGCGCGGATCTCTCACACTCGGTCGGTGATGAAACCGCTCTCTTCGGCGCCGTCCTGATCGGCGCCAAGTTGAATGGGGTCTCATTCGAACGGGCGCAGTTGCAGGACGCCGATCTCACCTCCGCCGATTTGACCGGCGGCGACTTCGTCGAGGCGTATTTTTACGGAGCGACCCTGAAAGATGCGGTCCTGGTGAAAGCTGATCTGGCAGGCGCCGACTTGCGTCGTACCGTCCTGACTAACGCGAATCTTCATCGCGCCAACCTGCAGGGGGCACTACTGGATCGCGCACGCTTAGAGACAGCCCGTCTGATTGAAGCAGACTTGGAAAGCGCTTATCTGGACGAAACGAATTTGCGCGATGCCAATCTAAAGAGAGCGATTCTTCGCGGCACAGACCTCAGGTACGCCGACCTCCAGGGTGCAGATCTCCATGACGCCGACCTGGAAGGAGCCAACCTAGAAGACGCCGCTCTGGTCAAGGTGGATTTGCACTCGGCGAACCTCCGGATGGCCATTCTTTATCACGCCGTCCTCGACGAAGCCGATTTCCTGGATGCGAATCTCAACCGCGCGGTCCTCATCGGAGCCAAGGGATTGCGCGTTAACTTCATGAACGCCGATCTGAACGAAAGTTATGCTCCGAAATCCTCCCTCCCTCACTCACAATTCAACAGAGCCAATCTGGAATCGTCCAATTTTGTCGGCGCAGATCTTCGCGGGTCGAACTTCAGCCATTCCGACATGACCCACGCCAATCTTCAGGAAACCAATCTTCAAGAAACAAATCTCCAAAATGCTACCCTAGTCCATGCCGATTTGAGCGGTGCTCGGCTGGACTCTGCGGACTTGCGTCGCACGAACTTCAAGGGCGCCATACTCTCGTCGGTCAGCGGTCTCACGCAGACACAGCTCAATGCCGCCTGCGTCGATGACAAGACCAAATTGCCGCCTGAGCTCAGCCGTCCGGCTCCCTGCAGTCCCGTAAAAAAACGGACTAAGCCATGACCACCCCACAGGAACACGGCGTAAAAATCACGAAAGGAAAACTTGTCCTGGAGGGTATTCTCAGCCTTCCGACTAGCACGCATGGAATCATAGTCTTTGCGCACGGCAGCGGGAGCGGACGATGGAGCCCCCGCAATAGTTTTGTCGCCCGCCATTTACAGCAAGACGGACTTGCCACGTTGCTTCTGGATCTCTTAACCGAAGAGGAAGCGGAAGATCGGCGCAAAGTATTCGATATCGATCTGCTGGCGGATCGGCTGTTGCTGGCGAAAGCCTGGCTGGAAACTCAGCCACAGACCCAAAATCTGGGAATCGGTTACTTCGGCGCCAGCACCGGCGCCGGAGCCGCTCTACAGGCTGCCGCGCGAGAGCCGTCGAAGGTCAAGGCCGTGGTATCGCGAGGAGGACGACCGGATCTGGCTGAACCCTATCTGCCGTCGGTCGCTGCTCCGACCTTGTTGATCGTCGGAGGCCACGATGGACTGGTGATTGAGATGAACCAGGCGGCGTATGATTTACTCACTTGCGAGAAGAAACTGGTCATCGTCCCCGGGGCGACGCATCTCTTCGAAGAGCCGGGAACGCTGGAACAGGTGGCGGAGCATGCGGGAAGATGGTTTGTGCGGCATTTGATTTGAGGATTCATTACCGAGGCAACTGGTTCATCTGATCAATTTATTCCTCACAACATCCATGATCATTTCCGCCGCTTCATTGGCGTTCATCTTCGTCGTATCGATTCTCACCTCCGGATTCAGCGGCGCTTCATAGGGATCTTGCAAGCCCGGGACGGTAGAGGATTCTCCTCGTTGTCCACGCTGATACGTCCCTTTGTAGTCGCGCTGGATGCAAGTTCCGAGCTGACATTCCACCGCCACCTCGATGAACCTGGGAATCAAGCTTCGTGCAAAGTCGCGATAGGCCTTCCTGTTGGCCGTCGCGTCGAAGATGACCGTGACGCCATGTGACACGAGCTTCGCGCCCATGAACGCCAAGGCTCGGTAAAAGAGATCCCGCTCCAGCTGTGAGTAGGACGGAGTAGGCGTAAGCGTGCGCCTCACCGCATCCGATTCCAACACCTCCACGGATAATCCCAGCGCTTCAAGTTGCGGTTTCAGCGCGGCCGCAATCGTGCTCTTCCCTGACGCAGGCAAACCTGTGAGCCAGATGGCAATGGAGCTGTAATCACTCATGACTGACAATACTCGTTCACTCGTTCCGACTCGAAGCATGGCACATCGAGGACATTCTCGATGAAATGAAACAGGCTCCGTCGGATGTCAGTCGACAAATTGGGATACCAGAGCGGGCTGGCCACGACCAGACCGCGAAAGGCAAAGAACGGTGCAGCCGTTTCAGTGACTTCTTTGTCGCCGCTGGTTTCCACATAGGTATCCCAGAACAGCCGGAACAAGACCTCGAATGGACCCTGGAGCTTGCCCCATCGGATCAGGGAACTCAGCAGATAATTGATCGTCATCGCGGTGATGTCGTCCGCCGGCTCGCCCCATTCTCCTCGCGACCGGTCCAACACGGCAAAATTCGTCCCGGTGTGAAACAGCACATTGTATGGATGGAAATCCCCATGAACCTGCGAAAGCCGATGGGTTTTATCGCGAAGTCGCCATCGCCATCGATTGCAGGCTTCCTCTACTGTCCGCAATAGATCGCCGGTAATAAAGCCACCGCGCGCCGGATAGCTGTCGGTCAATCCCATGATACATTCGCCGTGACCGATCAATTCGCGCAGCCGACGCTTGTACAAATCCGGATCACGCCGCTTTTTCGCATGGATCTGGACCAAATAACGAGCCAAGGCGACCGTGCGTTGTCGATCCAACTTTTGTAACGTGCCGCCTTTCATCAGGCGCTCAAGATCTCCGTGATAGCTTGCTCCGTCGGTCCATTCATTCAGCACGAAGAATTCACGGGCTTCCGCAACGGAAAAGAGCGCTTGGTTCGCGTCGAACGCACCCACATCGAGCGCCTTTACATGGCGAGGCAGGCGCCCATACGAATCGTAGTCCCACAACATCGCTTGAGCCCGATCGGCCATATGTTCATGCCCGAAGGGGCCGGGCTTCATCGTCTCAAGCACGGCGGACTGAACTCGATGCCCGATCTGGAACGTCAATTTGACCGGCGTGCCGTACCCATAACGCTTCTGCTCTCCTTTGGAACTCTCTTTGCCGATGATTCCATAGGATTGCAGCGTGACGTGAGAGCCAAAACGCATCCGCAGATACTGTTCCAGCGCTTGCTTGCTCAACTTCGGCATAACGCTGTATTACGCAAGTCATATTCCAGCTTCACCAAACGTGAGATGACCCATCAAACACAAGGTCGAACGCACGGACTGTCGCATTGAGCGCCATCGATCAACATGTCATTGTGGAAAAATGCGCCATGCGCAGCCCGCACTCTCATTGATTGCCGAGAACCCCCGTAGTCCTGACTCGATGGAGCACAGGAGGTTTTGCCTCAGACTTCATCCTCCTTTTAACGATAAGACAGCGCGTCCGAAATGCATTATTCACATTGACTGGAAACTTATAGTACTAGTATAGTTTCCATGGTCATGAAGAAGAAATTCTCTCTCTCACGCGTGAAGCCGGAGGCGGGAACGTCCGCAAGAAGCGCCTTCCATGAACGCATCGTCAGTGAATCTCGACGACACTTTTTTGCCCATGGGTTCCGGAACGTCACAATGGACGATCTGGCCCATGAGATGGCCATGAGCAAAAAAACGCTCTACGCCTGCTTTCCGAGCAAGGCGGCGCTTGTGGAAGCCGTGATCGTGGATAAGCTCGAGAACGTCGATGCCGACCTGAGTCGCATTACGTCTACGTCATCGTCCGATTGCCTCGGAGCGCTGCGCCGTCTCCTCGAAAGCGTGCAGGGACATATGGAGGAGATCCGTCCGCCGTTCTTGCGTGACATTCGACGCGAGACACCGGAGTTATTCGCAGTGGTGGAAGGCCGGAGGCGAGACTTAATACAACGTCATTTCGGCAAGGTGTTCCTGGAAGGTCGCCGAGCCGGCCTCATCCGCCAGGACATTCCGCCCAAGCTGGCGATTGAAATCCTCCTGGGCGCGGTGCAGGCCGTGATGAATCCACCCAAGATGGAGGAACTTGGTCTCACGCCCAAAAGCGGCTTTACCGCCATCATGCGGGTCGTGCTGGAAGGACTGACCACGGAGAAAGTTCGGTCATAGCGGCCACCTTGACATTATATGGAAGCGAAGAAACGAATTGCGGTCATAGTTCTTGCCGTCCTAGCGACGATCGCCGGTGGATATCTCTATGTGGGCTCATTAGACGAGCAGGCGACCGACAATACGCTCAGGATTGCGGGCAACATCGAAGCGCATGAGAGCTTGGTGAGTTTTAAAGTGCCGGGCCGCATCGTGGAGTTGCCGGTCCAAGAAGGCCAATACGTCAACAAGGGCGACCTGTTGGCGCGGCTGGACGACGAAGATTATCGCCAGCAAGTGAGCGTGGACGAGGCGACGATACGGACACGAGAGGCCGAGCTGAAGTTGGCCTTGGCCGGAAGCCGTAAACAGGAGATTCAGGCGGCCAAACAATCCCTGATCGACGCGCGGTCGGATCTCGAGCTCAAGCGTGCCGAATTCCGCCGGCGCCAAGCCCTTCTCGGTGAACAAGCCGTATCCCAAGAGGACGTCGATAGCGCCGAGACGTTGATGAAACGAGCAGAGGCCACGTATCAACGCATCAAGGAAACCTACGGTCAAATCGTCGAGGGTACCCGCAAGGAAGAAATCGCCGTGCGGCGCGAGAATCTTCATCTGGCCCAAGAGCATCTGGAGATGGCGCAAGTGAATCTGTCCTACACCGTCCTCTCTGCTCCTATCTCCGGGGTGGTCTTGGTGCGGCAGGCAGAGCTTGGAGAGGTGGTGGCTCCAGGAACGCCGGTCGTCACGATCGCCGATGTCGACCGACTCTGGATGCGAGGCTACATCAACGAGACGGACCTGGGTCGAGTTCGATGGGATCAACCGGCTACCGTGCGCACGGACACGTACCCAGGCAAAGAGTATCACGGTCGCGTTTCGTTCATCGCGTCCCAAGCCGAGTTCACGCCGAAGAGCGTGGAAACTTATAAGGAGCGTGTGACGCTCGTCTATCGCATCAAGGTTGATCTAGAAAATCAGAACCATGAGCTCAAGCCGGGGATGCCAGCTGAAGCGACCATCGACGTGCCGTCGAAGCAATGACCTATGCCGCCTTCCATTGCCACATCGGACCTGACGAAGCACTTTCCTGGAATCACAGCTGTAAATCGCCTCACGTTCGAGGTGCATGCCGGTGAGATTTTTGGGCTGGTGGGCCCTGACGGAGCAGGAAAGACGACTGCCTTACGAATGCTGGCCGGCGTCCTCGCACCGGACGGAGGATCGGCAATCGTAGCGGGAGCGAATATTGCCCGCGAGCCGGAAGCAGCGAAAGCCCGCCTGAGCTACATGCCGCAACGTTTCGGACTCTATGAAGATTTGACCG
>JACZCY010109505.1_pt1 | contig 22156 bp, 14 predicted proteins | sample 8641821 | NCBI WGS metagenome assembly JACZCY01 (sample SAMN15324609, study PRJNA640507) | soil metagenome | isolation source: intercropping sugarcane | place: China: Luxin town, Laibin City, Guangxi Province | collected 2019-07-25 | depth 10cm m | reverse complement strand
CTTGTGGAGCATTGATGATCGGAGTGAACGGACCGGAGCCGAGTCCGCCCATGTTGCTCAGGGTGAATGTGGCCCCACGCAGCTCCTCCAGTTTCACCTCTCGTTTCCGCGTACGTTCGGCGAGATCAGCCAATTCCACGGAAATTTGAAAAAGATCTTTATGGTCCACGTCGTGCACGACCGGCACGATCAATCCTGCGGGCGTATCCACGGCGACACCGATGTTGTAATAATCCTTGTAGATCACTTCGCCGCCGGTGAGATCGAGGGTGGCGTTCAACTGCGGGTACCGTTTCAGAGCATGGACGACGGCTTTGATGACGAGGCTGGTGAGCGTCAGGGTCGCGCCTTTCTTCTTGAATTCGATCGCGTAGCGTTTGTGCAGCTCCATAAGCTCGGTGATGTCGGCATCCTGGAATTGATGGACATGGGGAATGGTCGTCCAAGATTGTGTCATGTTCGCCGCGATTTTCCGCCGCAGAGACGGAAGAGGCTCGCGGCGCTCGTTTCCGTATATGGTGGCGAAGGGGCCGCTCGATTCGGAGGCCCCTGCGGCGGTTGCAACGCCGCTGCGTCCGGTTCGTTCACGAACAAAGGCTTTGACATCCTCGGACGTAATCCGACCTCCGGCTTCCGAGCCTTTCACCTGTGTCAGATCCACGCTCAATTCTCGGGCAAGCCGGCGCACTGACGGAGACGCAGGGATAGCGGGACCGGCGAACGATGAGGGCGCCGTAGCAGCCGTGTCCTCAAGCGGAGCGGACGACGGCTCCTCCGTTTTCGGCGGAGCTGTTATGGATGATCCGGCCGGAGGCACGTCCCGTCGTTTCACAGCCTCCGCATGAGCCGCTTCGACCGCCGGCGGCGGTTGCGGAGCAGGAGCAACGGTCGGCTTCTCCGGCGTTGAGGTTTTGGCCGACTGACCCCCACCTTCCGCGCCGTCCAGTTCGACGAGCGCTTGCCCGACCTTGATGTGATCCCCCTCTCGGACGAGCAGGCGGGCGACTTTTCCGGCTACCGGCGCCGGTACTGGAATCGTCGCCTTGTCGGTTTCCAATTCGACCAGTGCTTGACCTTCGCTGACCTGATCGCCTTCGTGGATCAGGACTTGGACGACATCACCGCCTTCGATCCCTTCCGCGAGAAACGGCAGTTCCACTCTCATAACAATGTCGGTCCTTTATCGCGACGTCACGTCTTACCTGTTACCTGCGCCAGGGTGCCTCATCGTCGGTCCGGATGCCGAGATCTTTCGCGGCTTGGCGAACCGTCTTCGCCGTGACGGTTTCGTCGCGACGATGAAGCGCATAGAGCGTCGCCACGACCAGATGCTGGGTATCGATTTCGAAAAATTGTCGCAGAGCCTTGCGGGTATCGCTCCGGCCGAAGCCGTCGGTGCCGAGCGCAAGCAGGCCGCCCGGCAGCCACGGAGCAATCTGCTGGCTGACCAAGCGCACGTAGTCGCTCACCGCCACGCAAGGACCCCGGAATGTTTCGACAGTCCGCTGAAGGTAACTCTTGCGCGGCGGCTCCTCGGGATTCCACATGTTCCACCGCTCGGCCTCAAGCGTCCGCATCCGCAACATTTTATAGCTCGTCACGCTCCACACGTCCGCCGAGACGCCATAGCGTTCCAGCAACAGCTCTTGTGCCTTGAGCGCTTCGTTAACAAGCGGCCCGCTTGCCAACAAGTGTGCTCGGTGTCGGGCTCCTTCCGGCGCCGGACGGAAGCGGTACATGCCTTCGAGGATCCCTTCTTCTGCTCCAGGCGGCATGGCCGGCATCGGATAGGGTTCGTTGTAGAGCGTAATATAATACAACCGCTCTTCCTGATTCTGGTACATGCGTCTGAGTCCATCCTGCAAAATCACGGCAAGCTCGAACATGAAGGCCGGATCGTAGGCCGCGATGGTCGGATAAGCGCCGGCCAACAGATGACTGTGTCCGTCTTGGTGTTGCAAACCTTCACCCTCCAGTGTCGTACGCCCCGCCGTGGCGCCCAGCAGAAAGCCACGGGCGCGCATGTCCGAAGCGGCCCACATCAAGTCCCCGACTCGCTGGAATCCGAACATCGAATAAAAAATGTAGAAGGGAATCGTGTTGAGCCCATGCGTCGCATAGGCCGTGCCGGCAGCGATGAAGGATGACATCGCGCCGGCTTCGGTAATGCCTTCTTCGAGAATCTGTCCATTCGTCGCTTCGAAGTAATGGAGCAGGGAACTTTTGTCCGCCGGTTCATACAGCTGGCCGAGATGCGAGTAGATACCGTATTGGCGGAAGAGCGCCTCGAGGCCGAACGTACGCGCTTCATCGGGAATGATGGGCACGAGGTGTTTACCGAACGGCTTGTGACCCAATAGACGGCCCAGCATGCGGGCAAAGCCCATTGTGGTGGATACGGCACGATCTCCCGACCCTTCGAGGAACTCTTTGAACTGATCGGGGCCCGGTGCCTGCAACGGTTCAACCTTCACCTGCCGCTTCGGAAGGGAACCACCCATAGCCTTTACCCGCTCGGCGAGATAGGTCGCTTCCGGACTGTCGGCAGGCGGTCGAAAAAACGGCGTCGAGGCGAGTTGTTCATCCGATACGGGCACGCTGAATCGCGTGCGGAACTCGCGCAACTCGCGCTCATTCATTTTTTTTTGCTGATGGGTAATGTTGCGTCCTTCCCCGGCCTCTCCCAAGCCATACCCTTTGATCGTTTTCGCGAGGATCACCGTAGGTTGGCCACGGTGTTCCACGGCGGCCTTGTAGGCGGCGTAGACTTTCCGCGGATCATGACCGCCGCGCAGCAGTTTGTGGATTTGTTCGTCGGAATAGGAGGCCACCATCTTGAGCAGGCGGGGATCGGCGCCGAAGAAATGTTTGCGGGCAAAGGCACCGCCTTCCACCGTATATTTTTGATACCAGCCGTCGACAACCTCGCCCATCCGCCTCACCAGCAGGCCTTCATCGTCTTGCGCCAGCAATGGATCCCAATCGCCGCCCCAGATCACCTTGATGACATTCCAGCCGGCGCCGCGGAATATCGCTTCCAGTTCTTGAATGATCTTGCCGTTGCCCCGGACTGGGCCGTCCAGACGCTGAAGATTGCAGTTGACGACCCACGTGAGATTGTCCAGTTGCTCGCGAGCAGCGAGCGTCAATGCGGCGACACTTTCCGGCTCATCCATTTCACCGTCCCCGACGAAGGTCCATATGCGCTGGCGGCTCGTATCCTTCAGGCCGCGATCCCGTAGGTACCGGTTGAAACGAGCCTGGTAGATCGACATGAGCGGACCAAGGCCCATCGAGACGGTCGGAAATTCCCAATAGTCCGGCATCAGCCAAGGATGGGGATAGGAGGACAAGGCCTTTCCCTCGCCCGTGACCTCGCGCCGGAAGTGATGCAGCGTCTCTTCTGAAAACCGGCCCTCAACATAACCGCGCGCGTAGATCCCCGGGCTGGCATGTCCTTGGACATAGAGGAGGTCGCCGCCCTGCGGCGAATCTTTGCCGTGCAAGAAATGGTTGAAGGCGACCTCGTATAAGGTGGCCGCCGAAGCAAACGTCGAAATATGCCCGCCGATGCCGGAATGTTCTTTATTCGTTTTGACGACCATCGCCAGGGCGTTCCACCGAACGAGACTTCGGATGCGACGTTCGAGCTCGAGATTGCCGGGATAGGCCGGCTCCCGATCGGCAGGGATCGTATTGATATACGGCGTGTTGGAGGAGCTGGAAGCCCGGGCCCCTCGTTCACCAAGCCGATCGCGGAGACGATCGAAGAGATAGGTCGCACGCTCGACCCCTTTCGCCTGAAACACGTACTCCAAGGAATCGAGCCACTCGCCGGTTTCCTGAGGGTCCGTATCGACCTGCGGTCGCGGAGTGCGATGGTCGTCGCTCACTGTCCAACCTCAAGAACCTTGAGAAATCGCATGACTCTTTCTCCGGCTGGACCTGCATGTCCAGATCCATACCATCGTTTTTTTCCTAACCCATCCATTCTAGCCCTCCTACTAGCGGACTCTCCAGATCTGCCATCATCGTTTTATCCCTCCAGTGACGACACTCTTGTGAGAGCATTTTACCTTCACAGTGATCGCAAAGGGAAAAAGTCATGTTCACACAGTATCTTGATCATCTTGATCTTCCCAACTTCGAGAAGGAATCAGTGTGTGCATCTGAGTATCCCTTTGCGCATGAGCTTCGTACAGCGGTGTCTCTCTAAGCAGATTATGAACACGATTAAGTCGGAATCCAATCTTACTAGGGATTTCACCAGTGCCAAGTCGATCCATTTACACCTACTTTTGACTCGCCATGAAGCGGCGGGGCGCGAAACCTTCTTCTCCTCCGGCTGCCATCCACGAAATACATCCACCGCCTCTGTCTTGTCCCGACTGTTCCGGCGTGTTGAGCTTCGACCGGGAGGGACCGCGCGGCCATCGCCTCTATGTCTGCCAAATCGGCCACCGATACTCGACTCCGAGTCTTCTACACAGCAAGGAAACGCAGTTGGAACGGATCTTGTGGTCGGCAACCGTGCTCTTGAAACAAGCGGGCGACGCCTACGAGCAGCTCTTGAAAGAAATGTCGCGAACGGACTCGGATCGAAAAACGGTGCAACGCCGTATCCATGAAGTGAGGAAGCAAAGCCTCGCGATTCGAGCAATCATCGAGGCGACCAATGCAGTGCAATAGGATCAACGATTACCCTGTCGGTCGTGAGAGGCGCTACGATACGATCAATGGAGCACGGATCAAACGCGACATCATCGTCATCGGCGCCTCGGCAGGCGGTGTCCCAGCGCTTCAGCAGATTTTTGCCGAATTCCCTTTCGGTATGCGGGCCGCTGTGGGCGTCGTGCTTCATCGGGGGGTGAACCCCAGCGAGCTCCGCGAGGTGCTGGGCCGACGGTCCACGTTGTCCGTGAGGGAGCCAAAAGGGACCGTGCCGATACAACAAGGGACCATTTACTTAGCGCCTCCCGACCATCATCTTTTATTCGAACGGGGCAAGGTTGCCATTCAGCGCGGCCCGCGTGAGCACAGCACAAGGCCATCGGTCGATCCGTTGTTTCGGTCCGCCGCCGAGTCCTACGGGCGACGCGTGGTGGGCTTGTTGCTCACCGGCTGTGGAGAGGACGGAGTGAGCGGCTTGATTTCCATCACCGAAAGGAACGGTCTCACCATGGTGCAGGATCCCGACGAGGCCTACATGCCGTACATGCCGCTCAATGCCATCCGGTATGACGAGGTGGCAGGGCTGGTTTCTCTCGACAACGCCGCTTCGATTTTGGCCTCATTGGCCCAGGGCGATCGCGTGGAACTAAAAGTCATGTCCGTGGGTTGAAACGGCGAACTGTGGGCGTTCCAGCACTCTTGCCGCTCGGGAGCAAGGAGCCTAGAATGACCTCCCTTTCCAGAAAGTGTCGGCAGTCACGACGACAATGGAGTTGCGGAGCCGTCATCATGGCAGTGAAGAAAAGACCATCTCGACAAACGAATGAAGAGAGCCGGTTGGGCAGCCTGAAACGAACCAACCATTCGGTTCGAGCTCCGAAAAGAAATCGCCCGTCCTACATCGTCGGTATGGGCGGATCGGCCGGCGCCCTCGAAGCGTTCGAACAGTTCTTCGCCTACATGCCGGCGGACAGCGACTTTGGATTCGTGCTCGTGCCGCACCTCGATCCCACCCACAAAGGCATGATGCCGGATCTCCTGGGTCGCTGCACGACCATGAAAGTCGTGCAGGTAGAAGACGGCATGCCCGTCTTGCCCAACCGCCTCCACATCATTCCGCCGAACAAAGACATGTCGATCTTCCACGGCGTGCTGCATCTCCACGAGCCCACGGCTCCGCGCGGCGCACGGGCGCCGATCGACCTGTTTCTGCGCCATCTGGCGGAAGACCAAAAGGAACGGGCCATCGCCGTCATCCTGTCCGGCATGGGAAGCGACGGGACGTTGGGAGTCAAGGCCATCAAGGAACATCTGGGCCTCGCCGTGGTGCAGGAAGCGCAATCGGCCAAGTACGACAGTATGCCGAACAGCGCAATCGGGACGGGGTTGGTGGATTACGTCGCCGCCGCGCAGGATTTACCCCAGAAGCTGATGGCCTACGTCAAGCACTCGGCCAAACTGCCGCGGGAAGTGCTGACGCAGGAGCGGACCGTATCCGGCGCCCTGGCCAAGATCTTCGCCCTGCTGCGCAGCCATACCGGCCACGATTTCTCGTTTTACAAGAAGAACACCATCTTCCGGCGGATCGAGCGCCGGATGAACGTCCACCAGATCGGCCAGCTCGGAAAGTACGCCAAATTTCTCCAAGAAAATCCGGGCGAGCTGGATCTGCTCTTTCGGGAGTTGCTCATCGGCGTGACGAATTTCTTCCGCGATCCGGACGCGTTCAAGGCGTTGAAGGAGGTGTTGCCGTCGATTTTGAAGAGCAAGCCGCGGGACGGCACGGTGCGCGTGTGGATTCCCGGCTGTTCCACGGGAGAAGAGGCCTATTCGGTCGCGATCGTCATGGCGGAATGTATGGTCCAGCTCAAGCTTGAGGAACTCAAAATACAAATTTTCGCGACGGACATCGACAAGGCGGCGGTCGACCGGGCCAGACAAGCGGTCTTTCTGCCCACGATCGCCACGGACGTGTCGCACGAACGGTTGCAGCGATTTTTCATCAAGGATGATCACGGATACCGACTGACCAAGTCGATCCGGGAAATGATCGTTTTTGCCCCGCAGAACATCATCATGGATCCGCCGTTCACGAAGCTGGATCTCCTGTGCTGCCGTAATCTCCTAATCTATTTTACGGCGGAGCTGCAGCGCAAACTCCTGCCCATGTTCCATTACACGTTGAATCCGGGCGGCATTCTGTTCCTCGGCTCCAGCGAGTCGATCGGCAGTCTGCAAGATCTGTTCGCCGTCGAGGACAACAAGTGGAAGATCTTCCGGCGCAAGGAGTCCCATACCGGCGCCGCCATGCACGTGGAGCTTCCAAGCACGCTGTTGTCCCGCGAGGTAGGGAAGGCTCCTGCCGCCCACAAGCAGATCATCCACGCGCCGTTGGCCGAGATGTCTCGCCAGATTCTGCTGGAACGGTTCGCGCCGCCGTCCGTACTCGTCGACGACAGCGGGAACATTTTGTACATTCAAGGCCGAACGGGCAAGTACCTGGAGCCCGCGTCCGGCGAAGCGGCCATGAACATCATTACGATGGCCCGCGAAGGCTTGCGGCTGGAGCTGGGAGGGCTCATTCGCAAAGCCTTGCTGCGCCATCAGGAGGTCAGGGGCGAGAAGATCCGCGTCCAAATAAACGGCGGGTATCAAATAGTGTCCGTGATCGTCAAGCCCATCACCGGCCAGGCAGGACTGCAGCGCCTGGTTCTGGTGGCGTTCGAAGAGCGGGATCCTGCCGAGGTCGAACCGTCGGTGCGATCGAAACGGAAAACCGGAAAGCCGATCAAGGAAGTGGAGGGGTTGACCAAAGAGCTTCAACATACGAAAGAACAACTTCAGATCACGATCGAGGAAATGGAAACCTCTCAAGAAGAGCTGAAGTCGGCCAACGAAGAGCTGCAGTCGACGAATGAAGAGCTGCAGAGCACCAACGAGGAGCTGACCACGTCCAAGGAAGAGCTGCAATCCCTGAACGAGGAACTGGTAACGGTGAACTCGGAGCTCCAGCAGAAGATCGAAGACGTGTCGCGGGCCAACAACGACATGAAAAATCTGCTGAACAGCACGGACATCGCCACCATTTTTGTGGACAATGAGATGCGCATCCAGCGTTTCACGCCGCAAGCGGCCTCGGTGATCAATCTGATCCCTACCGACGTAGGCCGTCCCCTGAGCGATATCGCCACGAACCTCAAGTACGACGGCTTGGTCGGCGACCTGCAGCAGGTATTTGACACACTCGTCTACAAAGAAATGCAGGTCGAGACGAGGAAAGGCGAGTGGTACCTGCTGCGCATCATGCCCTATCGAACGATGGAAAATATGATCGACGGCGGGGTGCTGACGTTCACGAATCTCAGAATGGTGAAAAAACTCGAGGAATCGCTGCGCGAGAGCGAACAGCGACTGCAACTGCTGTTCGAGAACATGCCGGTCATGATCGCGGCGTTCGACGCGCAGCACCGAATCGTGGCCTGGAATCGCGAGTGCGAGCGGGTGACCGGTTATCGGGCCGACGAGATGATCGGACGCCCCGATACGCTGAAATTGTTGTACCCCGCGGAGGCGGACCGCGTCCGCATGGTTCAGGATCGTCCGCGTCTCGTCGGGGACTCGGGAGATTGGGAGTGGTCTTTCACCTCCAAGGGCGGTACGTTGAGGCGAGTGGTCTGGCTGAACCTGGCGACTCAAGTTCCGATTCCAGGCTGGGCCGAGTGGGGCATCGGGTTGGACATCACGACACCTCGCGAGGTGGAGGGGCGTCTCTCGGCGTTGTTTCAATCTTCTGCGGATGCGATGGCCTTTGCGGCGACGGACGGGCTACTGCTGGATGTCAACGAAGCCTTCATGCGGCTGACCGGGTATGCCCGGGAGGATGTCATCCATCGTATGCGGTACCAAGAGATGACGCCGCCGGAATGGCAACAAATCAATCGTGAAACGGTGGAAGAGATGTTCAAGAGCGGAACGCCCCGGGAACTCAACAAAGAGTTGGTTCGCAAGGATGGTTCGGTGGTGCCCGTTCATCTGAAAATCTTCGTCGTTCGTGCCGTCGATAACACGGCGATCGGCATGGGAACCATCATCAAAGAACGATCGAATACATCTGGTGAACCCAGCCGGTCATCGGAGTGATTTCCATGACGGACTCCGGCAATCGGGTCCAACTCACAGAGTTGCGCCGACAAGCGGAACACCGGTTGGGTCGGCTCATTGAACAGCCGGACGCAAGCCTCGCGCCGGAAAAGGTGAAGGCCGTACTCCATGAGTTGCAGGTCCATCAGATTGAGTTGGAGCTTCAATGTAATGAACTCCATCGGACTCAGGTTCAGTTGGAGGAAAGCCGGGATACCTATCGCGAGCTGTACGAATCGATTCCCGTCGGTCATGTCACGCTGGATCGCGACGGCCGGATCTATGATCTGAATCCCACCGCAACGGCTCTGCTCGCGTGGAGCCCTCAAGCTCACCCGATCCGGAACTTCCACGCTTTTTTCTCCGACAAAGATCTCAATCGGTTTACGTTGTTCTGTCGGAGCGTCGTCTCAAGGCAATCTGCTGATCTTGGCGAGTTCGAAATGAAACGTCCGGATGGCTCGCTCTTTTTTGCCGCCTTGCAGGCGGCTCCGGTGAAGACGGGGAAGGGCAAAGGCGAACTGATGCGTGTCACCTTCAACGACATCACGGGTCAAAAAGAGGCGGAAGAGACACTGCGACAACAACATCTCGAATTGGAGGCCGGCCGCATCGCCCTTCAGGACCTCACGGCGAAACTGTTGACCGTCCAGGAAGAAGAATGCAACCGCATTGCCAGGGAGCTCCATGATGATCACTGCCAACGAGTGACGGCCCTGATACTGGAAGCGAATCTGTTGGTGAATCTGTGCCGACAACAAGCGCCTGACCTGATTCCGAGAATGACTTCGATGAGCAAGAGACTCGTCGAGCTGTTGAGCGAATTGCGATCGCTTTCCCATGAATTGATCCCCCGCAATCTCGGCGATGTGTCTCTTGTGGGGCCGATACGGGAGCTGATCGGAGAATTTCACGAGAAGGCCGCTTTTCAGGTCACATTTTTCGAGCGAGGCATCCCGGAAAAACTTCCTTCGGCGATCATGACCACTCTGTTCCGCCTGCTGCAAGAAAGCCTGACCAACATCGCGAAACATGCCGATGCGAAGCATGTCTTCGTGGCGTTGATCGGCATCGAGGGGGCGATCGAACTCACGGTAAAAGACGACGGTGTCGGATTCGATCCCGCTCTCGTGTCCGGTAAGAGGACGTCGGTCGGGATCGTCGGGATGAAAGAGCGAGTACGGTTGCTGGGAGGCAGCATGAAGATCGACAGTCGCCCTGACCACGGAACGACGCTGACCTTTACGGCTCCTTTGCCTGAGGTGCATAACGTTCATCTGTAGAGAACCCGTCCGCTAACCAGCGTCTTTCAACGGACTAGCATTCCCTCAAGTATTTCTGGTTAATTATTCCGGTCACAATAGGTATCTTTGTTCACCGTTCGTGCTTCTTGACCAGATCCCCGGCGGTAACTGTAGGTGATTGGAAACTAGGAAGAAGACGCAATGGGATGGGTAGCTGCAGTAACGTTCGGGAGTATATCAAAGGACACGATGGACGAACAACGGACAAAATTCGTATCCAAGAGAAAGTATTTGTCCAATGCTCTTTGGATGTCGATGGAGGCAGAATGCCGGTAATCAGAGTGCAGAACACGGTCGGTAAGAGCCAAGCGATGCCTGATCGTACGGGAACGGTGAGCCGCCTAGAAGAGGTGGTATCGACATCGGACGAGTTCGACCAGGTCGTCTCACAGGCGTTGCCGATGCTGTTGGATCGCGCGACTGGTTACACAAAACGGTTCTTACGGGAGACAGGCCAGTGGAATGACGATATCGAGCATGAGAAGTTTGCGCTGCGCTGGGGTTCTGAATACCTCGAGCGGTTTCTCGTCTGTGGACGCAGCGAAGTGCCATGTCGACCGTTGTTTCTGTTCGACTCGTTAGTGGCCAAACAGCACAGCAAGCCGGAACCGTTTTGTTATCATCCGGACTTGCTGAGACCGCTCGGCCGATTTCTCGACGGACTTGTAGCACGGGCGGTCATCAGCCGCGATGCGTTGATCGCGCTCTACCACCACTCCTATGGATGGGGTCCAGGAGAAGTGATTGCCGTGACCGGACTCAATGGGTTGGAGAGCCAGCGCATTTATAAAAATTTTCGCCGGTGGCGTGACACCGGTTGGCAACGCACAATGGATGAGATGGGCGTGACGAAGGCGGAGCTCGCGGAACTTGGGAATCAGCAGCAGCGTCATCGACAACGATTCAACAGCGAGGCTGAGCGGCTTATCCGAGTCGCTCAGGCCCATTACCGAAAAAGTGAGCCGGACCATTATCCCTGTCTTTCACGGTCTCAATGGGGGGAGATGTTTACTCAAGGCTACGGCTGCGATTACCGGATTTGGCACTTGGCGCTCTGCCTCGATTGCATGCAAACGGCCTGGGGCCTGGGATCCAACGGATCAGCAATCGGCGAAAAACCGCGCCTGGAATTGCAGGTGCGGCCTTAAAGAACCGAGCCCGTATCGCGTACATAAATCGTGAGCCTGTAAAGTAAAGAGGAGCGAAGGAGGATATATGGGTCATGAAGAGGATCTGGAACTATATCGGTCGCGACTCCTTGAATTGTTGAATGGCCGATCCAGCCGCTACCTCCGGGGCGCATCGGACCCTATTCAAGTTTATGTCAATGAGCGTCGTGTCGGGGAGGTGGATGAGGGATCGGGAATCGGTGCGATGCTGCAAGTTCAGTGCGTCGATCACATCGACACGGTGCAGCTCCGGACCGAAGAGGGAACTCTCCTGGGGGGGCTCGTTGCTCCCGAGCATGGATTTAGAACGGATCGTCTCCGGCTTTCCGATGATACGATCGAGCTCTGTGTTCACAACACCGCACAAGGGGGAACGCTCAGTGCGCTGTTCATTCCCGCACCCAATTTCTGGAATCGAGCTTGGAAGAACATCGCGGAAACCGTCGACAGATTGGTCCCCCGCCGTCCGGATACAGCGCTCGCATATGGAATGCGAACCGTCGTCTTCACACAAGCGCTCTTGGCGGTCGCCATTGTCGGATTGGTCGCTGATCGTGTGACGACGTGGACGTGGATGACGCCGGAGCCCACGCCCTCTTCGGTCGTCCAAACAGCGAGTCTTCCTGCATCTCCGCCGGCAGAGACGGCAAGACTTGAACGGCAGCTGGATGAGGTTGCACGGATACAAGCGAAGATAGGAGAAGCCCTTGCGTCTCAGCAGAATGGTATCGTGCAGCTCCATCAAGCCATGGCCAAATTATCATCGACCCAGGAATCTGTGGCGTCCAGCGTGGTGATGGTGAAGGAAGAAGTCAAGGAAGAGCTTGAGAAACGGCTGGAGGCAGTCGGTCATGAGGCCGACCGCCCGACGCGACACGTCGCGAGCAAAGGGCGGGTTGAACAGGAACAGCTTGAAGCTGCGATCCATAGTCTCACCGCAGACAACGATCGGTTGTCGAAGGAAGTCGCGGGATTGGAAGAGAACAACCAGAGTCTGAAGGCCAAATTGCAGACAGCGGTGGCGAAAGCTGCCGATCCAAGCCCGGAGCGTCTCTTGAAAATGGCTGACAGCATGCAGGGCAACCAGCAGCCTTTCCTTTTCTGGGTGACGTTCAGCGAAGGAACGAGTCAGGAGAGCATCGATCAATGGGTTAATGGAATGAAGGGTCATAAGGGAGCGATGAACGAAGGTTGGCAGGAAGTACGGATTGTTCCGCCGGCAGTCCCGCCCGATCGCTTCTTGGAGCAGATCAGAGGAGAAAAAATCGTCAAGGCTGCGCGGATCAATCAGTAGGAGTATTTCCCAGTAGGAGTATTTTCGAGCGATGACTCTTACCCCGCATCGTCGCTCGCACGCGATGCGTCTCGAAATCCAAACGAGCAGAGGCGTTTCATCCGGAGAGAACATGTTGACGTTCGATGACGGCAAAACGTTCGCATCACGTCAAATCAGCCGTGCGACCGTTCATTTTTCAGATGGGGGCCAATCATGAGGCTCAATGTCCGGTCAAGCGTCCTCGACTGGACATATTCCGGCCAGATTATAGGCGTTTTGTCCGTTGAGCCCCTGAGATGGAGTGAGTAGCATGCATCGTGAATAAGGAAAAAACCGAGTAAGACGGGCAACAAAGAGCAATATGTCGTCATCGATGGTTAACTTCCAGCCGATCAACGGGCAATTGCTTTCACGACCGACCACGTAACGTAACCTTTAAATAAGCTGACGACTGAAACGCGCAGTCGAGCTGCAAAGAGAAGAGAAAGGAAGACTGTATGAGAATCGCACAAGTGTCTCCGTTGTGGGAGAGTGTCCCGCCCAAACTCTACGGGGGAACCGAACGAATCGTTTCGTACATCACAGAGGAGTTGGTTGCCCTCGGGCATGACGTCACGTTGTTTGCCAGCGGCGATTCAGAGACTACCGCGCGACTTGAGGCAATCTGCCCACAGGCTCTCCGATTGAATACCGGTATCTTTAACCGGGACGCTCCGATGATGATGCTTCAGGAACGGGCTCTCGGGGCGGCGAGCGGTTTCGACATTATTCATTCACATCTGGATTTTATCGGGTTCCCGCTGGCACGGAGGAACACCATTCCGGTGGTGACGACTCTGCACGGTCGTCAGGATCTTCCGGAATTGGAGCCGGTTTTTCGCGAATTTTCTGAAATGCCTTTGGTGTCCATTTCGGATGCCCAGCGTAAACCGCTGCCTTGGGCCAACTGGGCGGCGACTGTCCACCATGGTCTTCCTCGCAACCTCTATACGTTTCATCCCCAGGCCCAAGGATATCTGGCCTTTCTGGGGCGCATCGCCCCTGAAAAACGTCCGGACCAAGCGATTGAAATCGCTAAACGCGCCGGCCTCCCCCTGCGGATTGCGGCAAAAGTCGATCCTGCCGACCAGAACTACTTTGAAGCCGAAGTTGAACCGTTGCTCAACCATCCCTTGATTGAGTTCATCGGAGAGATCTCCGATGCCGAGAAAGATGAGTTTATCGGCAATGCGATGGCATTGGTGTGTCCTTACGATTGGCCGGAGCCTTTCGGATTGGTATTGATCGAAGCCCTGGCTTGCGGAACTCCGGTGCTAGCCTACCGACGTGGCTCGATTCCTGAAATCATCGATCACGGCGTAACCGGTTTTATTTGCGAGACCGTAGCCGAAATGGTGGATGCAGTCGGACAGGTTCCCCTCATCGATCGGCGGCGCTGCCGCGCTGCCTTCGACGAGCGGTTTACTGCGGATCGAATGGCGCGCGACTATGTCGCACTGTATGAACGTCTTCTCGAAGATGAGGCGGTTCAAGCCACACATGCCTTCGCCTCCGAGCAGCCCAAGATTCTTGGGCGAGGCCGACATGTCTGACCTACCTGCTGATTCAAAAGAGACCGGTTCTACTCCAAGCCGTGCTCGCGGCTGGGAGTTAGTTAAAACCCGAAACTTCGGCTTTTTGTTCGCTGGCCAGACGATTTCTCAGATCGGCGACAGCCTCAACAAGGTGGCGCTGCTCTGGTTTGTGTATGAGATGACCGGGTCGGCGCTCAAGATGACGGTGGTCGGACTACTTCAAACCCTGCCGCCCTTGTTGTTGGGGCCGCTGATCGGTGTATATCTGGATCGCGTTCGAAAGAAACCGGTCATGATCGGAGTGGATCTTCTCCGAACCCTGATGGTTCTCCTGATCCCAATGCTCTACGCAATGGGGGGCCTGACTCTCGACCGGCTCTACTTCCTCGTGTTCGCCACCGCAATCTTCTCCACGGTCTTCGGGCCGGCCCTGACCTCTGCGGTTCCTCTCATTGTGCCCAAAGAGCGGCTCATTGCCGCCAATGCGTTACTGCAAACGACGACCAACGTCGGACTTCTTGTGGGGCCCGCCGTCAGCGGTCTCGGTATCGCGCTCATCGGAGCACAAAACGTGCTCTATGCCGATGCGGCGACCTTTTTTATTTCCGCACTGTGCTTGTTCCCCATTCGTATGCATGAAACTCTCGACCACTGGCGTACGACGAAGAAAGGATTGACGGAAGGCATCACAACGGACTTGCTGGCGGGTTTTCGTTTCGTCTTCGTCGAGCAGAAGACGGTCTTGCTTCTCATGTTGACGGCTACTCTCTATAGCGTCGGTATCAGCGCCTTCATCTTTCTGCTGCCGGTCTTTGCTAAGGACGTGCTGGGGGTCGGCCCGATTCAGCTCGGGTGGCTATGGTCGGCGCTCGGCGTTGGAATGTTGCTTGCCTCCCTTAGCCTGACGTCGATCACGCAGGGAGACGTATCTTGGCGTTTGCGGTTCATGTCCGGTGCCTTGGCCATCGGCGGTCTTGCCGTCGCGGCGCTCGGTTTTCTCGAAGCTCCTGTTGTGGCCGGCGCTCTGATCGCGGTGATCGGGGGAAGCACCGCCATGTTTACTCCGTTGGTGTGGACGATGCTCCAAGAATTGACACCGGCGCATCTCCTGGGCCGGGTCTTTACGAGCTTCGCCACGGGAGGGATGGCGTCATCTATGGCCGGTATGGCGGGTTTCGGATGGGCTGCCGATACGATCGGTCCGGCCGCCAGCCTTGGAGGAATCAGCCTCATTCTTCTCATGACGGCTGCGACCGCATGGCTGTTCAGTTTTTACAAGTCGCACGCAGGAGGCTTGGCTGTTTCTACGCCGGCCCCCTTGCCTCTTAGCTCATCACCGTCCTGAAGTTTCCTCAACCAACACTGACGCATCACCCGAAACGGCCCTCTGAGATCCGAGGGGGCCGTCTCGCTCCGGAGTAGATGACACGAAAGCCGTCGCGAGTTAGAATGGCCGGGTGAACTCTGAGGAATATCGTTCACGAGGAGGGCTCTCGCGATGACCAAGTCGCCACGAGCGCTGATCATACTGAGTATGAGTCTGTTTTTGCTGGGACTAATCGGTGTGGGTCCAGCGTCCTCCGAGCCACAAGAAAAGGAAGCTCCGCCGGAAAAGCCAGCATCACGCGCACAACAACCGCCGGGTACCTCCGATAGTCAGCCCAAGCCGACGACGGAAGCGAAACCGCAGGCCCCGCCCACTCCTGCGACGAAGGCGGACTCGTCAGGCGATCACAAAGAAGCCCCTCCGGAGAAGCCAGCATCCCGCCCGCAACACCCCCCGGCTGCCTCCGATAGTCAGTCCAAGCCTTCAGGAGAATCCAAGTCGCAGTCCCAACCCAGTCCTCCGATAAAGGCAGACTTACCACCGGCTGAGCACGAGAGCAAGGAGAAGGATTCTAACAAAAGGTCTCTGGGTTCACTGATTCTGTCAGTCAAACTTGCGCTTATGGGGGATCCCCGACTTTTCCGCTACGAGATTGAAGTGGGAGACGACCAACAAACTGTGACCCTCGCGGGACGCGTCTCGACTGAAGAAGAAAAAACGGCCGCGACAGAAATCGCGCAAGCCGTCCCTGGCGTCAAGACCGTGGTCAACAAGCTTGCCGTCGAGAAAGACCTTGCGAAGACGCTGTTGAAGAAACAGGATGAAACCCTCACCATCTTGATCAAAGAGCGTTTCTCCAAAAGCGCGACCTTGAAAGCAGCCAACTTCGAGGTGAAGACTGAGGATGGTGTCGTCCAGCTCAATGGAACGGTGCGTTTCCAGGTCATTGTCCTTGAAGCCGCGGAGGCTGCCCGTCAAGTGCCGGGTGTCCGAGCGGTAAACACCGAGAGGATACGGCTGGAGGGCGAGAGCTGATGCAAGGCCGCCCCGGCCCCTTGCCTTACTCTCCCTCAACGGTGGAGAACGCAGACAGCATCTCAGTCCAGGATCGTCCGCTGCTCCGGACTCGCGATTTCGGACTTGTCTGGTCCGGACAACTTATCTCACAAATAGGAGACGGCATCTCGAGACTGGCGCTCCTGTGGTTTGTCTATGCCGTCACCGGGTCGCCCCTCAAAACATCCGTCATCGGTCTCCTGCAGACGATCCCTCCGATTGTGTTGGGCCCGATCATCGGAGTGTATGTCGATCGCCTTCCGAAAAAAGTGCTGCTGATCACCAGCGATGTGTTGCGCGCGTTGTTGATCGGGTTGATTCCTTGCCTCATCCCGGTGGAATCCTTTACGGTGTCCGTGCTCTATGTCTTGGTCCTCTTGCATGCCATTGCAACGGCGGTGTTCGGTCCAACTCTCACCGCTGCCATTCCGGCCTTTGTCCCTAAAACGCAGTTCACGGCCGCCAACGCGCTCCTCCAAAGCACGACTAGCCTCGGCATTATTTTTGGTCCGGCGCTAAGCGGCTTAGGCATCGCCGCATACGGGTCACAAGAGGTCTTATGTCTCAATGCGGCGACCTACATGATTTCCGCCGCGTGCCTCATGCTGGTCCGCTTTAAGAACCCCGCATCACAGGTTCCTTCGCGTGCTGCGCGGCCGACTATGGTGCAAGATCTGGTTGAAGGATTTCGCTATAGCGTGGTAATCCAACCGATGATCTTACTCTTGACCGGCACCGCCGCCCTCTATACGTTCGGCACCAGCGCGTTGACCGCTCTCTTCCCGGTATTCGCGCGGAAGATGCTTGGACTGGGTCCGGTAGAGATCGGTTATTTATGGTCGGCGGTCGGCGTCGGATTATTCATCACATCGATCGGGCTCTTGTGGGCGACCGACTGGATGATCAAAGATCGAATGCGTCTGATCATGGGTACCAGTGTGTTAAGCGCGGCCGCCCTCTGCGCATTGACTAGAACGGCTGATCTTTATGTGGCCGGTCTCCTCATGAGCCTGATCGGCTGTGGGATGGGAGCCTTTACTCCGATTGCGTGGGGCATCATCCAAGAGCTCGCACCGAGCCAGATGATCGGGCGAGTGTTGGGACTCTATGGGACGGGCGCGATGACGGCTGCCATCGGGGGAATTTCTGCATTCGGATGGATCATGGAACAGCAGGGTCCGGAAACCGGCGTATACGGGATCGGCCTCGTTCTGTTGTTGACGAGCCTGGTCGCCGCGCGCATGAGCCGAGCAAGAGCCATGCACTGAAAGGGATCATTCATGAACAATGTGATCAGATTGAAGGATCAATATTACATCCTCGCATCATCCTCATTGGCCGACGACCGCACGGAGGTGTTGAAGCAGGGCGAAACCTTCGCGGTGTTCGATCGGTACGGTGACATCCATCAGGCGCTCCCTGGCCCGCAGGGACTTTATCATGAAGGGACGCGGTTCCTCTCCCGATTCGAGCTTTCGCTCGGGACACAGCGTCCGATGTTGCTCAGCGCCATGGTGAAGGAAGACAATGCGCTCGTTCGGGTTGATCTTACCAACCCGGACCTGATGGACGGGCAACACCCGGTGCCACGAGGTACGCTCCATCTATGCCGTACGCGGTTTCTCTGGCAAGGGACCTGTCAGGAACGCATCCAAGTTCATAACTACGGGGCCAGAAAATTTTCCCTCTTGCTCACGATCGCAATGGATACGGATTTCGCCGATCTTTTCGAAGCGAGAGGCCGACGGCGTCCTCGTCGTGGCTGGAAGCTCAATACCGTTCGATCGAAGACCGGACTGGTGCTTGGGTACAAAGGACTCGACGAGACCATCCGCCGAACGTATGTCCGATGCTCTCCGGCGCCGAAACGGGTGACGTCCGATGGCTTGAGGATTGAGGCGGACGTCCCTCCGCACGCCGACATGACATGGGAGATCTCGATCTCCTGTGAAATCAAGCAGCGGCGGAGTGGGGTATTGCTCTCCTACGACCGTGCCTCCCGTGAGGCGGATCGCTCGTTACGGAAAACCAAGGCCTCCGATGCCCACATCTACACATCGAATGAACAATTCAATCACTGGTTGAATCGGTCGATCGCCGACCTCTACATGCTGATCTCGGAGACACCGCAGGGGCTCTATCCTTATGCCGGTGTGCCCTGGTTCAGCGTCCCGTTCGGACGGGACGGTATTATTACGGCGCTGCAGATGTTGTGGATGAATCCCGCTCTCGCGAGAGGGGTCCTGGGTTTTCTGGCCTCGACTCAGGCGACGGAGAATCGGCCGGAACAGGATGCGGAGGTCGGGAAGATTTTGCATGAGACGCGCCAGGGCGAGATGGCGGCCCTCGGGGAAATTCCATTCGGCAGATACTACGGGAGTGTCGACGCCACGCCGTTGTTCATTGTTCTGGCGGGCGCGTATTACGAACGGAGCGGCGATCGCCGGTTTCTCGCAACGCTCTGGCCGCATATTCAGCTGGCCCTGCAGTGGATCGATCAGTACGGCGATCCGACCGGTATGGGTTTCACGACCTATGCTCGTCGGACCGACAAAGGACTGGTGCACCAAGGATGGAAAGACTCCCACGATGCCGTTTTCCACGCCGACGGGACGGCTGCAGAAGGGCCGATTGCGCTCTGTGAGGTCCAGGCTTACGTGTATCAAGCCAAACGAACGGCGTCGGATTTGGCTCGGCTTTTGGGGGAGCTCGATTATGCCGATCGATTGCTGAAGGAAGCGGACGCCCTTCGAGATCGATTCGAGCAGGCGTTCTGGTGCGAAGAGCTGGACTTGTATGCCCTTGCTTTGGACGGGCGGGGGCGGCCTTGTCGTGTACGGTCCTCAAACACCGGTCATTGTCTTTATGGCGGCATTGCCGGAGAGGAACGCGGAGTACGCACGGCGCGCGCACTGCTGAGCGAGAGGTTTTTCAGTGGATGGGGCATCCGCACGATCGCGACCTCGGAGGCACGGTACAACCCGATGTCTTACCATAACGGGTCGGTGTGGCCTCACGACAACGCCGTCATCGCGGCCGGCATGGCGGCTTACGGCTATAAGCAAGGAGCGATGAAGGTCTTGACGGGCATCTTCGATACCAGCCTTTTCCTCGAACTCCATCGGCTGCCGGAATTGTTCTGTGGATTTTCTCGGCGGGCCGGAGAAAGCCCCACGCTCTATCCGACGGCCTGTTCGCCGCAAGCTTGGGCGGCCGGTGCCGGCTTCCTGCTGCTTCAAGCCTGTTTGGGCTTACGAATCGATGCACCGCATCGGCTGGTGAGTTTCGTTCGCCCCGTGTTGCCGTCGTTTCTTGAGCGGGTCGAGATTCGGAACCTCTCCGTTGGTACCGCGCGTCTCGATCTCGTGCTTGATCGCCATGAGAGCGAAGTCGCTTTGAGAGTGACCCGCCGCGTCGGCGAGGTGGAAGTCGTGTTCACCGTATAGATCAACAGCCCCGAACGTCCGAAGCCAGGATTTCTCTCAACTCTTGGCGCATTAACTGTATGTCCCTTCCCCACTGACCGTCAAGGGCAATACAAGCGTCACCGTCATGCCTTGTCCGGGTTGCGATTCCACATCGACTCGGCCACCCAGCGCTCGGAAACGTTCCCGCACGCCGTTCGAACGGCCTTCGGGGACTTCCTACGATTTTTGGATGGCATTGACCGACGCGGTCAGCCGTCTTAGTTCATCCAGATAGTAGTCGATCAGTTGACGCTCCTCCTCGCTTAACGGTTCATCGCCGGACGTCATGCGAAATGAAAGGAGTTTCTCGCATGATCTCGCGAAGTCTTGAATCTCTTTCCGCAGCGGAGTCATTGGTTTCCTCCTGTTCAGAGAGTTCAGGCGTGTCCCGCCTTGTTGCTTCGACTGCCTGCTATCATCAACAACTCTCGTTGTGAAGGATAGGTATTTCTTATAGGGGCCTTAGCCCAGGAAGAGTTGCCATACTACTCGTAGTGTCACACGAGAGTCTGTCGCCTAGACGACAAAGACAGATTCTTACGAATCAAAGAATATTGCCGTCAAAAGCGACTGTTGTGGAATGAACGATGAACAATGTCGGCCAGACGACAGAATCCACGAAACGTTCTGAGCTATTCTCGCCGTTCTGCAAGGGAGAAGCCTTAGTGGATGTCGCGCGATATGCCCGGAACAATTTGGTATTGCAATATATTCCCTTCGAGGACTTCTCCAAGCTCATCCCGCACATACAAATTCGGGAGGTCGATGCCAAGGAAGTGCTGCACCAGGCCGGTGAGCCCATCCGGTTCATCTACTTTCCCATCACGGCCCTCATGTCCATGCTCATGCCGACTTCGGACGGCTCAACGGTGGAGCTGGCCATGGTCGGGCGTGAAGGCTTTACCGGCATGAGCGCCCTTCTGAACAACGTGACGACCCGCGAGCATGGCGCATTGACGAAAGTCATGACCGTTATTCCGGGGTCGGTGGTTCGAATGAAAAGCGATGCCTTCATAACCGCCGCCGATTCGAGCTTGTCGGTGGCCCGCTCCTTGCGCCGATATTTGAGTCTGCTGTTCATCGAACTGGCGCTGTCGGTGACATGCAATCGACTGCATTCTTTGGAGCAGCGATGCGCGCGCTGGTTGTTGACCGCGATGGATAAAAGCGGCACGTCCGAAATCCCGGTCACCCAGGAGATGCTGGCGGGCATTTTGGGCGTGTATCGCCAGAGCATCGTCCAGGTCCTCAACGACTTCGAAACGGCTGGATTGGTTCAGCGCGGTCGGGGGGCCATCCGGGTGGAAACTCGGGAGCGTCTGGTGGCGATTGTCTGCGAATGCTACTTCGCCGGAAGAAAAAGAACGTTGGGACGCTAGGTGTTTAGTCCCAGCATTTGATGGGTGGGTTACCGGTGAATCGTTCTGGTTCTTTTGTCCATATTTTGCCGATGTATTCGAAGGCGTGAGGCCCTTGAGGGTTGTTAGCCGCCGCCCATAATTATAGGCGGCGATGAAGTCGTGAAGGTGAGCTTCGAGTTGCTGATGGCTATCGTCATGATAGCGTTTGACGGTTGCTTCTTTGATCGTCCGGTTTATGCGTTCAACCTGGCCATTGGTCCAGGATGCTTGATTTGGGGTGATCGCTCACAGAAAGTTCGGCTCAACATCGTAGTTACCTCATCTTTATTGCCTGTAGCTCCTATCAATGAACGTGGGAGACCGGCGTAGGGCCGTTCGGTCTCCACTTTATAGTTTTTTGGTCCTATCTACACGTAAACGCTCACCCGCTCTTCCAGACCATTCTGCAACCCAACTCCCCTAGTCTTACAAGGAATTACGACTCGATGTGATTACATAGTTTCACATCTTTCAGTATACGAACTTAAGAAAGAAATCGTTGTATCCCTTCTTGACATCCTCGACCTATGAGCATATTAGCCAAGAGCAATTACAGTGGTATACAAATAGTTCGTGTTCATACATGTCGTAGTTGCAGACTGGATATAACATAGTTCGGATTTGGTGTACTAGGAATACTCGCTAAGGGTTATGCACAGAAAGGAAAACACCTGAAAGCAACCCAGACAAGCGATGGCAACATGATAAGATAATCCTAACATCTAGGGTCTGTTAACACTAATGGCCATTTCATGCGATACTGTGTACATGG
>JACZCY010041302.1_pt1 | contig 22426 bp, 27 predicted proteins | sample 8641821 | NCBI WGS metagenome assembly JACZCY01 (sample SAMN15324609, study PRJNA640507) | soil metagenome | isolation source: intercropping sugarcane | place: China: Luxin town, Laibin City, Guangxi Province | collected 2019-07-25 | depth 10cm m | reverse complement strand
GTCTACCCGCGCTGCCTGGGTGGCGCCGACGCATGGGAAAACGTCGTGACCGCGTGCAAGGCGTGCAACCAGCGCAAAGGCGGCCGGTCGCCGGAACAGGCCGGCATGCCGTTGCTGGCGGTCCCGTACGCGCCGAACCACGCCGAGCGGTTGATCCTCGACGGCCGGCACATCCTCGCCGACCAGATGGAGTTCCTGCTGGCCGCTGTGCCTTCGGTACGTCGCGGCAGGTACGCAGAAACCCGCTGACACGGGCGGGGTGCGTCGGGGTGTCAGCTCCGTCTTCACTCGAGCGCACGGCCAAGGATGGCACGGTGTACCACGGCGCTCGTGGGCCAGGGCGGCGAGGCGTGCGACGATCTCGCAACACGCCGCCGGACGCACGCCACGCTTGGCAGTGAACCCGGCACGCTCGCCGCTCGAATCGCAGGAGGCTGCCATGCGCAGCAAGCTCAAAGTCATCAAGGGCTACGCCCCGATGCGAAATCACGAAGCCCACAACCCGCTCATGCGCAAGGGCGGCCCGCACGGCAAGACCCGCAAAGCCGAGCGCCATCAAGGCCGCCAGCGGTTTGTTCGCGACATGCAGCGCAACGCGCTCGCGGATTGACCGCCAGGTAATTCACACCCCGACTCGCTCGCGAGCCGGGGTGTTTTGTTTGAATCGCGTCGCCGCTGAGGCGCCAGCGCCTAGATCGGCGTGGCGAGACACGGCTCGAGGTCGACACCAGGGAGGCCAGAGCGCGTGTTGACCGTGCCCTGCACGGTTGCGCGCTGACCCTTGCGCAACCGCGATACCGCGTCCAGCGCGGCCTCGGTCTCGATCTCGCAGCGAACCATGGCCTGGTAGCCGGACTTGCTAAGGTCCTTGTGCGCATAACCCACCAACTCGACGTACGCCGTGTTGCCGGACCCGCCGATGTTGGCGATGTAGCCGGTGATGGCAATATCGCTATTGCCGTACTTGTGGTTGAACGCAAACGCGTTGTCATTGTAGGCCGCGATGGCTGCCTTCGCCGTCAAACGGGCGCTCGCGCTTCCGGCCACCGGCGCCATGGGCGTCGTACCGAGTGCACCAGTCGCCTTGAGCGCCTTGATGATCTCGGCGTGTGCTCCGGCGTTCGGGCCCATAAGCGCCATGGCGTCCCGCGCCATCTGTACGTCTTCCGGCGACCAATCGCGAACTCCGGCCACGAACGTGCTGGATTCGGCAATGACGGCCATGGCGAGGCTCGCCCCGGTTTCGTCGTAGGCCGTGTTGAGCGGCATCTGGTATTGCGGGTCCACAGGACCAAGCTCATTCATCGAACCCTGCGGTCCGACGGCGCAATAGGCGGCGACTTCGGCGATCGCCTTGAAGTCGACTGAGGCTCGCAGCCAGTCGCCGCTCTTCAGTGCCGCATTGGCTTCAGTCGGATCAAGGGAAGAAGACCGGGGCGCGCACGTATTGTCTGTCCCTCCGAGGGTCGAACCGGCGTGCCCAGCATCGTAGGGTGACACCTGGGCGGCGTAGGTCTTGAGGATGTCATTCAGGTTTTCCGTCCCGGCCGGCTGATCTCCCCCGCTCGTGGCCGGAGCGGCCACGGTCGATTCCTGGGCGGAAGGAGGTTGCCCAGTGGCAAGCTCGTGGACCGCGCGGCCCAGCTTGTTGAGGAAGTTTGACGCCGGAGCCGACTGCTGAGCTGGCGCAGGGCCGGCAGCAAGCACTGTCGCGCATGCCACGGCAAGTAGTAGCGCATTCTTCATGGATCACCCCTGTGGTTGAGCGAAACGGCGCACGAAACTGCCCAAGAAACCAGCGTCTGCGAGGCGTTTACGCCATACATCGCGTGCATAACACGTATTATAACCCGCGTTAACGAGCACCCGTTCGACTCCGCACGGGTCGGCGAACCTGCCAACAGCTCGCAACAACGCGCCGGCGGTACCGGCTCCACCCTACCGAACACCATTCTGGTGATCGGCCGACCCGCGGCGTAACGCGGGAAAAGGAGTCAACAGTGGCAGAGACACGTGCATTCAAGGTGAACCCAGCCATCATCCAGCACCTCATCAGCAGCCAGGCAGGCGAGCTCGAAAAGGCTTTTGCAGAGTGCGTGATGAATTGCATAGACGCCGGTGCGAGCAAGGTCGAAATCAACCTAACGAACGCCGGATTCTCGGTGGTCGACGACGGGTGCGGCTTCAAGTCACGGGACGAGGTTCTGGCCTGCTTCGAGGTGTTCGGATTCGAACACACCGACAAGAGTCGCGTCTTTGGCCAGTTTGGGCTTGGCCGCGCGCAGCTCTGGAACTGGGCCAGCACCATCTGGCGTACGCATCAGTTCGTGCTCGACGTGGACATCCGTGCCCGCGGTCTCGATTACGAACTCTCGGAAAATGGCGTCGAGACGAGCGGCATGACCATCGACGGCAGCTTTTACGAGCGCCTGCCGGAAAGTGAGCGTCAGAGTTGCTTGCGCGGGCTGGAACGCCTGTGCAAATACTCGGTGATCCCGGTGGTCATCAACGGCCGCAACATCCAGCAAGACCCAGCCAAGGTCAAGTGGCAGTACGAAGACGAGAATTGCTGGATCAGGAAATCCGACACCTGGAGCGTGGACGTCTACAACCAGGGCATTCTGGTCCGCGGCTACTCCAGCAGCGAAATGGGCATCGGCGGGGCGATCGTCACCAAGCGCGGCAAGGTGCTGGCAGTCAACATGTCGCGCACGGCCGTCCTTACGCAGACATGCAAACTGTGGCCGAAAATCAAGGCCGCGGCTGCGAAGCTGATGGACGTCGAGGTGAAAGCCGGTAGGTCGCGCCTCACGGACGAAAAGCGTGACTTCCTGGCACGATCAACAATCAACTCGCTTGACGACGACTGGGTCAATGATCTCCGGGTTTTCACGCTCGCGAACGGCCGTCACGAGACGCTGGCGACCATCGCTGTGAAGCTGTATCACAATCGAGGGGCCATCTTCACGACAGCGCCGCGCGGCGACAAGCTCGCCGAACGCGCCATTCGCGACAACCTGGCCGTGGTACTCGATCCTAGGACGCTGGCCAGGTTCGACGCCGACAGCATGAGCGGGCTCTTCGATACCCTGGTCAACCGCATCCGCGCGGTGACAAAGGGGAGCTTCGAACTCCGCGCTCTCGAGAGTGCTCGATCGCGAGTCTTCGAGTCGCTCGACGCCTCGCCCATCAAGTCGATGTTGCGGACGGAGGTGGTGCCGAAGCACGAGTGGAAGCCCGCGCACAAGAACGTGATTATGGCGGTGGACGGGGTCAATTTGGCGGTCGCGTACGCGGTTGCCAATCACACGGGCGTTGCCAACCCGAGGCGGAAACTGGTGGTCGGCGAAAGCAACGCTGCCGAAGCGTTCACCGATGGTTCGACGTTCGTGGCCATCGAAACGGAAGTGCTCGACAAGGTAGCTCACGATGGGCTGCCGGGGTTCATGCGATTGACGGGCCTGCTCGTGCACGAATACCTGCACAACGACGACGACAGTGGATCGCACGTGCACGACCCCGAGTTCTACGAGGCTTTCCACGAGATCATGCTGGACTCGCACGAGCTGTACAAAGGTACCGTCGACGCGTTTAGGTACTACGCGAATCGCGCCACCCGGCTGAACGCCCGCCTTGCCAAGCAAGCTGACGCCGCAGCCATGTCGGCGCAAGCCTGATGTCATGCACCACCCAGAACCCCACGCCTTCAAGGTGTGGGGTTCTTTTTGTCTCCACGTTTCGCGAGGATGTCCTGCCATCCAAGACGCGGTAAATTGACGGCCGCCCTCTCTCGACTCCGGCCGCACGGCGTCCACCAACAGCTATGACTCTTGCAGAGCTCAGCCGCGACCTTGCACGCTGCGACCTCGGCGACTGGTTCGACGAGGACACTCTCGAACGCGGCCATGAGTACGCGCGCGCCGGAAACGTTGGGCAACCCCAGATGGTCACCACCCAAGGGCTCCGACACGGCGAGTACAGAGTGCAATGTGCCGTCGCTGGCAGCCAAGCGGCGTGGTACGCGTGCAGCGTTCGCATCGTGATGACGCCGGACGGGCAGATGGCCATCATGTACACGAACTGCAGCTGCCCGGTCGGAGCGTACTGCAAACACGCCGCGGCCATGCTCTTCTGGATCAGGGACGGCTTCACGAGTGCAAGCCATGTGCGCAGACTCGGGCCGGATCAACCGTTCGCCGAAAGATACGCCGCACAGCAACACCGGCTCGAACTGGGGCGGTGGGACCGGTGGATCGAGGAACTCAACCAGCCAGGCCCACGCGGAGTCTCAGCCGATCCGCGACGGACGTTCGGCCTTCTGATCCGCCGTGACTCAAAGGAGTCCGCCACGCTATGCGTGCTCCCGGCGTGGTTCCGGCCTTCAGAACGACGCTCCAACCAAAGGGTATTGGTCGATCCTCTCCCCCTGCAGCTCGACGCCCGAGAAGGCCCGATCCCGGCTCCAGCAACCGGCTGGCCGGAGGATTGCATCGCATCCCTGTCAACCTTGCTCGCGGTACCAGAATCAGATTTCGGCAGGCATTGGAGGCCAATCGACAGCGTGCACGCGGAGCGTGCATTCGAACGCTTGCTGGAAAAGTACCCCGTCTTCTACGAACGCGCCGATCGCCCACTCGCGCGCGGACAAGAATTGAAGTCCGAACTCGTGTGGCGCGCAGAGTCGGATGGAACTCAACGGGTGAAGCTACGCGTGGACACGCACGGACCCGAGGCCGTGTACCTCTTTGGGGCGCGCCGCCTCTGGTACGTGCAACCAGACGCGAGGGTGTTCGGACTCGTGAACGCCAGTCCGATGTGGATCGACGCGATTGCATCCTCACCTGTGCTCCGTCCGGAGTTGTACGCAGAGGTGAAAAAACGACTGGCCGCCTCACCGGTGACTATCGGAGCTATCCCGCCGCCCATCGACTTCGGGGCCGTCGAAGACCTGCGCGTGCCGCCAGCCCCCGTCTTGCGCATGCACCGCTTCAGCTTGCCTTTGCGCGCTACGTCTGCCATGGAAGAAATTGGCTACGCGTCATCCTTCTTCGACTACGCCGGCCACCTCATCCCAGCGAATGAGCGCGATGCCGTGCTGCAACGCCTTGAGAACGGCCGCATCTACAGGCTTCACCGCGACCAGGTCGCGGAGGGCGCGCTGCTGTCGAAACTGCGTGTATCGGGGCTGGTGGATCGGGACTCCGCCGCTGGCTTCACTTGGAGCCGATACAGCGCCCGAATCGAGCATGGCGAATGGTTCGTGCTGGATCGTCAGAATCATGGCCTCGGCCTCGCCTCGCCGCGCGCCTGGAAGCCGACCATCGAGCAACTGCAACGGTCTGGGTTTCGCGTCGAATACGACGAGGACTTCCCGCACGACGAACTCGTCTCGATCGACCGCTGGGACGCAAAGGCATCCACCTCCGACGCCGCATGGTTCGACGTGTCGCTGGGTATCGAGATCGCCGGCGAGCGCGTCGACCTGCTACCCATACTACGTCAGCTTCTCGCCGACCCGGCATTCCCGCTCGTGCCACAGCCGAACGAATCACCCGCCGCAGTGTGGCGCGTGAAGCTGGACGAATCGAGAGCCATCGCGCTCCCGCTGCAGCGCCTGCGCACCATGATCGACCCTATGCTCGAGTGGCTAAGCAGCCCGCCAAGCGGCAAAACGGCCAAGGTGCACCGCGCCCGTGCCGCTGAACTCGCAGCAATGGACCTGCCATGGCGAGGCGCCAAGGCGCTGCGGGAGCAGGTCGAGCGCATGAGCATACGCGAATTCAGCTCATCACCCGCGCCCGGCTTCAAGGCGTCCTTGCGGCCGTACCAGATGGTGGGCCTGGCCTGGCTGAATTTCCTGTCACGCGCCGGCCTCGGTGGCATTCTCGCCGATGACATGGGGCTCGGAAAAACGATCGAAGTGTTGGCGCACCTACATAGCGAGAAGCACGCCGGCAGGTTGCAGCGTCCCGCGCTGGTCGTTGCACCGACGTCGTTGCTAGACAACTGGGTCCGCGAAGCCGGCCGATTCGCCCCGACGCTCAAGGTGCTGAAGATCCACGGCGCGAGCCGCGCCGACCGTTACGCCGAGATTCCAGGCCACGGCATCGTAGTGACCAGCTACCCACTGCTGGCCAGAGACCGCGATCACCTGGTTGAGCAGCACTTCTCGTTGCTGGTGTTGGATGAGGCGCAGGCGATCAAGAACGCGGCCAGCCAGGCGGCCAAGGTGGTCCGCGAGATCCACGCAGACCGCCGCCTTGCCGTGACAGGCACCCCTCTCGAGAACCACCTGGGCGAGCTTTGGGCCCAACTGGACGCCGTTGAGCCGGGCTTGCTGGGCAGCGCAAGGCAGTTCACGAAGCTCTTTCGCACTCCGATCGAGAAACACGGGGACAGCGATCGCCAAGCAAGGCTCAACCGGCGTACCAGCCTGCTGGTGCTACGCAGGACGAAGGAACAGGTGCTGCAAGACCTGCCTCCGAAAACCGAGATCGTGCGCAACGTCGAGCTGGACGGCGACCAGCGTGCGCTCTACGAGTCGCTTCGTCTCGCCCAGCACGAGCGCATCCAGGCCGTCGTGCGTGAAAAAGGTCTCGCCCGCTCGGGCATCATCGTGCTGGACGCGCTGCTGAAACTGCGTCAGGCATGCTGCGATCCTCGCCTGGTCAAGCTCGAGAGCGCTCATAAGGTCAAGACCAGCGTCAAGCTGGAAGCACTGCTGGACATGCTGGACGGACTGCTTGCCGACGGTCGCCGGATCCTCGTGTTCTCGCAATTCTCGGAAATGCTGGCACTGATTGAGCGCGAACTTTCCGAGCGTGGAGTCAGTTACCGACTGCTTACCGGCGACACACCGGCGGCGCAACGCAGCGTCATCGTGGACGAGTTCCAGTCCGGCGAGGTGCCGCTGTTCTTGGCCACCCTCAAGTCGGGCGGTGTCGGCCTCAACCTCACCGCCGCGGATACCGTCATCCACTACGACCCATGGTGGAATCCAGCCGTCGAGACCCAGGCCACCGACCGCGCCTACCGGATCGGTCAGGACAAGCCAGTGTTCGACTACCGATTGATCTGCGCGGGCACAGTCGAAGAAAAGATCATGGCCATGAAGGGACGCAAGGCCGCGCTCGCCCGCGCGGTGCTCGAGGGCGGCGGCGTCACGACCGCCGTACGCTTCAACGAGGCAGACCTGGCGGAGCTGTTCGCGCCGCTCTAATGGCGCGGCCCTACGCCCATCCTTCTTCCGCCGCGGCGCCTGAACAGACGCCAAGCCCGCCACGTGACACCCCAACCGCTGTGGATAACCCAACTGCCCTCGACGGGCAGACGGGGCCAAGTCGGCGCCGTGCAATCAAAAAAACACGGTTACGCGGTCATGGCGTAAAATGTGGATATGTCGGTTACTTCTGGCCAAGCGTCCGCCCCGCCCCTGCCAAACGCTATCCCAATGCCGGGCGAGCGACGGCCCGTACCCGAGTGGGCGGAAGTTCCATCCCCGGCAGGAAATGCCCCGCGCCACAGCCGCCAACGGCATCTCTACAATCCCCACATGAACGGCCGTCAGCCAGCCATCCCGCAGCCCGCCATCGTGCTGCCGCACTCCATTGCAGCCGAGCAGGCCGTGCTGGGCGGGCTGCTGCTGGTCAACCAGACGTGGGACCTGCTCGTCGGTCGAGTTTCCGAAGAAAACTTCTACCGCCGCGAGCACCGCTTGATCTTCCGCGCGATCCGCGAGCTGACCGAGCAAGGCCAGCCGTGTGATGCCGTGACGCTCGGCGAATGGTTCGAGCGCAACGGCGAATCCGACACCATTGGCGGACCAGCGTACCTCGCTGACCTCGCAAACAACATCCCGAGCGCGGCCAACATCACCGCCTACGCCGACATCGTCCGCGACAAGGCGCTGCTGCGTGACCTGATCGAGGCCGGCACCCGCATCGCCGGCGACGGTGCCAATCCGGAAGGCCGGCAGACACCAGAGATTCTGGAAGCCGCCGAGCAGCGGGTGTTCCAGCTGGCCGAAACCGTTGCCCGCGGCCGCCGCCAGGTCGTGCAGGTGCGCGAGGCGCTGGCGGACGCCATCAGCCTGCTGTCGGAACGTACCGCGCACCGCGGGCAGCTCGCCGGCGTCACCACCGGCTTCAAGGACCTCGACGCCCTCACATCCGGACTGCAGCGCCAGGACCTCGTGGTGGTGGCGGGGCGCCCGTCCATGGGCAAGACCGCCTTTGCGCTGAACCTCATCGAGGCCGCGCTGCTGAAAACGCAGCTGCCGGTGTTGATGTTTTCCATGGAAATGTCGGCCATCCAGCTGTCCTTCCGCCTGCTGTCCTCGATCGGCCGCGTCGACCAGCACCGGCTGCGCGCCGGGGATCTCGGCGACGACGAGTGGAACCGCGTCACCAAGGCCTCGGAAATCCTGGCCTCGGCCAAACTCTACATCGACGGTACGTCATCGCTCTCGCCCGGCGAGCTGCGCTCGCGCGCCCGCCGGATGAAACGGGAAAACGGGCTGGGCATGGTGGTGGTCGATTACATGCAGCTGATGCAGGTGCCGGGCAACAAGGAGAACCGCGCCACGGAGATCGCCACCATTTCGCGCGACCTCAAGGCCATGGCGAAGGAACTGGACATTCCCGTGGTTGCGCTCTCGCAGTTGAACCGCGCGCTGGAACAGCGCAACGACAAACGCCCCATGATGAGCGACCTGCGGGAATCGGGCGCCATCGAGCAGGATGCCGACCTGATCCTGTTCCTGTACCGGGACGAGGTCTACAACAAGGAGTCGAAGTGGAAGGGCACGGCCGAGGTCATTATCGGCAAGCAGCGCAACGGCCCGATCGACACCGTGCGTCTCGCGTTCCTGGGCAACTACACGCGGTTCGAGGACTTTGCGAGCGCGAGCGCATGGCACGAAAACGGATCCCACCATGACTCTGACTGACGCCATCAACGCCGCGGCCTCACAGCTGCCGCCAGGCACTGAAATCACCATTGTCATCGAGCGCGATGCGGCCACCGTGTACGCCTCCGACTGGGACGGCAACGTGCGCGCATTCGACGCCGCGGACATGAGCCTTCAAGACCAGGTCGCCGATTGCATCGGTTGGTGCAAGGCGCAGGAACCCGCCGCGCCTGCCCGGAAGGAACCCATGGAGACTTCACGGTGAAAGGCCTGCACGCCACTCGCGGAACCCTGGACAGCGTGTTTGCAGCCCTCAGCCTCGGCGCGACGATCACGCTTTGCGCGATGCTGCCCGCGATCATCGTGGCCAGCGTTCACAGCTCCGGCGGCGCGTGGACGCCGATTCTGTACGTCGCAGTCTGGGCAACGGCCTGCGTCGTCGCGCTCACGAAAAACAAGACGCTCGCACCACACGAAGCGGAAGCCACGCTTTGGTCTTCACTTTTCGAGGGCTCGGTGGCCTTCCTATCGGTCATCATCCTCTTTCTGGCGTTCTTCGTCTCCCACGCAGGTGTCAACGTGTGGAGCGTCCTCGCGTGGATCTCCACGGTGTGGATCGCCGCATCGCTGGTCGCCATGATCGCCACCCCATGGCTCACGAAACGCTTGCACGCATGAAGCCGGTACGTTCCATCGCCGCCGCAGGGCTCGTGGCCGCAATGCTTGCGGCCTGCCCCGCCACGCGCGCCGCGGCGTACGCCGCCAAGCCCGTGTATTCGCAGCCCATGGCTACGATCGACGGCCGCGGCGCGATCAAATTCCACGTCACGTTCGGGATGCTCGTAGACGCCGCCGGCGCGCCGGCTGGGTTGTATCGCAGCTACCCCTCATCGTCACAAGTACCGCTGTCGGAACAATGGCGCCTTCCCGCGCTCGGCAGCAAGGACGGCGTGATCCTGGCAAGCCACGGCAATACGGCCGTGTTGGTCCTGCGCGGCCGTATCGGAACCGGTGTGGGCATCTATCCGCTCACCCTGACCTACCTGACGGACTTCGCAAGCCGCAAGTACGCGACCTGCACCCTGCGCGTCGCACACGAGCCAGGCGGCCGCTGGCAAACCGTGGACGGCGCCGGGCGCCCCATCGAGGCGTACACGATCGAGTCGCGTGGCCTTGGCATCGGTCGCATCGAGAACTGCAGCGCGGCCACGCGGACACCATGACCTCACGGGAGCCAAAGATGAGCGAAACAACCAAATACCAGTGCGCGCTGTACGGCCTGATGACGAACGGCAGCAACACCGCCAGCGATGGTCACCCGGCGTCTGGCACAGCGCGCGTTACCAACCTGACACAGGAGAGGTAGCTAACATGGCGACTCGCGCAAGTGGATCGTGGCCAACCATGCCGGGAATCGCGGCCGGCATTCTTTCGCTCGTCTTGGCAGCAGCGATCGGGATGCACATGCCGTCCCCCAGCCCCGGATTTGCGTACCTCGCAGCAGTGCTCGCGTTCAGCGTCACGCTCGTTGCCGCTTTTGTCATACCGCTGGCCACGACGATCAGAAGGAAGAACCATGGCCGCTGAAATCGCCACGGGCAAGGCGGTGATTGTCGGCGACCTCGAGGTCGTGGAGCAAGGCGGAGATAACTTCAAACACCCGCTCGGCCTGGTGATCGTATTCGACTCGCCAGAGGACGTACGCCGGGCGCTGGCGGACGGCGAGTGCAAGTTCACTTTCGGCGACCAGCATGGCTGATTCGGCAAGCGCGACCCGCCAGCAAGCCGACAGTCGGGATTGCGTTTTCTCGACGGACCGCGTGTACCGCTACACGCTCTGGCGCGAGTTCGACTTGGCCAACCGAACCTACGTCCAGTTCGTTGGCCTGAACCCGTCCACGGCAGACGAAGTGCAGGACGATCCCACTGTCCGCCGCTGCATCGACTTCGCCAAGCGATGGGGGTTCGGCGCGCTGTGCATGACCAACATCTTCGCGTATCGCGCGACGGACCCCGACGTGATGAAGGCAGCGCAGGATCCGATCGGCCCGGGCAATGACGCGTGGCTCACGCGCATCGCCGCCGGCGCCGGGCTCGTCGTAGCAGCGTGGGGTAACCATGGTGCGTTCATCGACCGGGAACAGGCCGTCGTTTCGCTGCTTCCGCGGCTCACGTGTCTCGGCACCACGAAATCGGGTGCCCCACGACACCCTCTGTACGTCAGGGCGATCGCTCAACCGACCGCGTTCATACGCGCCGCGTAAGAGTGCGCGACAGCGCCAAGGTCAGGTGCCCGCCGCTCAGCACACACGGCGTCCCGCCGAAGTACCTGTCGACCTCGAACTCGGTCACGGACCGCCTTCCGCAGCCACAGGCGTCAGGCCGTGCTGGTTGAACAGCGCCGCATCCGCGGGATCAGCACACTCCGGGAGCCGCCCGGCAACAAACAGGCTGCGCACCGCCGGCGTCACGGCCCCCGCCTCAGCCAGCGCGACAGCGACCGCGTGGAAGTACCCTCGCGCGTAGTCATCACGGTGGTCGTGACTGGCGTTCTCCGCCGGCGACGCCGCCACCGCGGCCGTCCGGTCGCCGCGCCGCGGGCGCGTCAACCATGGGTCGGCCTTGGGCGGAACAGCCGTCCATGCGACAGTGGTGTTCTGGGCGCGCAGCACCTCGAGCAATTCGGAGATCTCGCCTTCCGGCTTGTCGCAGCCCACCAGTTTCAGCAGGGTGTTCTCGCGCGGCCGGCGCGGCAGGGTCAAGCGCGGGAATGACAGGACGTGGGTCTTGTCGCCGTCGTCAACCTCCTTGGCCCACCCGCTACCCATCACGGTACGGACCGCGCGCAGCGCGGCCAGGGAGTCGGCCGCGGTCAGGCTGGCCGGCATCCTGGCGTTGATGTCGGCCAGCGAAGCAGCGAGCGAAAACCCATCCGCGCCGCCGCCCGCGCACAGCTCATCCATGATGGCCTTCTCGAACCATGCCCGGATGCGAACCTTGAAGTTGCCGACTCGCTTGTGGTTGCCGAGCAGCAGATAGCGATCCCACTTGCGCGTTCGACACAGCGCAATCACGGCGTAGGAATCGTTGAACACGGGCTGGCCATCTTTGTCCTGCGGGGTACGTACGAGGAACGCCACTCGTCCATGGCCCGCGTCCATCGAAAACGCGAAGGTCAGCAGGTCTCTGTCGTCGGCCTCGTTGTAGACATTCTTGAGGCCGGTGAAGTTGAACTCTTGCCACTTGCCATTCATGTCACCCTCCGGATACCCGCGTGCAACCGCCCACGTCCACGCCACGCTCGACCACCTTGAGTCGCAGCTCGAGCTCGCGAACCTTTGATTCCAAGGCACGGATGCGGTCCTCGTGAGACTCGCGCGCGCGAGACCGGCAGCTAGACAGGCACCGCCCACGGTAGAAGCATTCCCCGCTGCCCTCGGTGCACTCACTGTGCGGGACGAACGTCACCTTTCGCGCCCTCGCCACTCGACGTCGAGCCGAACCACCGCAGCTGCGGCGAGCGCGAGCGCCTTGTCTTCCTCGCTGTCGCAGTTCACGCACGGCGACGCGAGGTGCCTGTCCACATTCCACCCGTCCGGCCAGCGGCTTTTCCACCATGCCGTTGCTGCGTCCGCAGTGGCCAGCAGTGCCGTCGAGCCGACGTCGAGGCGCTCGTGACCGACTGCTAGCGCGCGTTCCTTTGGGTCAAAACCGCACGCTTGGTCAACCATCTGTTCAATTGGACTACGCGGCGTCATCTGAACTCTCTCAATGGTTGACCCGGATCCGTCCTACGACGTCAAATCCTCGATTTCGAACCACTCGCGCAGGGCCGTGAACAGCTCGCCAAACTCGCCGGTCATCAGCGTCAGTGATGCGTAGAAGGCGGCGTCGGCATCCTCCGTGCTCTCGTCCAGGTTGGCCATGGCACCTTCGAGCAGGTGGATCTTGGCCAGCGAAAGGTTTTCGCGCAGCACGAACGAAACGTGGTCGTTGAACACCAGGCCGAGCCTCATGCACTGCTTGCCGGACTTCAGATGGGCCATGACTTCGTCGGACTGGAGCTGCTGGCGCCCTACCCGCGCCACGGCACCTGACGCAGGCTCCTTCATCTCGCACTCGTCGCCGAACTCGAGATCGTCCGGCAGCTTTCGCCGCGCAAGCCACTGCGTCATCACGACGCGCGGCGATGCGGTGCTAGACATGACCGGCACGGACGGGAAGGTGCCAAGCGCCATGCGCACGGCCGTCAACACCTGTTCTGCGCGTTTGTTGGAGGTGGTATCGACCACGATCCAGCCGGTTTCGGCGTCGATGTACGCCGCGACGCGTGATGGCTTCACCATTGCTTTCGGAAGTAGCGCATCGAGCGCCTCGCCCTTGATCTGACGGCGCGCCTTGCCACCGGGCGGACGCCCGCGCTGCGCGGTGTATGCCTTGACGCGTTTCGCGATCTCCGCCTTGACTGTCGCTGCCGGAAGCACCTTTTCCTCGAACCCGAGCGCGAACAGGGTGGCGTGTCCCACGCGCATGCTAAGGGCCGCATCGCCGTCCCTCGGCGCGACGAACCCGGACGTTGCAACCTCGAGGGGGCCGCACGGCCGCAGCGGATGTTCCGCAAGGGCTGATTCGAGGTCGGAGAGGCCGCTGATGGCCTGCTTGGGAAGCCTGAAAAGGGTTGCGTTGCGGAATAGGATGGACACGGGCGTTCCGGGCTGGCGGGTTGACCGGATTGTAACACGGTAACGGTAGGATGATATGCCGGTTACTTCACTCGCCATGAAGGCGCGCGCTGATGCGCAAAAAATCCCCCATCCGAAGATGGGGGATTTTGTCGGTCATGCGCGGTACCATCAGTTACATTTCGACGCGCCGCAGTTCAGGCACGTCTGACATCCGTCCAGGAGCACGAGTGCCTTGGTATTGCACTTGGTGCACATCGAAGCGCCAGGCGGGAACTCGCCGGCCGTCTCCTTCGCCGGTTCCAGCGGAACCGCCTCGGGCCTGACGGCCTCGTCCACCGCAACCGCCACGGTCGGGGCCGACGCCTTCTCGAACGCCGCGCGCTTCTCGGCAATGAGTGCCTTCTGCGCGTCGGACAGCTCGGGCGAAGCCAGCATGCCGAGTCGGCGCAGGTGCTTTTCCAGCACCGTGCCGATGGCCGCCACCAGCGACGGCACGTACACGCCACCCGGTTGCCAGTACCCGCCGCGCGGATCGAACACCGCCTTCAGTTCCTCGACCAGGAACGTCACGTCACCGCCCTTGCGGAACACCGCGCTCATCACGCGAGTCAGCGCCACGACCCACTGAAAGTTGTCCATGTTCTTCGAGTTCACGAAGACCTCGAAGGGACGCCGGTGCGCGTGCTCGCCATCACCCAGGATGATGTCATTGAAGGTGATGTACAGCGCGTGCTCGGACAGCGGCGAGACGATCTTGTAGGTTTCACCGGACAAGGTGTCCGGCCGAGCGACGCTCTCATGGAGCTCCACCACTTTCGCCGCAGCCGCGGGCACGGCGACGACCGGCGTGGCCGGTTCCGCTGGTGCGGGCTTGGCGGCTTCCGCCTCGCCGACGTTCCAGCCGGTGATTTTCTGCTTGATCTGGACCACAACACTCTCCTCAACGGCACCCCGTGGTGCCTTCACGCCAAGTGCGCTCTGGTAATGGCCCACCAGTGTTGCATGTAGTAGCCACAGCTCCGGTCCGCGGACACGCGGCGCTCCGGCGTTACACGCTGGGGGCCACGCCGTGGCGCCGGGGGCCAGGAGCCGGCGCCATGCGTGAGTGCGCGTCGTGGCAACCAATCGCAACGGCCCGCAGCGGTACCGGATTCGCTCCGGCCGAACCCCGCCATCCTGCGGAGGGAGGTCGATAGATGAGTGAAACCAGCATCACAGAAATTGGCACCACCCGGTGCGCAATCCTCGCGGACGGAGCGTTCGTGGTCGGCGACACCAGCACCGGTATGACGAACTACTCCTACCCAACGTCGCCCAATGCAGCGCTGGCGCTAGATTTGCGCAACGACAGCGTGGCCCTCGCCAAGTTCGCCTCGTCGGCGCTTCGTGCTGGCGCGGGCGCGTCGAAGTTCCGGGACCGGGCTGATTATCATGCGCGGAACTGGACACGGCTGGGCGTAGATCCAGCTCGATGGCTCGACCAGGTCGCCGCGGATCAGCAAAAAGCAGCCTGACCGTGTTGCAGAAGCAAGAGCCCCGCCTCGTGAGAGGCGGGGCCTGCGTCTCGCTGCCATCGCCCGCCAGTCACGCGCGTCCGGCAGTGGTACACACTCGCAACAGGAAGATTGATGGCCACCGCCGCCTCCCGACGAAGTGGGCACGGTGCTCACATTGCACGGAGGTCTGTTTATGAGTAACGTCGTTCAGTTCCCCGGAGCGTCAAAACTCAAGGCGAACACCGGTGAGTCGAGCCAGGCAGACTGCTACTACCTGCAGCAAATGGAAGCAGACGCGAAGACCGAAAGGAACATCGGCACCATGCTGTACATCACGCTCGGGATCCTCACCGGTGTCGCCGCCGGCGCCACAATCTCGGGCGTCGCGAGCTTCATCGCGGCGCTGTGACACCACAAACCCCGATCTTTCGAGATCGGGGTTTCTTATTGCGTCACACATCGCGCGCCGAGCCAGGTCAATTGGCTAACGGATCACCCGGAACTTCCACCCAGGCAGTGCGGTCGACTCCGGCGCACGTTCTCGCCTGTCCTCGTGAACGCGGTACCGATCCGACGGCACAGGATGATCCGGGTCCTGCTGGCTGGCCGGACGGTCGTGCTTCTGGCGCTCTACGATCTTGTGAATGACCTTGAGGCGTGATGCCTGTTCGTGCTCCATGGCCGTCTATCCTACACCATCTTTGCGTAACCGTGATACGCATAGACAAAGAAGCCGCCCCGAAAGGCGGCTTCTGCTCGTTTCATGTTTGCGGCTTGACGGCTACGTGCGCGGTGGCCGATTGCCCGCTGCGGGTGTCGGTGACGGTCACTTCGACCTCGCCACCTCCGCCGCGCTCGAGATCCCAGCGTGCAAAGGTGCTTGCGGCCCGTAACCCGTCCTGCACGTCGTCGAACTTGGCCTGGTACACGGCGGCACCCGTCACCTCAACGGCGAAGGCGTGCCGCATGTCGCGATGCTTGGGCATATCAGGCGACTCCTTGGCACCGGCAGGCCGGGATGTACTCCCCACCTACCAGCTGGACTTGACTGGTTGAACTCATTGCATTCATCTCCTTCGCGATCGGCACATTGCGATCGGTTCCACGTCTCGCTTCCGCGCACCACCTCGCACACGTTGCGCGGTCGTGCCACGCGGACAAGAAAAAGCCCGGTCATCACGACCGGGCTTTTGTACTCAAGCAGTCTCGCCGCGAAGCGGCACTCCAGCGACTGCCATGTCGTTGAAGTCGTTGTACCCGTCAGCCGGGATCACCGCGACACCACCGACCGCTTCAGCGGCCGCCTTGCCCTTCGTACGGCCCGGGTTCTTGGGGTCGCCGGCATCATTGTCGGCGCACACCACGATCCGGGCGCTGGGGTACTTCTTGTGCAGCGCCTCGACCACAACCAGAAGGTTGCCGGCGTCGAACGCCACCGCGACCGGCTTCTTCTTGGCCTCGCGCAGCGAGGCACCCGTTGCAAAGCCCTCGCACACCAGCAAGTCGCCTTGGCCGTCGAACCGCCCGATCGGGTAGTAGCACGTCATCTTGCGCCCGTCGGTCAGGAACTTCTTGCCACCGTCCGCCCGGATGAACTCGAGTGTCCAAAGCTTTCCGCCCGTGTCGTAGGCCGGCACCACCAGGGCGTCATGCCACAGGCGTAGCCCGTGAGCACCAACGCGCTTGCGCGCCAGGTACGGATGCGAGCTGCACGGCCTGGCTTCCTTCCAGATGCGCTCAGCGCGTTTCCTGGCGATCGTCTGCAGCCTTATCACCTCGCGTTCGTGCTGGCGCTTGGCGCGTTCGATCGCCGCCATGCGTTCCCGGCGCTCTGCTGGCGTCAACGACTTCACGTCGTCGTCCATGTGCCAAATCTTGATGAATCCTTCCTTGTTCGAGCCGTAGCTGCCGCGCGCGCCGTACTGGTCCACGAACAGCCTGGCCAGGCCGTTGCGGCTGCCCTTCTTGTCGCCGACCACGTGAAAGCGGCAATACTTGTCAGTATTGGCCACAACACGGTGAGCCTCATCCGTCTCGATTTTGTCGGCACGCATGGCGTCCAGCAGCGCGTCGACAGCTTCGGCAGTGCCGACGCTGACGCCCGGCCGCTGCGCATGTGCCAGATTGCGATACATGATTCCTCCCGCGTGTAGTTGCGTTCTCCAACGCAGCGCGGCGGGGGAACCCAGCCGCGTTGCGAGTGCGTACTAGAGAGCCGACGCACGGCGTTGATGTCGGGCCTAGTGGGAGGCGGCCTGCGCTACCGCGCATTCTCCAGTATGGGCCACGCGCGCGATGCCTCAATGCGTCTGGGAGTGGTTGAGTGGCGGGCACTCGCCGCAACGCGACACGGCAATACGGTTACGTCACCCCATCGAACCTGGCATTGGCCAGCGACGGGAGAGCGTGATGAGCAACATCAGCAAACGCCTCCCCGCGAGGGAGCCGTTCAAGGAAGGCGACATCCTGTGGGGCAGATTCCCGGTACACGACCCCAGGTGGGGCGCGTGGCACGCCGGGCTAGTGGTAATGGCCCGCCCAACCGGAGCATCCGTAATCGTGATCGGAACGTCCCAGCACGTGCCGACGGCACCGCGCAACACGGACGTTGTCCTCGATCCAAAAGCAATGGACCGCGCAGAGTGGACGTTGACAGGGCTGGTCAAGCCGACTCACTTCGATCTTCAGTACGGCGACCAGGAGTTGGTGACCCCAGCGCCAGTGGGCGAAGGCCGTTTCCGCGAGGTCCTGATCGGCACGATCAAGGCGCCACCGTCATTCGCCCAAGATCCGCCGGCAATGATTGCGATGCGACGCGCGCTGCGTTGCCACAGGTGACCAATGAAAAGAGCCGCCTTCTGGCGGCTCTTTTTTGTGCCTACGCGCACCGGCGCTTCATTTCGCGCCACTCGCGCTCCGCCTGTACCTCGTAAGCCATTTCAGCCTCGGTCAGCGGCGTCGATCCTGCCGCAACGCGCGCTGCCTCGCGGGCCGTCTGGTGCGCAAGCGCTTGTGCAGACTCTTCCCGCCACCTCCGTTCCACCTCGTCCCAATTGCGCAACGCCTCAGCCATCGCCTCATCGCGCTCGGCGGGGGTCAGGGTGTGGGGGTAGGAATCGTCGATCATGGGTATCACCTCTCAAATGCAGTTCGCCAACCCGACGGAATGCCAGGGGCTTGATGAGGTGAGCGGAAACGGAGGTCTACAACACCATACTACCACGGCCGCCAGCGGCCACGTTCGCCCTGTGCGCCAGGGGAAACGAAAACCCGGCCCCATGAAGGGGTCGGGTTTTGTTTGGGTCAGACGGCAACCGGTGCCTTGATGGCCGGCCACGGATCGTAGCCAACCAGCTTGACGTCGTCACCGGTGAAAGCGAACAGGTCATGCACGTCCGGGTTGAGTTCGATCTTCGGCAGCGGCCGCGGTTCGCGCGTCAATTGCAGCGAGGCCTGCTCAACGTGGTTCAAGTACACGTGCAGGTCACCGAACGTGTGCACGAACTCACCGACCTTCAGGTCGCACACCTGGGCCATCATGTGCGTCAGCAGCGCATAGGAGGCGATGTTGAATGGTACGCCCAGGAACAGGTCAGCCGAGCGTTGATAGAGCTGGCACGACAGCGTGCCGTTCGCAACGTAAAACTGAAACAGCGCGTGGCAAGGAGGCAAGGCCATCTGGTCGATGTCGGCAACGTTCCACGCCGAAACGATGATGCGGCGCGAGTCCGGGCTGTTCCGGATTTGCTCGACCACCTGCTTGAGCTGGTCGATCGAGCGGCCGTCCGCAGTCTCCCAGGCGCGCCATTGCTTGCCGTACGCCTTGCCTATGCTCCCGTTCTCGTCGGCCCACTCGTCCCAAATGCTGACGCCGTGGTCGTGCAGGTACTTGACGTTGGTGTCGCCGCGCAGAAACCAGATGAGTTCGTGCAGGATCGACTTGAAGTGGACCTTCTTGGTGGTGAGCAGCGGGAAGCCGTCGTTCAAGTTGAAGCGGATCTGGCGGCCGAATACGGAATACGTGCCGGTGCCGGTGCGGTCGCCCTTGCGTGCGCCGTGCTCCAGCACGTCACGCAACAGGTCGAGGTAGATTTGCATCGAGTGGACTCCTTGGTTGGATTCCAAGGCGGGAGTCGCAGGCACCGCGCTCGCGGTGTTGCGAAGGCGTACCATCCCGGGTACGCCGGAGCCTGGCGGGGTGGCCAGGCTCCGGGTTCTTGGATCACAGCGGCAGGATTCGGGGGTATGAGCCCGCCCGCGACGCGGGAGAACCGCTGCTCCAACTGCCGGGGTTATTGGACGGCACGGTTGTGCCCGGCTTGCCCGCCGGGATGGGAATGAGGTCAATGTGTCGGCCCATGCTCCCGCGCGATCCGACAGCTGGGAGCATAACACGCGAATCGTAACCCGGTTACGTTTCACCGCCGCAAGCCGTGGCGCCTGTCTCAAAAGGGCAAAGAGCCCTGCTCTGGCGCCGCCGCGCGCCGGCCACCGGTCCCGTGCCGCCGCGGCCGGCGCGCGCTCCCGCCCTGCCGAATCCGGCCTTCGGCCAACTGGCGCAAGTGGTCGAAAATCCGCGGCACGTCAGCCGCCGCATAGTGGCGGATCGGACCCGTCACCACACCGGGGTGGCCGGGCACCCTCAGTGGCGCGGACTCGGCATAGGGCAACCGCAAGGCACGCGCCGCCATCCCGACGTGCGCCGGAGACAGGACGATGCCGGTCTCGCGCTGGAAACGGACTGCAATCTCGGTAGCGGTAAACCCCAATTCGATCAAGGACTCGCGCGCCATGGCCGACTCCGTTGTTGCGGATAAATGGTATCGTAACACGGTAAACTCACCGCAACGCAGCCGCCCGACAGGCAGGCAATTTCCGTTCAGGAATTCGCCGTAATGACAGCCCGCAACGCGACGGGCAGTGGGCGGCGCTCCCGTGGGGGTGAATGCCGCATTGCGCGGTTTACGGAGACGAACCATGAAGAACGTTGTATCAATCACGCCTGCGCAGGACGCAGCAGCCGCAGGGGCCAAGCGCCTCGAGCTGCCGCTGCAGGCGGCCTCCTGGGACATCTGGGACAAGAAGTACCGCCTGAAGTCGAAGGCAGGAGAGGTCGTCGACAAGACGGTCGATGACACCTCGAAGCGGATCGCCCATGCGTTGGCCGATGTCGAGGCCGTTGCGGACCGCCTGTACTGGGAGCGCGAGTTCCTGTGGGCGCTCCGTCACGGAGCGATTCCGGCTGGCCGTATCGTGTCGAACGCTGGTGCCAAGGAGCACAAGCCGAAGACCAGCCTCATCAACTGCACGGTCTCGCAGACCGTGCGCGACTCGATGGATGACATCCTCGTGTCCGCACACCAGGCCGGGCTCACGCTCAAGGCGGGTTGCGGCATCGGGTACTGCTTCAGCACGTTGCGCCCAAGCGGCGCGTACGTCGCCGGCGCAGGCGCGTCAACCTCGGGTCCGCTGTCGTTCATGGATATTTTCGACAAGATCTGTGCGACCGTGGCTTCGGCCGGTGGCCGTCGCGGGGCCCAGATGGGTACCTTCGACGTGCAGCATCCGGACGTCGAGGCCTTCATTCGTGCCAAGCGCGAAGACGGGCGGCTGCGTCAGTTCAACCTGTCGCTGCTCATCACCCAGGACTTCATCCACGCCGTGGAATCCGATTCCGAATGGCCGCTGGTGTTCCCGGTGATGGCGTCGGAGAAGAACGAGATCGACATCAACGATCCCGCGAAGGTCATCTGGCGCGACTGGGAGAACATCGAAGCTGGCTACACCGTCCGTGAGGACGGCAAGGTCGCCTGCAGGGTGTATCGCACGATCAAGGCCAGGAAGCTGTGGAACCTCATCATGGCCTCGACGTACGACTACGCCGAGCCGGGGTTCCTGCTGATCGACCGGGCGAACCAGGAAAACAACAACTGGTGGTGCGAGAACATCCGCGCGAGCAATCCTTGTGGTGAACAGATGCTGCCTCCCGCCGGCGCTTGCCTGCTTGGCTCGGTGAACCTGACGTGTTTCGTCAGCGATGCCTTCACGCCGAAGGCGGCTTTCGACTGGGCGACGTACCGCAAGGTCGTGCGGGTCTTCACCCGCATGCTCGACAATGTCGTCGAGGTCAATGGTCTGCCGCTGCAATCGCAGCGCGACGAGATCACGGCCAAGCGCCGGCACGGCATGGGCTTTCTGGGCCTCGGCTCGGCGATGACCATGCTGGGCATGCGCTACGGCTCCAAGGACAGCATCGCGTTCGCGGAAGAAGTGACGAAGACGATGGCTGTCGAAGGGTGGCGCGAGGCGCTGGTCCTGGCCAAGGAAAAGGGCCCTGCCCCGATCCTCGCACAGGAGTTCGAGGTCACGTCGGCAATGCTTGCCAAGCGGCCCGGCATGGGCACGCTCGGCTGGAAGGTCGGCGACAAGATCAAGGGCGCCATGTTGCACGCGCGGTTCTCGAAGTACATGCAGCGAATCGCTGAAGTGGACCCGAAGCTCGTCGAGGAACTGTGCGAAGTGGGTGCACGTTTCACGCACCACACGTCGATCGCGCCCACCGGCACGATCGCGCTGTCGATCGGCAACAATGCCAGCAATGGCATCGAGCCGTCGTTTGCACACAGCTACTCGCGCAACGTGATACGCCCCGGCAAGAAGACCAAGGAGAAGGTCGAGGTGATGAGCTACGAGCTCATGGCCTACCGGGCGCTCATCGACGCGGAAGCTGATCCGGACGCGAAGGATGGCGGGCACATGCTGCCCGACTACTTCGTCGCGGCCGACGCGGTCACGCCAACGCAGCACGTGGACATCCAGGCGGCCGCCCAGAAATGGGTGGACTCTTCGATCTCCAAGACGATCAATGTCGCAACCGACATTCCGTTCAAGGAGTTCCAGGGCATCTACCTGTATGCCGCGCGCTCGGGCCTGAAGGGTTGCACTACCTTCCGGTTCAACCCCAACGCCTTCCAGGGCGTGCTGGTCAAGGAGAAGGACCTGGCGAATACCACCTACCGCTTCCAGCTGGAAGACGGCAGCGTGATCGAAGCCAAGGGCAACGACGAAGTCGAGTACGACGGCGAGATCCACACTGCCGCCAACCTGTTCGACGCCCTGAAAGAGGGCTACTACGGGAAGTTCTGACCCCAAACCCCGGCGTCTTCACGACGTCGGGGTTTTTCTTTGCGCGGCCGGCTGCCTAATACGCGTGCGCAACACCGCGCGCCACCACCACGGCATCTGCCGACGAACCCCGCACAAGCGGGCGCAAGGAGACAGTCCGTGTCAACCTCAACAAACTCCATCGGCGTCGTCGAGGACATTCAGTTCACGAG
>JACZCY010117034.1_pt1 | contig 22586 bp, 14 predicted proteins | sample 8641821 | NCBI WGS metagenome assembly JACZCY01 (sample SAMN15324609, study PRJNA640507) | soil metagenome | isolation source: intercropping sugarcane | place: China: Luxin town, Laibin City, Guangxi Province | collected 2019-07-25 | depth 10cm m | reverse complement strand
CTGGGTTGCGCAACCAGGTCATCGAAGGTGAACCGCTCCTCGGCCCGCCCTTCTGCAAGATGCTTGTGGGATCGGCCGGTCCGCTGTGAAAGAGCCTCCCAGGCCTTGACCGCGACGTGACCGTTCGTCTCCGGTGCCAATGTCAAGATGGCTTGCGACGCCTGCCGTGCCGTTTCCAGCTTCGGATAAGGTTCTCGATCGTCCAGCGACGTTTCGCCGTTGACCCGGCCCAGCGCTTCAATTTCTTCTTTACTGTCCCATACGATTCCCTTCGCCCCGATCCCGAGGTCTCGCGTCAGCGGTCCGAGCGCGATGAATCGATTGTATGTTTCGCCATAGGGTCGCGTGACCACGGTCATGTTCGGCATCGTCTTGCCTGGGATAGCCTCACAATCGCCTCGCTTCCAGTCATCGGCCGACATCGGCTGACCGAGCTCACTCGGTGTATCGTGCAACAGAGGCGTCAAGACGAGATCTTTGCGCGTGCCCAGGACAGGTCCGGCAAGTTCGGAGAACTTCCTGGCGATCTCTTTATAAATATCCCAATCGGCCTTGCTCTCCCAGAGAGGATTCACGGCCTCGCACAACGGGTGGATGAAGGGGTGCATGTCCGACGTGTTCAGATCGTCTTTTTCATACCAGGTTGCGCTGGGCAGCACGACATCGGAGTAGAGGCAGGTCGAGGACATACGAAAATCGAGCGTCACAAGCAGATCGAGCTTTCCCGTGGGAGCCTCATCCCGCCAGACCACCTCGCGAGGGAGCGGCGCTTCCTGTTCCTTGAGATCGGGAGCCAGGACGCCGTGAGCGGCGCCGAGCAGATGCTTTAAAAAGTATTCGTGGCCCTTCGCGCTGGAGCCGATCAAATTAGAACGCCAGATAAACAGGTTCCGGATAAAGTTCTTGGGGTTATCGGGATCTTCCGACGCCATTGAGAGCGCCCCGGTCCGCAGTCGCTCGACGGTATGCTCAACCGGATGCATGCCCGCTGCGTCCGCTTCCGTCACTATGTCGAGCGGATTTCTACTGAGCTGCGGAGCAGAGGGAAGCCACCCTCTGCGTTCGGCCCGCACATTCCAATCAATGAGATGGGCCGCATCCGCATCCGGATCATCCGTGGCTATCGGCGAGAGAGCCTCGGCCGGCCGCAGGCTCTCATACCGCCACTGATCGGTGTGAGCGTAAAAGAAGGAGGTGCCGTTCATATGCCGAGGCGGGCGGACCCAGTCGAGCGCAAACGCCACGGTGGTCCAGCCGGCAATCGGCCGCACTTTTTCTTGTCCGACATAATGAGCCCACCCGCCGCCCGATCGCCCGACGCATCCGCACATGACCAGGACATTGATGATCGCCCGGTAGATCATGTCGGTGTGGTACCACTGGTTGATCCCGTTTCCGACGATGACCAGTGAGCGGCCTCGCGTCTTTTCAGCATTCTCTGCGAACTCACGGGCGAGACGAATGATCTGATGACGATGGACACCCGTATGTTTTTCGGCCCATGCCGGCGTATAGGGAATGTCCTGATCGTAGTCCCGCGCCACTTGATCGTCTCCAAGCCCTCGATCGAGGCCGTAACTAGCCAGCAGGAGATCATAGGCGGTGACCATGAGCTGATCACCGTGAACGGTGCTGAGCCGTCGGGCTGGAACCAGACGGCGCAGAATCGGCGGGTGGTCGTCTGAAAAATAGGGAAAGGCGACCGGCACGAACTCCTCAGCCTGCGGGAGCACGCTCAACGCGGGCGTAATCCGATGTCCGGTCGTCGCGTCGGTCAGATCGAGATTCCAGCGCCCTTTCTCACGCCACCGAAAGCCGATACTGCCGTGAGGGGCGTACAGATGGCCGGTGGCCTCGTCAACAGCCACCGTCTTCCATTCCGCATTGTTGGTTTCACCCAATTGGCCGTCAAAGTCGGATGCGCGAACAAAGCGGCCCGGCTCATATCCGCCGCCTGCGACTGGGCGCAGGAAGACCAACATGGACATGTCGCTGTATTGACGGCAATAATCCAAGAAGTAGGGACTGCGGGCGGTCAGATGAAATTCCTTGAGGATAACATGCCCGAGCGCCATGGCCAGCGCGGCGTCCGTGCCTCGTCGAGGTGCCAGCCAGAGATCCGCGAACTTCACGTATTCCGCAAAGTCCGGAGCCACGGCGACGGTTTTGGCGCCCTTGTATCGCGCAGCTGTGTAAAAATGCGCATCGGGGGTCCGAGTCTGCGGAATGTTCGATCCCCAGACGATAATGTAAGAAGAGTTGTACCAATCGGCAGCCTCGCACACGTCGGTCTGCTCGCCCCAGACCTGTGGCGAGGACGGAGGCAAGTCGGCGTACCAATCGTAGAATGACGGGATGACGCCCCCGATCAGCGAAAGATAGCGGGTGCCCGCGGCGAAACTCACCATCGACATCGCCGGAATAGGGGAAAACCCCGCGATGCGGTCCGGACCGTACCGCTGGATCGTATAGACATTGGCCGCCGCGATCAGCTCCGTGACCTCGTCCCATGTCGCACGCACGAAACCTCCCTGCCCTCGTATCGAGGTGTACTGCTCGCGCTTGCCTGTATCCTCGACAATTGACGCCCACGCCTCGACGGGAGGGCGTGTCCTTCGAGCATCCCGCCACAGCGCCATCAGGCGCGCCCGCACCAATGGGTACTTGATACGTTGCGCGCTGTAGACGTACCAAGAGTAGCTTGCCCCTCTGGGACATCCGCGCGGTTCATGATTCGGCAGGTCGGCGCGCGTCCGAGGATAGTCCGTCTGTTGCGTCTCCCAAGTGATCAAGCCGTTTTTTACGAAAATTTTCCAGCTGCACGAGCCGGTACAGTTGACCCCATGTGTGGAGCGCACCACTTTGTCGTGATTCCAGCGATCGCGATAGGCATTCTCCCAGGCGCGATCCTCCCGCCTGACGACCCCGTGTTTCCCTGAAAACGTGTCGAGGTTCTCCCGGAAGAACAGGAGCCGATCGAGGAAATGACTCATAGGCACCCTTCCCCGCAATACGCCGCAGGCCGGATGTTTCGATTCACAAAGCGGACGAGGTGCGAGCTTGACCGATCGTCACGGATCGAAGACTGTTACCGATTGACGGAGCACCACCTGTGTATGTTTATATGGTGGAAGGCTGGCAGAGCGATACTCGGATGACTCTGATTTTGAAGTCGTAATTATTAGACGTGGAGCTGTCGTATTAAAGGGGACGAACTGTTTCAACTTAAGAGCAAGTCAACGATGTGCAAACGAGTTCATGCAGAAGGGATTTTGAAGACGTGATTACAAGACTACAAAAAAGCGGGACACCTGCGAGGCCGTTGAGATCCGAGAGCATACATGCACCCCCGCGAGTTGCAAAAAATCTTGACCGACTTCGAACGCGGAGAGAATCAGAATCAGGCGAAGTGGCAGCATTGGCGCCGGCGAATTCACCCGGTTGGCCGCCACCAAGTCGCGGCCAAGCTTAGTCGGATCTATCTTAAAGAACCTGTAATCCATCGCCGCATGCTTCAGAATCCATTAGGTGCTCTGCTGCTCTTTGTTTCGCTCACGGGCTGTGGGGCAATGAGCACGATATCGTGCAAAGGCGATGAGAGCCCCGCAGTGCAGGAATTACTGTATTTCGGGACGGAAATGTCGTCCGGTCATGTCACGCCGGAAGCTTGGACGCAATTTCTTAGCGACATAGTCACCCCGCGCTTCCCGAATGGACTCTCGGCTTGGCAGGCGTCCGGCCAGTGGCGATCGGCTTCAGGTGAAGTGATTCGCGAGCCTTCGTATATCCTGAGCCTTGTTCATCCGGACGAGGCCGCACCGAGGAAGGCCGTTCAGGAAATTATCGCGTCCTACAAAACGCGCTTTCGGCAAGAAGCCGTGCTCCGCGTCAAGGTTCATACTTGCATGTCTCTCTAGCCTGAGTGGCTGCTTGGCGAATCGAATGTGATACACCTCCTTATCCGTAAAGATACGGCCATGCACCTCCGGCCTTCCTTCTCCAACACACCTGTTTCGTAGAAGCTCGGAATATAAGAAATCCTTTCATCATTCCGGCCGGTATGGAGCTTGCTGATGTTCCGATCAGTACGTCCGTCCGGTTTGTGATGGTGGTTGCCGTTTGTAGAACCTCGGCATTGATCCGCTAACGGCCTAGGTGGAGAGGAGGAGATCCTATGGAAGGGAAAAACATCGACGGCGCATTCGGCTACCGATTTGCCAAGCAAGTCAGGGATCTCTACATCGAGTTGGTTCATGTTCATGTGCTCGGGGATCATCTGTACCTCTTCGGATTAAGCCGGGGAGTCTATATGGTGCGGGCTCTTTCAGACCTGATCCAATACTGCGGCATTTTGGATATCAAAAGGGTCGGCTATAAATCGCTCCAGCAGGGTGTGAAGGATTGTTGGAAAGCTTTTCGTCGGGAAGCATTCAAACGCGTGTCGGGGAACGAGCTGCGAGAGAGCCAACCGGCGCCCGATGCAAGCGCATAAGAGCGAAAGCCATGGAGGGCGTAATCAACCGTGCCTGCCATGTCCTGTCAACGACGATCGTGCGTTTGACATCCTGCCGGGAGTAAGGTAAAGCCATCCCCTCCGTTTCGAATTGATTCCGATACATCCGTTTATCTGTAATGATACAGGCCAGCTTTCAGGGCGCTTCAACGTGAGTTTGTCCTTCCCCATTGAATCGAGGCTCACAGATGGCTCACTGGCGCAGTTGACGCCGGCGGATGAGCGAGACGTTGAACCGCTCAAGACCCTTTATCGAGTGATCGTCGAAGAGGGGAACTCCTATCCCCACGATCGGTTTCCCGATCATGACGAGTTCATGGACTATTGGTTTCGTGACAAGAAGACGGTCGTGGCTTATGTGCCTGATCGAGAGCAGTCTGTCGGAATGGCCGGTGCGTTTTATCTCAAACCGAACTGGCCCGGTCGAGCGGGGCACGTGGCGAATGCCGGCTTCATCGTCGCGCCGAAGTGGCGCGGCAAGGGCTTAGGTCGGCTATTGGGCGAGACCATGTTGAACTATGCCAAACAACTCCGCTACCGCAGCGTGATCTTTAATTTGGCGAGAACCTCGGCGCTCGCCGACTATGGGAGCAACTCGGTTTTCGGCAGCTTGGCGTGATCCCTGGCGCCGTCCGCAAGAATGATGGCATCTACCAAGACGCCATCATCATGTTTCGGTCGCTCGAGGGTTAACGGATTTTTTGAGAGGACGCCGGCACTCGATCCTGATCGAAATGTCGCCGCACAAGCGTCTCGACTGACGAAAAGTGGCGTTCCGGAAGATTTTTGAAACGGCGCCTGCAATCGGCAAGGGCTTCCTCGGCAGTCGCGAAGGGTTCGATCACGGATCGCAGGTGGTCATAATAGTCACGGAGCTTCAACTCAGTGGTTCGTAGATGGGTTGGATCTCCGGCAATGTCCTGCGCAGCCTTGGCCCGATCGCCGTTGGCTTCCACCAGCGCCTGGAAGCAGAGTCCCTTCAAACGCTGCGTCACCGTGCTGCGATCCCAGCCAAGCGTTTTGGCCGTGGACTGCATGTCGAAGCCATGTCGTCTCAGACAGTTCAAAACCGCCGCATCACCGGCTAGCTCGGGAACCGTCTGCCCGGTACGTCTTCTCGATTGCCCATGCTCTTCGCCAAGCCTGAGTGAGTCTCTGGTTAAGAGGGTTCCATCGTTCAGCGTGACGGCCTGTTCCAGACAATGGCGGAGCTCCCGCACATTTCCTTTCCAGTCGTGGTCGGTCAATGCACGAAGCGCTTCATTCGTCAGTCGCTGGACCGGCTTCCCTATCGACTCGGCAAGCTGGTTCAGAAAAATGTCGGCGAGAAGCGGAATATCGCCGGTGCGCTCACGCAGCGGGGGGAGATAGAAGACTATCCCGTTCAACCTGAAGTACAAGTCCTCGCGAAACCATCCCTCCGACACACCTTTCTGAAGGTCGCGATTGGTGGCGGCCACGATCCGAACGTCTACCGTTGTAGGGGTGGTGGCGCCCACTCGATAGAATGATTTGTCCTGAAGCACCCGCAGGAGTTTGCTCTGATGATCCATTCGAAGGTCGCCGATCTCGTCGAGAAAGATCGTGCCGCGGTCGGCGAGACCGAAATAGCCGCGACGGTCACTCGTCGCCCCGGTGAAGCTGCCCTTCATATAGCCGAAGAGCTCACTTTCAAACAGCTCGGGAGAAATGGCTGCCATGTTGACGGCGATGAAGGTCTTTCCCGATCGTGGGCTGAGCCGGTGGATGGCGCGGGCGAAGAGCTCTTTCCCTGTGCCTGGTTCCCCGAGCAGCAGGACGGTCAAAGGAGACTTCGCGCTCTTCTTCATGTCGTGAAACAACCGAAGCAAGGAACGATCCTGGGTGATGATGCCGAATTGGCGGGATTCGGTTTGAAGGCGGTTGAGTTCCGCATCACCGATCGTGTCGGATACGGCGCTTGCCGCCCGGAGATCGCCAAGCTGTTGTTCCAGTTCCCGTAGGTGTCGACGAGCATCCTGTTCCTGACTCTGCGCTTCAGCGATTTGGTGTCGCAGCAAGGTTGTCGTTTTGGTCAACTCTTCCTGTTGGCCGGCCGAAAACGCGATTGCCGCGTTGGCTGTTTCCAAATCTTCTTGAAGGGCTTCCGCTCGGTCCTCATGCAGAACAAGCGCCTCTCTCACGGCAGCAGACTCTTGTTGAATACGGATCATGTCGCGCTCCATACAGATCAGGCGTTGACTTGCCGTCAGATTCACCCAAACAGCGGAGCCGATAAAGACGGACAATGAGGCTATGAGAGGGCCCGCGATCGGTATCACGAAAGATGTCAAACTCAACATCGCGACGGCCAGTGCCCCATACGACACAATGACGGCACCGGCAAGCAAAAGGCCCATCATCCCTCGAAACTGTAAGAGGATCCAGGCAGCCAGCGAGGCCAGCACAATGGTAACGGTGAAGCGGCCGAACCGGCTGAGTGAGTCGATCCGCTCATGGTTGAGTAAGGCGTTCAAGAAATGGAGGTGGGCCGTCATACCGTCGATCGACGAGTTGGAGGGTAAGAGCCATGTCTCTGCGCCGCCAGGACTTGATCGGATCACGACGGCTTTGTCCTTGAACCAGGAGGCCAACTGTGGCTCGTCGTGACGTTCGATTGCGTTCCAGACGGATGACAATGGGATCGGCTGAAGGGCTGCCAGTGATCCATCACCGACTATGCTGATCAGAGCGTCGGCATCAGAATTGTCCGAAAGAATCTGTGGGGGCGCGGCGGTTTGTCGGAGAAAGATGTCGGACAGGACCGAACCAAAAGCCGGAACGGTTTGAGTTCCGATCGTGGTAGCAGGCGGAATGCGACGGGATACGTGATCGAGCTCACTCGTGACGGTGATATGTCCATAGATCGCGGCGTCGGGCTGAAAGAGTGAATCAGTATCGTAAATCAGGACAACGGGTGAGGCCGTACGAAGCGCTTCAAGTAAGAGCGCATCGCTCGCGGCTCCACCAAGCTGAGCAGGGCTCGCATAGTCCAGTCGATGGTCAACGCCGATGACGGCGGCGCCGGCCTCATGGATCGTCACAAGCAGCTCAGCAAGGATGCCGCGGTCCCAAGGACCCCTCCCGAATCGTTCCTCACTGGCCGCATCGCGAGCCACGATAGCCAACGAGGGGTTGAGTTTGGCGGTAGCGTGGTGACGAAGCCAGGTGTCGTAGACGGTGTAATCCAGTGCCGTCAAGGTAGCCGGGGCGGCTGACCACAGCATCGCCCATAGGAGCGTGGCCAGCGTGCCGATGCCCAGTGCTTGCAGAGGAGGTGACATGATGAACAGGCGCCAGAATTTCTGCCGGTCCATCATGTGACTAGTGGAGTCCTAGCTCGTCGAGCAAGGATTGTGTTTCGTGTTTCGGGAGACCTTTGAGGAGAGCCTTCGCTTTCGGAATGTCGGCATCCAGACCGAGCCCCTCGGCATAGATGCGAGCCAGGATTTTCTTTGCCGGGGCGAAGCCGTCAGCCGAGGTCGATTCAAAACAAGTCAGAATGTTTTTGTCGTACGGCTTCAGAAACTGTTCCCATCCGGTTTCGTAGAGTATGGCAAGTTCTGCGTGGGCTTCTTCACTCAACGCCAAGCATTCCTTCAACAGTACGGGAACCGCATCTTCTGCGCGGTTCTGCTCGAGAAGGACCTTCCCCAACGATTGCTGTTGTGTCGGGCGACTGATATCGGGAAAGTCGTTCCAAAGGGTGTTGCGGTAGAGCTGCAAAGCGCTCTGCAATTCCACGCGTCGTTGCTTCGTCGATTCGGAGGAAAGTGCTTGGCGCCTCACCTTGGACAACGAATCGACGGCGGTTTGCTGGCCGAGGTCTGCTGCTTGCATCCACCAAAAAATCGCCAAACCTAGGTTTTTCTCGACGCCCTGCCCGGTCTGGTAGGCATTGCCGAGGAATAGCCTGGCTTGAGGCACCCCACCGGCCGCCGCCGTTTCCAGGTGTTGCACGGCTTCGCGCGTACGTCCCGCAACCCTCAACAACAGCGCGAGTCGATAGTGTGCGTCGGGGAAATGAGGATGCAGTTCGAGCGTCCGTCGATAGGATTGAACGGCGGCGGTTACATCGCCGAGTGAATAGTATACGCTCCCCAGGCTGTAGTGAGCGTGGGACAGATTCGGTTCCAGCCGGATGGCTTCTCCCAAAGCGGAAGCGGCGGCCCGCCATTCTTGTTTCGCCATGAGCATGAGACCGAGCTGGAGATGGGCGTTCCCATCATCCGGTTGCAATATAATCGCCGCCCGGCATTCCTCAATGGCAGCATCCGGATCACCGACACGAGAAAGGGCTCCGGCTAGTTTTAACCGGTAGTCCGGGTCGTTTGGCAAGAGACGGATCGTTCGGCGCAGCGATGCGATCTCCGTCACCGCATCGGTTGGTTCGTTGAACCCAAGCCCGGGAGTTGACTCGGACGCTTGCGGCGAATCGCCGTCGTCGGAGAGACTGCGCTCACCCGATGAATGGGAGCGGATGAGAGGCGAAGCATAAACAGTCGCAGCGACGGTGAGGGCCACCAGTATTGATCCGGGACGCATCAGCAAACTTTCACGCTCGACAAAGAGTCACGATAGCCCTCAATTATACCATCTGGGAGAATACGGAACGACCGGATTTACCGAGCCATGTGAAGGGGGCATGCTAAACGGTTGATGGCTTCATGAAGAGCGGCTCCCGTCAGAAGAAGGGGATTGTGCGGTACACGCCAGACCGGTTCCAGCGGGACTGGATCGCCAGCGAGACGAGGAATGATATGCCAATGGATATGAGGGAGTTGGTTCCCGAGGAGTTCGTAGTTCATCTTCTTCGCGTGATAGACGTCGGCTAAAGTCTTGGCTACCCGATTGACCTCCTCGATCAGTTGAAAGCGTTCAGTGGGTGCAAGCTGGAATAACTCAGTGGCATGGCGCTGGAAGACCACGATGGTCCAGCCGGGGAAGTATTGGTCATCATGGAGATAGACTTTCGACAATCCGAGATCTGCGATGAAATGGTCCTCTCTCGGCCAAGTTCCTTGGCACGCCATACATGCGTCCGTCATGGCTGATTCGCCTTGCGCCATTCTTCTTCAGTCAAGACGCCTTTTTTGATCAGCAGTTGAATCAGCTTATCGACCGCATTGCGATTGGCGGCTGCCGACTGTCCAGGAGCGGGAGACGTGGAAGATCCCGGAGGCTCCGCACGCTTTGCCTCCGGCGGGGGCCGCTTCTGTCCAAAAACTTTGAACGAGGGAGTGAAGACCGCCACATAATCCCGATTCCTGATTCGGACCACGGCGGGAAGGCTATCGGTTTGCGGTGCGAGGTCAGGGGAAATTCCAGCGGGAACGCGGAAATATGGTTTCTGGTCGTCTGTCTGACCGTCTTGATCCAACACGTCGAATCGTTTCAGGAACGATTCTCCCGTGAGCCCCTCTCGGTCCTCCCCGGCTAAGTTGGTAATTTTGTCCAGCACGATGATCAGTGAGTCGCCGACGATTGCATCGGGTGAGAGGTTCCTGACGATCACGTCGTAGCGATATTCGCTGGTGAAGTTGTCGCGGCTCTTCAATGTCACGATGGCCTGTACGCGCCCGGTCAGATCGGTCAAACGGTCCAGTGATCCGGCGAGGCTGCACACCGGTTCCGTAGCGATGGCCGAGGCTGCGGCGATACACCAGATTTGTAGCCGATTCATCATCTCAATGTCTTCACGTGCGTACCATAGGTGAGCATAGCAAAGTCCATGGGATTGGGCGAGCCGATCAACAGGTCTGTCCCACATCGCACGGTGTCCACAGGCTGACCGAAGGTTCGGTGAGGCCGGCGGCGGTTCCACCCGGCAACTGCAGCACTTCGTAATTCAGCGTGTATACGCTGCGCCAGAAGTCGACCGTCAACCGTGCAGCATTGATGTTCTGCGTGGTCGAAATTGGGTTGGTGTCAGTCTGCTGGGGATGGTAGATATCCAACCGGTATTTAAATGAGTTCTCGTTATAAGACAGCACGTACAAGTAGCCGGTGTATTCAACAGCCAGGTCGAGATACTGCCAGCCCTGGGCAGGATCGGTTGCGCCGAGCGTAAGACTATACGGCGACGATTGCTTGGTGAAGTGACGCACAGGATTTCCGCCCAGATCAAACGCCTGAATGCGGTTGTTACCGGCCTCCAATATCAAGATGACGCCATCCGGAGAAATGGCGGACGCGACAGGTGAGTCGATCAGCCCAGGACGCGAGCCCTTGCCGGATTTGACCTGCGCAATGAGTTGAACCTTCGCGTCGGCATCCGCCTTGGCGGCAGCGGGAATCCGGTGCGTCTCAATCTTGTGATTCACGTTGTTGATGCTCACCAGATGACCGGCCGGGTGGAGCAGCAGCGAATCCGACGGGAAATTGAGCACGCCCCATGCCTGGCCGGACAGTGGGCTCGCGAACGCCGGCATGGGCTCCAGCGTGACTTGGCGCACCATCGGCACATTGGGGTCGGTCGTATCCAGATAGAAGTTGGCGGAGCCATGGGTCAATAAATTATACGCGACCTTGACGCCGGGCACGCCGATGCCGCAGATGCCGTTGACATAGCCTTGCTGCGCATTGGCGCCGTTGTTGCCTGAGTCGGTGTTGAGGTTGGCCATCTGATCGAGCTGGCCGACACCGCCCCCCACGCAGCTCGGCGCCTTGTTCGGGTCGCTGTTCTGGGCCTGCCATGCGTACCCGACGTAGCCTTGTACGCTGCTCGTGCCCTGGCGCACCGAGATGCCACGATAGCCGCACACTGTACCGGCCTCGCCGCAACTGGTGTTGCCGAGATTCGCGGTCGGTGCCGCGCCTGTTGCCCATAGATGGTTGCCGTTCGCGTCGAGCGTGGTCTTCTGTCGGTGTTGATAGACAGTGTTCGAGCTGATCGGAAACTTCAGTTCCTCGATGGCGAAGGTCGGGGCGGTGGTGGCGGTATTGGGAATCAGGCCGGTCGTCCCTTTGCCGAGCAGGATGTCCGGCTGGCCCGGCACGATCGCTTTCTGCACGAAGGCAACCGAGACGTTGACATTGCCGCCGAGCGGCACCTTGCTGAAGACCACCGGTGGCAAGGTGGAAGGCACCGGCGCAGGGAGCGGAAACGTCTTCACGTACGGCGTGCCGTCGTCGAACATCGCGGTGACCGTATAGCTGTTCGCCGCCTTGGGAAAGGTATCGTCGCCGGGATCGGGCGGATTCGCATTCGGGTCCCCTGAATCTTTGAGGATGGTGACGCTCAAGTCATGGGTGAAGACCAGGTCGTCGACGTAGGTCCACGGCGTTAAGGCAAGGTCGGCCGAGGTCTCGGCGAGACTGATGACGCCCACTGCAATGGAGAGTGCCTGCATGATCTCACCGGCGACCGGAATCGCATCCTCGGCGGCGCCTTCCGTGATCTGCCCCCAGATCCATGCCACCAGTGCTTTCATGCCGTCGCCGACCCCCTTCGTGACTAGCATCTTCGCCACCACCAGGGCTTGTCCTTCCCAGAAGCCGGGAGTGAGGAGCAGCCCGACGAGCGAACCGGGGCTGCTCGGGTTCAACGCAGTACTGATGATCGTGATGAGTTCGAGCGTGAGCGTTTGCAGAAACGGGATGACGACAGTCTTGTACAGCGCCGGGATGAAGCTCCCGCCGCCCGCGGCAGCCAGCAGCGCCGTAACGCCGTAGTTGAAGACGCCGGTCATGATGGCGCCGGGCAGCACTGTCTCGGGGTAGGTGTTGCCGCCCTGAAAGGAAAGGGTGCTGGACAGGATGCGCACTGTAGTCGCGGAAGCGGGAACGGCGAAGCTCGGCTGGATGAAGCCCGGCGCGGTCGGGATCGCCATCACCGTGAACACCGGTCCGATGACCGAGACGAACATCTCGGTGGCAGTGTCCAGGCTTTTATCGTGGTTGGCGATAATCGTGCCGTTTATGTACTCCGGAATCTTGGCGAGGGTCAGCACGTTCTCGCCGTCGAGAAACTGCAGCCATACGCCGCGAAACTCCAAAAAGAAGTTGAGCAAGGTGAGCGACACCTTGACGACCGCGCCGTTCTGCGTGGTGCTGACCTGAATCTGGTAGCCGACCTGTCCATTCTGCTGCTTCAAGACCATTGTGAGATTTGCGTCTTCGATCGGTTGTCCCGGGCTCTGATCGACCTTGGTCAACCCGTCGTGGCGCAGCCACATCGCGCCGGTGAGCGCGGGGTTCGGTGGGTCGTTCGGGCCGGCTGGCTGTAGGTCCGTGGCGTCAGCGCCCAGCGAGGTGTCGTCCTTGACGCCGGGCGTGGTGGCATTCATTGCCGATCTGGCAAGCGCACGCAGATCCGGGTGCAGGCTCGGCTGATATTGAATCCTGCCCGCGTGCTTGCCTGTTTGGTTTTTGAGCGGCATGCCGCCGTCGCCCGGCACGGGCTGGAGTGTGCCCCAGCCGGTCGCGTTGGGCTGGCCCGGGATCTGCTGCGGCATCGCCGGTCCGTACTGCGGTTGGCTGAGCTTTCCGCTCAACAGAACGACATCGATACTGCGGTCGACATGGTTCGAGTGGACGGTATGGGCCGAATTGGGTTCGAGGCTCATCAGGTCCGGGTGGCAGCCCACCATGGTCGCGGCATGGCTCACGGGATCGAGCAGATCGCGTTCCTCTCGCAAGTCCTGCTCGGTATGCGCCGGCGCGATCCCATAGTACTTGCGTTTGGCGGAGAGCGGCAGCGGCCCGGTGGGCGTGGACTTGCGGGCCTTCGCATAGGCATGCGCCGCGCCTGTGGATGGAATGTAGAGCTGCACGGCCGACATCGACCAGGTGCCCGCTTGGGGATTGATATCGGCGCTCACATAACACAAGGTCACCGTGTCGGCGGCGAACAGGGCGTTCTCGACGTGATGAGTGATCTGGTTGTCCGGTACGGCCCGCAGAAACGCATTGGACTGTCGCGCTTGGCGTAAGACGTCGGGCCGATCGGTCACTTTGGTGAGCATGTAACGCTGCCCGCCGCCGGTCAGAAAATAGGTCTTCCCGGCGTGGTTCTCGTGTGACAGGTTGAAGAATAGTGTGCGTTGTTCCTTGGCTCGGTGTGGCGGATGGCTCGTGGGGGCAGTTCGGCAACTCTCGAATAACGGCGGCACCGCTAGCATCATCCCCGCCGCCGCGGTTCGCGTGAGAAATTGTCGGCGTGTCATGCCTCGGCGGATATCCGCTCGCCTGCCGTTTTGACGAGGCGGGCGGCTTGTTCGTCCGCTATTGCCGCGCCCTACCGGTTTCCGATCAATCCGCGTACCTCTCTTGGCCATGATGAGACTCCTCCTCCGATGCAGTTACCAAAGAACTAGTCGAATGCCGGGCATTGTCCGTTCTCCATCACCACGTGGGATCCACCGTCGCGTTGTTCTTGCAAATCACACTTTGGTCGGCTGGCGCCTTGTCATACGTGGCGTCGGCGAGGTACCAACCCGGCACCGGCTGGTTGCTGGCCATCGCGATTCCACCCTTCCAATTGGCATTCGCAGTCGGCGCAGACTTGCCGACACCGCACACTGTGGAATTGCCGTTGGGACAGGTCATAGAGACGGAGGGAGGCACGGCGGAAAAATCCCCATAGGCCGCCTGCACACAGGGAGTGCTCTGGCCCGACCAGCCTTTGAACCCGGTGTAATCGGCGCTCAACAGCAGGTAGAGGATGTTTCCCTGATTGGGATTGGTCGCCGCGCCGAAATCGACGAACGCATTCAGGAGGCTGGTATCGACCAGGTTGGCGTTGCCGTCGAAGATCGCGCCCTGCAAAAGGGCCTTGGTGAAGTCGGGAGCCGCTCCGCCGTTCACTTGGAACTGCGCGCCGGCGAAACTTGCGCCGGTCAGGATTGCCGACCCGAACTGTGTGCCGTTGATCGTCGTGGTACCGCCGGTAAAGTCGACGCCGAACAGATAGGCGTTGGAGAAGTTGGCTCCGGTCAAATCGGCGCCGGAGGCCGTCGCGCAATTGGTCTTGCAGGGAAACGTCGGCGTGGCGCCGCCGAATGAGCCATAGAAGCTCGCGAACTGGAACGATGCTCCCTGCAACTTGGCATTGGCCAAGTTGACATTCTTGAGGTGGGCGCCGTCGAACACTGCCGCCGTTTCAATCGGGGGCGTTGCGGCGGTATTAGCGGACAGAAACGAGCCGGCAAGGCTCGAGTTGGTCAGGTTGGCATTGGTGAACTGTGCGCCATACAACTGGGCATTGCTCAGGTCGACGTTCTGCACGCTGGCCTTGTTGAATTTTGCGGCCGACAGCCGCGAGGGTGTTGCGGTCGTGCCGCTCAATCCGGTCGCGTTATCGAGCGTGACGCCCTGGAAACTCGTGTGTTCCAGCACGGCGCCGGTCCATGTGCTGGCCGTCAGATCAAGATTGTCGAAGACGACGCCGGCGTAGATCCCGCCGGAAAAATCGTGCCCCGGCTGCCCGGCCGCCGTTTGTAGTTGGCTTGTGCAGGCGGCGATCTGCGCGCCGTTCAAATCGAGCCGATTCCATTGCGCCACGAACTCGCAGTTCATGGTCGTGTTCTGAAACTTCGTTCGGCAGCTCTGGGCCGTGTCGATGGCCAGTGGGGAGTCGCCGAAAATTGCGTTGCCGGTGTTGATATCCGTGTGCGAAAAATCGGCGCAGGTTAGCGTGGCATACGTGAGGTATGTCGTGCCGTTGAACTTGGCGCCGATGAGCTTTGCATTGGTCAGGTTGGCGAAGCTGAAGTCGGTCGGCAGCGATGCGTTGCCGCTGTCGGCGAAGGTCGCACCACTGAAGTCGGCTCCGGTGAGGTTGGTCTTGATGAAGACGACGCCGGTCAAGGTCGCGCCGTTGAAATTCGCGTTCGTTAGATCCTGTCCGCTGAAGTTGCACAGCGTGAGCGCCAATCCGTGGTAGTCGTGGCCATTGGCGATGAGGCTCGGCGGGCATGCGGGCGTTGGGCCGGAGACCATAGGCGGCGGCACGCTGATCCAGCCTTCGATGCAACCACCCGACATCGACAATCCGAACACAAGCAGCAAGAGCGCCGCGCCGACCCACGTTCCGGCCCGAAGCGGTGGGGCACTCAAGGCTTGCTCCACAGCACTGCGCCGTTGGTATCGAGTACCTGCGCGTGCCCGCTGTCCTGTACGGTGAGTCGAGCGCCCGGATGGCCGGCCGAGCCGCTGCAGATGGGTAGGAACTGCCCGGCGGTCTCGTACATGCAGAAGTTGCCGTCGCTCTGCATGATCGCCTGGTAGATCCCTTGTCCTCCCGTTTGCGAGCACCACAGCGTCTTGCCCGCCGAAACGAGACACAGGTTGCTGTCGCCGCCCAAGATCAGCTGGTATTGGAGGTTGGGCGAGTACAGCGATTGACCGCCCGCGAGCGACTCGCCCGGCGTCAATGTGTTCGGGATCGGGAACTGATAGACGTCCGCACTACCGCCATTCACGCCGCCCGCTCCAGGGTCGCCTTGGCATTGACCCGGATCGACGCCGGCCGCGCCGCCCGAGCCTGGTCCGCCCGGCGTGCCGGCGTGGACATAGAAACCGCCGTTCGGCACGCCTGCGGCGTTGATCGATGCGGCGCCGATCGACGGCCCGCCGTTCCCGCCGGCGCCACCGCTGTTTGCGCCGCCTCCGAGGCCGAACGACGGCCCGGCCTGGCCTGCGCCGCCGACACCGCCGGAACCAGCGATAATGCGGTTGAACTGATCGGGAACGGTGGTCACGGTCGAGTGTACGAGCAACAGGCCGATCGACGCGCCGCCCTGCTGCCCGCCGACGCCGCCCGGCCCGGTGTCGTAGGCTCCGCCGGCGCCCGCTCCACCGATGCCGGGCACCCAGGCGAAGGTGCCGAGGTCGACTTGGCCCCACAGCGAATCGCTGGCAGCGCCGCCGGGCGTGTAGCAGTGATCGCCGGTGCTGCGTACCGCGGCCGGGGACTGTATGGGAGGACGAGCGGCCCCAGGGCCGCCGTTGCCGGCGACGAGGACCGTTCGGCCCAACGTGACACGGGCATTGCCGGCCGTCATCGCGACGCTGGCGCCGCTTGCGGTCTCGTCCTTGCTGATGACGACCAAGCCCGAGACGGTGACGTTGACCGCATTGGCGCTGATCGCTGGTGTGCCCGAGGCCGGACTAGCTTGAATGACGGTGCGGTACTTCCTGTCGGGCTCGCTGTCGAACAGGCAACTGCCGTAGAGACTGACTCCGTCCTTCAGGTCGATCGTCTCGGTCGTCTGATACAGACCATGCCGCAGCACGATTGCCCGATTGCCCAAATAGTGGGCCCACGCAAGGGCGCGCGCGATCGTCTTGCAGGGTGGATTGCCGCAGAGCCCGTCATCGCTGCCTTGCGGTGACACGTACAGGGCATTCAGCTTCGAGGGATCGGCTCCGGGACAGATGGCTGCCGGCGCGGATGATACGCCCGGCGCGCCGGCGACTGGCCCTGGTTGCCGGATTACCGAGCCGCTGCTGCAAGCGGCAAGGAGAAGGAGACAGATAAGGAGGATGCCGATCATCGTCGCCATGCCTCTTGTAATGGGCACGTCAGACGGGACAGCAGATTGCGTTTCCATGCGTTTCCATGGGAAGGATTACGCGCATTCTCTACGTAGTGTCAAGATATTGGAAGTGGTTGTAGATAGCCCATCATCTGTCCGGTTGAGGGACCTACGACTTGCCTTGACACACCGTTTTGACCGACGATATTCTCGCCTCGGTCTGCTCGGTCGTTCAGCCCTTGCTACGAACTATGGCTCTATCTGATTCCCGTCGATCGGACACCTTGGAAGTCTCCCGTTCCCTCGTGAAGGCCCTCATGAAACTTTACGACTATCCCCACCCCCGTCGAGCCGGGCGAACAATCCGCGGCTATGATCGGCCACATGCCGTGCGAACGGCGAAGATGTGTGTGGCCGTCGCTGATCGATTAGGACATCCATGCGATCGGATACGGCGCTATCATGTTGCCTGCCTTTTGCATGACCTGGGCCGCGCCGGCCTCGATCGGCAACTCTTTGGAACGATTTGGTCTTGGGCCATGCAACGGGGCATTCCGACGAGGCCCCGTGAATGGCGCGCCATTCATCCGGAGACGACGTATGGCCGGGAGACGGAAGCCTTTGTTTCCTTGTATCGCCAGGATCTTAGTGCCTCCGGCGTACCTATGGACACATGGGCTGTCGAGCAGATCGAAATGCGGCTAGGCTATGCTCGACGCCTTGCCAGACGAGTGCGTACGGTGAAGCCGAAGCTGAAGACACTCGGCATCGAGTGGCAACCTTGGATGCAGCAGGTGATGCTGTATTACTATTACCCGGAACGGCTGGCTAAGGCAAAGGCCTGGGTGCGGCAATTGGCGGAGATCCTCGTCGCCTGCGAACAGTTCGAGGCCTACAGCAATCGGCGCCGGGGACGCGATTATTATGCTCGGAACAAAGAGAGCCTATCGGAGGCTTTTGCCTATCTCGACAAGCTGGGGCAAGAAGGTATTCTGAGCGCTCAAGTCTTGAGCGCCGTGCGATTGCTGACCGCCGAAGGCGCGTTTGATCCCATTTTGGAAGAAGCGCGAGGCGAGCCGCTGACCCGGAGCGACCGCCGCTACCTTCGCGGCCTCGCGGATCGGAGATTATGATGGCTGTCCACACCGTTTCGCTCACGATCCGTATGGAAGGTGATACGCAGGTCGACAACATCACGAAATCTGTTGCCGATGCCTTGGCTGGTTCCAATCTCCAAGCCGGAATCGTGACGGTATTCGTCAAACACACCACCGCCTCCGTCATGATTATCGAAGATGAACCAGGGATTCGCGCAGACACGAAAACGTTTTGGGATCGTCTCGTTCCTCCCAACCCCCGGTGGCGGCACAACACGGTGAATCCCGGCGAAGACAACGGTCACAGCCATCTCCGAGGGCAACTCCAAGGGCCGTCCGTCACCATTCCGTTTTCGGCAGGTGCGCTTCTGCTCGGCACGTGGCAGCAAGTCGTGGTCGTGGATTTCGACACCCGTGCCAGAATGCGTGAACTCGTCGTGCAGGTTCTGGGTGAATAGCCAGACCAGATCCTTGACACTGCTTTTGGTTATATCGATGCTCTGCTCCCCGATCAGTGCAGCGGAGTGGGGCAAGCCGCTGGGTGCCGTCTATGACGGCCCTGAAGGGAAGCCACGCCCGGTGACGCCCTCTCCGGTGGAACTGAGTGCCGATGAACGATCGACGATCGCGGTGTTTGAGCGAGCGACCAAGTCGGTCGTGTTCATCGCCAACACAGCGATCCAGCAAGATATCTGGTCGCTCAATGTCATGGAAGTGCCCCAAGGTTCAGGGTCCGGCTTCGTATGGAGTAAGCAGGGCCACATCGTCACCAACTTTCATGTCATTTACGGCGCCGATGCGATCAAAGTCACCTTGGCCGATCGGAGCGAACATCAGGCAAAGCTGGTCGGCGCCGATCCGGATCACGATCTCGCGGTGCTGCAAATTCACGTGTCGGACACCAACTTGGAGCCGTTGGCCATCGGTTCCTCGCATGATTTGCGGGTCGGGCAAAAGGTATTGGCGATCGGGAATCCGTTCGGACTCGACCATACCTTGACGACGGGGGTCGTGAGTGCGTTGGGGAGAACCATCAAATCGATGTCGAATCGGACGATTGAAGGAGTGATCCAGACGGATGCGGCGATCAATCCCGGCAATTCGGGTGGCCCGCTTCTGGACGGGGCCGGACGATTGATCGGCGTCAACACGCAAATCGTGAGTCCGAGCGGAGCCTACGCCGGGATTGGTTTCGCCGTTCCCGTCGATACGGTGAACAGGATCGTTCCGGAACTCATCAAGCACGGCAAGCTCATCCGCCCGGGGTTAGGCGTCTCTCTCGTGCCGGACACGATGGCGAAGCGATGGGGGATCAACGGCATCATCATCGGCAAGGTGACGCGTGGCGGTGCGGCCGATCGCGCCGGACTTAGGGGGGCGCGTGAGACCGTGATGGGACGGATTCAACTCGGCGACATCATCGTCTCGGTCGATGGGAAACCGGTGACCACCATTGATGATCTGATGGATGCGATGGAAGCGCACAAAGTCGGTGATCAGGTCAACGTGGAGATTGTGCGGGGAAATCGGCGTGAAAAGGTGTCGGTGACCCTTCAAGCGGTAAACTAACAGGATATTGGCAAACTGTTTTGCAAGCGTGCCGAAGCAGGCGATCCAGAAGTTCCAGATCATTTCACAAGCGCCCGCAGGCTGTTCAAAAAGGGCTGTCCAGCAAGGCCGCAGCAAGCGAGGAGGCGAAGCGTACCTTGGGCAGTACGTTGAGCCTCTAAGCGCCGCGAGAACGCCGCTGGCGGACTTTTTCAATAGCCTGCAATTAGTGTGAAGGCATTGCAAGACATCTGTGTGTTAGGATCATGGGATCAAGCGTCGTGAAGGACCATCTATGAGTGATCGCAGAGCTCCTGAACAGGATGAACCCAACGAGCGGAGCGAAGAGACGTCGTTGAAGACGGGGACAGATCCGCTCGAATTGATTGAGCAATGTCTGGCCTCATTTCCCGAGGGAGATGCTCGACAGAAACTGCTGTATAAGCTTCGCCATTCGGTGACATTGTCTCAGGCCGCCCATCAGCAACGTGAACTGGAATTCAAGAAAGTGAGCGAGGTCGTCGCCAAGCTGACGGCACCGGCCAATCGTATCGGAACCTTACTTGATGTTCCCGGCGAGGGACTCGCCCGCATCGTTGTGGGTGGAGCCGAGTATTATGCCAACGTGGATCCCCGGGTCTCCGATACGGATCTTAAGGTCGGAACTCAGATTCTGGTCAACGAAGCTTACGCGGTGATCAAAACCCTGGGGTACGACCGGAACGGTCCTATTCTGAAACTGACTGAGGCCATGGCCGACGGACGATTGCGGTTTGAACAGGAGATGGGACGGCAATCATTGATCTTGCAAAGGTCGAGCGATCTTATCGGCGTGGATCTCAGGGCTGGGGATGAAATTCGTATCGATCCCAGCCATCACGTGGCGATCGAGAAACTATTGGATCACAAAACAAACCGGCATGTCCTTGATGAAACTCCCAAGGTCACGTGGGAGCAGATCGGTGGACAGAACGAGGCAATCACCGCCATCAGAAAGGCCATCGAGTATCCGCTGTTGCATGCGGAGACATTCAAACAATTCAAGTTTTCCCAACCGAAGGGGTTTCTGCTTTATGGCCCACCCGGATGCGGGAAGACGCTCATCGGGCAAGCGGCGGCTGGCAGCTTGGCCAAGGTGGTCGGCGAATCCAAGCAGGGGCAAACGCTCGATCGGGACACGCGTCCGCCGGTGACAAGCGGGGCATTCCTGCATGTGAAAGGGCCTGAAATTCTCAACATGTGGCTCGGGGAATCGGAACGGATGGTTCGAGATCTCTTCGAACAGGCCCGGGCGAGACGCCAGGACGGCGCCTTGCCGTTTATCTTTATCGACGAAGCAGAGTCAATATTAGGGACGCGGCGAGCCATGCGCTCCTTTAATATCTCGAATACGCTCGTGCCGATGTTTTGCAGCGAAATGGATGGGATCGAATCGCTACGTGACGTCGTCATTATTTTAGCTTCCAACCGCCCTGACCTGATCGATCCGGCGGTGCTGCGCCCAGGCCGCATCGATCGGAAGATCAAAGTCAGTCGGCCTAATAAGGACGCTGCTGCCGAGATTCTTCGAATATTTTTGACCGCGGATCTGCCTCTGGATGAGGTGTTGGTGAAGGAACGGGGCGGTGAGCAAGGGCAGGCGGTGGCCGCGCTCGTCGAAGACATCATTGAGTCGATCTTTCGTCGCACGGACGACAACCGTCTTCTCTCGATCCGGCTCAGGAGCGGGCAAACCAAGGTGCTGTACCGCGGAGATCTCGTAAGCGGAGCCATCTTGGCCTCGATCGTCCAACGTGCCAAGGAACGGGCGATCGATCGCACGGTTCAGTCGCAGCAGCAGTCTGGATTGCTGGCCAAAGATCTCCTGGATTCCGTCTCAGAGGAATTTCGAGAGGGAGAAATGTTGCCACCGGACGATGCTGCGGAGGAGTGGCTGAAACTGCTGGATCATCATCCGGAACAGGTCGTTGGGATTTCCTCGTTCCGGCGGGGGCGCCTGACAGAAGAACGCCTCGTGAATCAGATCATCTGAAGACGTGAAATGCGAGAAGTAACAGGTAAAAAGCCGAGAGTCCGGATGTTGCCCGGTTCATGTTTTACATTTCACATCTAACACACCATTAACTAACACGCCATGCGTCTTTTTGGCATCGAAACCGAGTACGGGATTACCAGGGATGACGTACCGGAGATGGATCCGGTCGTGGAATCGATGGAATTGGTACGTGCGCATCTCGCCGCTTCCTTCGAGCGGCGTTGGGATTATACCGGTGAGGATCCTCATGAGGATGCTCGTGGCTTTCGTGTTTCCGGTCTTCAGCAGGACAGGGAAGAAGATGAGTTTATGAAGGTGGATGCCCACCGCCCCTTTTCGTTCCATGAAATGAAGAGTGATTTGGTATTGCCGAACGGCGCGCGATTCTACAACGACCATACACATCCGGAGTATTCGACGCCGGAGTGCCGCACGATCAGAGATCTTCTTGCCCAGGACCGCGCGGGAGAACGTATTCTTCTGCGAGCTGCGCAACGACGCAATCAAACGCTCGGAGGAGGTCACGTCCGACTGTATAAGAACAACACGGATTTTCATGGGCACAGTTACGGATGTCACGACAACTATCTTGTCTCGCGGGCCGTTCCCTTTCCGGCTCTCGTTGCCGGCTTGGTGCCGTTCTTGGTAAGCCGGCAAGTGATCGCGGGTGCGGGAAAGGTCGGGACTGAAGCGCAGGAGTCCGGTTATGTTCCAGGACGGTATCAGCTCTCTCAGCGCGCTGATTTTATGGAAGCGGAGTTGGGCGTCGATACAATGCATAACCGGCCGATTCTCAACACCAGGGACGAGCCACATGCCGACCGCCGAAAATATCGCCGACTCCATCTCATCATCGGCGATGCCAACATGTGCGAGTATGCAACGGCGCTGAAGGT
>JACZCY010097834.1_pt1 | contig 22969 bp, 28 predicted proteins | sample 8641821 | NCBI WGS metagenome assembly JACZCY01 (sample SAMN15324609, study PRJNA640507) | soil metagenome | isolation source: intercropping sugarcane | place: China: Luxin town, Laibin City, Guangxi Province | collected 2019-07-25 | depth 10cm m | reverse complement strand
GCCGTATGATCATACCTCGATCTTGGCGACGCTTCGTGATTGGAAGAACATGGCTTGTAATGACAGTGCGCTATTCCTGCCAAGCCCTCGGATCAAGAATGCCCCGACGTTGCACGCCGTGCTCACGTTGTCGGGAAGCAACAAGCAGACGAATTGGCCCTCGATCGCTGTACCCCCTCTTGGGGGAGGAGAGCCTGCCACGGCAAAGATCATGGAGAAACCCATCAATGACGTCCAGCTGGGCTTGCTGGTGGGCATAGCGAACCAACGGAATAATAACCAGTATATCGGGAGGGCGGCCGTCCAATCGATGCGCCAGCAAATAAAGACGCACGGGCAAGCTCTGGCCTTCATGAGGCCTGACCTCAAACTCGACCAGTGACCACTTATGAAACGCCTGTTTGGGCAGGGGCGGCGAACCTAGGTCAGTTCGACGGCGGGATAGCTTTCGACGTACTGCTGGCTGCCTGAGCGCCGCAGAGATCACATTGCATGATTTTTACTTCCGATAGACGGTGATGATGACCGCCTTGCTTGTCGGCCCCACCTTTAAGACGACATTTACAGTTTCACCAGAACAGTCCGTTCCGGTAAGTATATATTTTCGCTCTTTGGTAGCCCGATCCATTTGTCGTTCGATAATTTCCCCGGTAGGATGGCATTCTCGATGTCTTCGGCTAGAACGTCATCCTCGTCCATCTCTTCAAGTGCATGGATTGTGATGATGTACTGACGTTTCCTGACCAGTGAACGGAGTTGTTTGGGCACCCGCTCGAACATTCGGAGGCCATTCTACGCCCTACGCCGCACCGTTCTTATGCTCAAGAGTACTTCATTGGACCGTTCGTCACTGCTTTTGGCTATACCTGCCTGACAATGTGCACCGCTGCATCTTGTTCGATCCGTCCCAATGCCGACACCTTTCCCCCTTGCTCTTTGTGAACGATCTTTTCAATCTGCACGATCGCACCACGATGCCACTGATCGAACCCTTCGTTTTGGGAGGAAGCGAGGCGATCCTGTCGTCCGACTTCTTGCCGGCCCTGCTCATTGCAGAGCCAGGCCCGCTTCTCCCCTTTTAACTCGCGCAATTCGCTCACGACTCGATAGACGTCTGGTCGCCGGTCCACGATGGTCTTCCTGTCTTTGCGCAACAATAGATAGGAAAACTTGAGCGCGTCCTTGATGAATCCGACTTCTTCATCGATTTCCTGAATCGACACCGGCAGTTCCCAAGCTCGCTCTTCGTGACACCAATCGTCTGGCTTCGTTAAGGCTGGGCAGTTCTGCTCATGGAGGCAGGGGCTATAGACGGTGTAACGCTTCTCTTGGAGCAAGCGATCACGCGCCTGGTGCAGTGCGCGAGAGGTTTCTCGTAAAGCCGGCTCCACGATCATCATCGTGCCGTGCGGTGCCAGTAACGCTAGGGATTCGTCTACAAAGGCAATTCGCGCCATGATGGGATCGCCTGTATCTGCAAAGACTTCATTCAAGCAGTTGGCAAGAATGATGAGGTCAAACGGCCCCTTCTGTCTCACCTGTTCCAACCAGGCTCGTCGCTCCAAATCTCCCACATGCGTCCGCAAATCTGCTTCTTGAATACTGACCGCTCGACAGTACCGATCCCATAATTGTCTGGCCTGTCTGAGAGCTCCCGACGAATTATCAACAGATGTGACTGATATCACACCAGGCAACTTTCGCTGATGCCACCAGTCAAGAGCCGCCAAGGTCCCAGTCCCCGGCCCTGATCCAATGTCGAGAACAGAAAACTTTTCGATCGGCTCAGGAGCCGGCATCTCATCGAGTAACAATTGGATTTTGGCAAGATTGACCGGCAGGAAATACCGAAGGTACGCCGCTCCCAAGAGATCGTCGTCTAGATATGCTCGGGTTAAATGACTGCGCGCTTTGGTGAAGAGCTTCGACAATTCCGCCACAGCTTGCACCAATCTCTCTTGTGAAAATCCTTCCCTTTCAACAAGGTCTTTGACGGTGTTAAGGAGTAACGGTGAAACCGTGGCGTTGAGGCGTCGCATGAGCCTAGTGTATGCTCGGTCTATTACGGAGGACAACCATGACGGATGAAATCCTGAAGGCCTATAAAGAAGTCGAATCAGCTGTGGAGCGGTATATCAGGCTCCTGCACGACCATGTCACGATGCTGCAGAACATAGAACCCCCCGGCTCAGACAAGGTCGTCCGACTGACTGCCGGCTCGAAGGCCATGACCGATAGCGCGGCAATCTATCTGTCCTATGCGAAGTATGTCGCTTACGGCATGCCGTCCAGTGAGGAGATGGTTGAGGACGAGATCCAAGGTTGACTGACGTTATTCGTTAATCGTTATTCGTGAAACGCAGGAGGCCATTCATGACGAATAACGTTTAACGATTCACGATAACGCGGCCCACGAAAAAGCAAAAGAGCCTGTCCGGGAAACTGGACAGGCTCTTTTCATTTACTAAGAAGCGCCGACTCAGATGCTGCGCATGAAATGGGCAACTTCGTCATGACTGACGGCGCCCCCCATGACTTGCGACATCGCAACGTTCGTGGACTTCTTGCCGGTCAGGCCGGATTCGACTTCGTCAACGATCAACTCCACCGGCATCGACTGGCCGCCGTACACGCGCGGGCCACCGATGATCTTGGCTTTGGAGTACCCATAGATGGCGGTCGCTACTTCCTTGGCCAACCAGCCGACGTAATTGAATTCCGGCACGACGATCAGCTTCGTATTTTTGCACAGTTCTCGGAGTTCCTTCGTGGGGAATGGACGGAGCGATCGAACCTTGATCAATCCGACATTGAGACCTTTGTCCTTACAAAGACGTACCGCTTCGCGTGATTGAGCCGCTGCGCTGCCGGAAGCGATGATAATGGCCTCCGCATCTTCGACGTTTTCCGCCGTCAGCAAGCCACCCATGTACTTATTGATATACTTGCGGGAGCGCTCAACCGCCGCCCAAACCTCTTGCTGCCACACTGCGTGAATGTTATAAGCCATGAAGTTCGACTTCTGGACTGGGGCATCGCGAGACAGGCGAGCTGGAGGATTCTCTGCATCAAGCACAGGGACGGCACCGCGCCAAGCTTCGCGCGGCGGCAACTTGATGCCACGATCCTGCATCCGCACATACCCGCGGGCATGAGTCACAAAGAACCCATCGCAGCAAACGCCCACCGGCAAAGTCACATCGTTCTTCTCACTGATTGTGAAACCTGCCATTGTAAAGTCGAACATGTCCTGCTGGTTCTCAGCATGGAATACGATCATCCCGCAGTTCAACAGATAGGACACTTCGATGTTGTCCGGCTGAATGGCAAGCGGGGCGTTGGCCACCCGGCATGTAAACATGGCAACGACAGGGAGACGGTGGCCAGGCCAGGAGGCAATACCCTCAAGACCGCGTAGCGTACCAGGCCCTGCTGTGGCCGTATAGCAACGGACACCCGAGCGGGATCCACCGGCAATTGCCGCCATGACACCGACTTCTTCTTCGCCACGATAATACTCTTTCACGTAGCCTTCTCCGTAGAGCACGCCGACCAGCTGCATGGTCTCGCTCTGCGGGGTGATCGGATAGGCGATGGCCAAATCCACGTTCGAGCGGCGGACCGCTTCCTTCGCTGCTTCGCTACCTGTAATGAATTCCTTCGTCCGCGGCGCTTCGAGGAACATGTACTCAGGAGTCACGACCTGCTGTCTTTTGGCTTCCCCATGGGGATCTTTTTTCCCATCCGACTTTGGCACCGCGACACTGGTGATCGGATCGCCTTGCGGATTGGTTTTGACTTCGGTTTCACTCATGATTGCACCTCTATAAGATGGTGAGCTGCGCGCTCAACCTACCCTTCTCGCTTCATCTGTTCTGCTGAATGACCGAAGACCGCTGCACTCCCTGCCCCTCCTGGGGTTGGTGCAAACGCCATCGGATTGGTGTGGGTCTTCCCATCATGCACTTTAGATTGCGTTCCGGTAAAGCGCACGTTCTCGCCGCTCTCCGGCAACTTAATACCCATTTCCTCTCGTACCCGCTTGAAGATCTGGGCAACACGTTTCAACTTGGCCGTATCTGAGTCGCGGATGGTGAGCATGGCATCTTCATGGCCCTGCTCGGCACAAATCGCCATCGTGCAGCAATTCGTTCCAGCCCGGATCATCTTGAGAGTCAGATTTGCGTAATGACAATGCACACCGATGAAGATACAGGCTTCGATCTTATTGCCCCAAATGGTGAGATTGGGATGATTGGGATTGATGACTTCTTCCGGATCGATCTTTGGATATTTCGGGCGATAGTCCGGCATCGGAATAATCATGACTTCCGGAATCTGCGCGGCGATTTCCAACGTTGCCTTCGCTTTTTCCACTGCATGATCATTCCAGGCCCAGAGCAACAACGGCCCGGGGAAGATGGTCGCGTTCGGGCTCGTCAGCATTTTACGAGCCATCTCTTCAATCACCACTTCCTCATTCGGCTCGAGCAATCCATAAAATAATCCCTCCCCTGGATCCGGCAGCGACACCCCCAACTGCGCGGCTGATGGAGGATGGAAGCCCGCGGGGCCCGGTACGATAATGCGCTCTCTAATATCCTGTGTTGTTGCCACGCCCTTCCCCTTTCCTCAGGTCTTATCCGACGACCGGACTGGCCAAAACGGCCGTCGTGCTCTTTTCGCCGTAGGTAATGTTCTCGGTCAGGGCCGCCTTGGGCAGCTGATCGATCATGATCATTTTGATCGCATTGTTCTTTGCCATGTTGTCGCAGACCCACACACATTGCGCGCAGCCCTTGCAGCGATCCACCGCTACATAGGCCGAACCGTACTTGAATCCTTTATCCTTACCCAACTCGTCGCTGTACTGAATAGTATTGGCTTCCGGGCAATATTGCGTACAGAGCTTACAGCTTTTCGCGGCACAGATTTCAACGCTGATATCGGCTACGAGGTACATGAATACTCCTTTGTGACCGTTACGCAGTGGCCGCTGCCACAGGCTCTTCCACCCGTTTGACATCAGCCGAGGCCCAACCATGATCGACGGCATAGTTCCATCCAGCCCGCATGACGGCCACGTTTTTCTCGATCAGTTCCTGTTTCTTCTTGAATTTCCGCTCGACAACGCTGTCGAGCGCAGCCGTACCGCCGGACACCACAAAGCCTTTTCCGAGAAACCGATCCTTCACGGCCTGATCCAATCCCGCCATACTCGTCAGCCCTGTAATCGCGCCTATACAACCCATCAGCGCCATGTTGGTCGCGAGGTCCATGCCCGCGACTTCCAATGAGATCTTCGTCGCTGGGAAGTAATAGAGTTTCGCGCGACGTTCTTGGAGCTCACGCGCCTGATCTCGGTGGAGATTCATCGGCCCGTCGTTGTTGATCAACGCAATTCCGTCTTCTTTCAAGCCGAAATAGAACGGCATTGTATAAGACTTGCCGTGGGTGATGACCTGCGGATGGAAGATGATGATGATGTGCGGAAACGTAATTTCACCGATTTCGTAAATCGGCTCATCCGACACCCGGACATAGCTTTCGACCGGCGCCATCCGCTTTTCAGACCCATAGAACGGCACGATGGTGCTTTCGCCGCCGGCATTGATCACGGCGGTACTGAGAATATGCGAGCCGGTGACGACACCCTGACCCCCGACGCCTGCCATCCGAATATTGAATCTCTTTGCCATGATGGACCTCCTCGTGAACGCCTAAGCTTTACCGGGAATCGCGGCGGCGGGAGCAGCCGGCCTGGCAAGGAATTCTTTGTAGCCGTAACGCTCAGTGAGGTATTGCTTCGCTTCTTCGCTGACATATTCCGTGAACTGATATCGATCGTTCTCGACCGCCTTCGCATCTTCCATGACCTTGTCGGTCGGAATCGCGTACTCGATGTTGCAGGACGTATAGGCCTGAATGTAGGTTGACCCGACTTCGCGCGCAATCAACACCGCTTTCTTGATCACGCTTTCCACACGGCGTGGATTGTTTGGCACCACCGTGGCGACATAGGCGCAACCGGCAACCTTCGCCATCTGCACCATATCCATCTTCTCAAACTTCTTGCCGAGCGGTGCCATTTTTAGCACGGCGCCGCGGTTGGTCATGCCGCTCTCCTGACCACCGGTATTCCCGTAGACTTCATTGTCCAACATGATCGTCGTGAACCGCTCTTTGCGGAACCAGGAGTGTAGGACCTGCTGGAAGCCGATGTCCGCCGTACCGCCGTCGCCGGCCATCACGACCACGTCCTTTGGCTTGTCGCCGAATCGAAGACGGAGGCCGCGGGACAGGCCGCTCGCCACTCCGTTTTGGTCACCATAGTTGCCGTAGACAAAGGGAATCGCCGCCTGAGAGATGGCCAGACGACCGCAACCTGCCGTTCCGACAGTAATCGTATCTTCGGGATTGGGAAACGCAATCATGGCCAGTCGAATGAAGAGCGTCATGGCACAGCCGGCGCACATGGGATGTTCTTCCAATACTTCCTTGAAACTTCCCATTTGTGAAACGGTGACCTTCTTTCCGAAAGGCCCATGTTCCACCATATCCCGATATTCCTTTGGCATAAACTTCTCAAATCCATTGGAAAACTTGACATAATCAAGACTCATCAGGCACCTCCCTTATATCGTTGGCAACGGCCGACCGTTGCTCATATTCTTCACACCCTCCCCATGCATCGAAGAAAACTTGAGGACTTGAGGATTTGACAATCAGACCACTACTTCTACTCACCGAGTCTTGGGCATCCTAGCAAAGCCGAAAAAAGACTGTCAATCTTTGCTCAACCTTTTCTCGTCTCTGTAGCCCCCACTCACCGCTATGAATTTTGTTATGAATTTTCGACTATACGCTCTGATAGTATAACGCCATGAAAATCAAAGCAACTTCTAAGAGGGCCCAAGGTATCCAAAAGAAGGCCTAGTTTCAGCCTGCGAGATAGGCCATTCGCCCCAAACTGCCAGAACGAGAAAACCGCAAGAGTAAGCACCGAAGAACTTTTTAACAATTCACGTTTAGACATTGCCGATCTAGCACATTCCGTTTACACTGCACATCATGCCAATACGCGTTCTCATCCCGGGTGAAGATGAAGCCGGTGCCCATGTCGGCGGAGTTCATAAACGTCCCCCGATTCCGGACGATTCAGTCAAAGCTGAATGTCCGAAATTCATGGCGCACGGCCCTTGTGGAGGTGTCCGCAAAGGAGGGCTCTGCGAAGTTTATCCCGAAATGAAATGTCCCTGGGTCTCTCTTTATATGGAACTGGAGAAAATCGGTCAGACTGAATGGATGAAACAAGTATAAAAAGCGGTAAGGGGTGAAGGGTGCGCCGTCAAGGGTTAGAAAAAAAGACTCGGACGACAAAGCTAGGTTACAATAATCAGCACGCGAAGAGCGGAATTAACGCCCCGCTACCCGACATCGAGACTTTCCCGAATCAATATAAGGGATATGAAATTACGATTGAGATCCCCGAGTATACGGCGATTTGCCCCAAAACCAACTTGCCGGACTTCGGAACCATTACACTGCACTACATGCCTGATCAAGAATGTCTTGAGTTGAAAGCGCTCAAAATGTATATCCACGCCTACCGTAATCTCGGCATCTTCTACGAAAATGCCGTCAACAGAATCCTTCACGATATTGTCAAAGCCTGCCGTCCCGTATGGGCGAAAGTCACCGGCACCTTCACTGCGCGCGGCGGGCTGTCGAGCAAAATTGAAGCGAAGTTTCCCTAGTTGATACGCGGCAAGCCGACGAGACTCGAATCTCCGTACTTCCTCCCCTTGCTTCACCCCTAGCAGGATGGAAACGAAAGGAGACCTCTTTCGCCTATGGCGACATACGCAATTGGTGATGTGCACGGATGCCACGATGCCTTGCAACGCCTCGTTCAACATATTCGCTTCGACCCCACGAAAGATCGACTGTGGTTCGTCGGTGATCTCGTCAACCGCGGGCCCGATTCCCTCGGTGTACTTCGCTACATCCGTTCGCTCGGACCGTCGGCACGCGTCGTACTGGGCAACCACGACGTCTTTCTTCTTGGAGTCTCGGAAGGAGTGGCAGCGATTCGACCCAAAGATACGATCGGCGACGTATTGAAAGCCGACGACCGGTTGGACTTGATCGAATGGCTTCGGCACCAACCCCTACACCATCGCGAGGGGTCGTTCTTCATGATCCATGCGGGGCTACTCCCCCAATGGACGACGCAAGATGCCGCTCAATTAGCCAGTGAGGTCGAGATCGTACTGCAAGGCGACGGCTTCCGACCGTTCTTGCGATCACTCTTTCATGAGCCGGTAGTCACCTGGAGTCCAAGTCTTACCGGTGTCTCACGGTTGGTCACTGTTGCCCGTGTGCTGACCAGACTTCGCACCTGCACGCCGACCGGCGACACCTCGAACTTCTCCGGTCCGCCGGAAGAGACACCGCCAGGCTATTTCCCTTGGTTCCGTATCCCCGCTCGCCGCAGCGCCAATACGACCGTGATCATCGGCCATTGGGCGGCGCTCGGCCTATACATAGAGCCCGATCTGCTTGCCATCGATAGCGGCTGTGTGTGGGGACGGCAACTGACGGCGGTGAGATTAGAAGATCGGACGGTGTTTCAGGTTGATGGGCTGACGCGGCATTGACGCACGCCTCGCTCAGACCCCTGCAACCAGGCGCACCAGGGGAACGCGCTCACTGATCCCGAATGTCATCGGTGCCTTGAGTCCCTCCGGATCGACGTAGGTCCCGAACAGTCGGTCCCAAACCGAGAACGTTACCCCGAAATTCGTATTGGCATGCACCGAGTTTTCACTGTGATGGATATGGTGGTACCGCGGCGTCACAACGATCCATTCCAGCCAGTTCGAGCGCCAGGTGACGTTCATGTGCATCCAGTCGTTCAAGAACATGTGGGAAGACAAAACCGCCCAATACATCCACCATGGAGCACGTCCGAAAACCGAAAAGGCAATCATCCAGGGCAGGTTGAACAATACCTGTTGTAGAAACGAGGCTCGGTATCCGGCCAACCAATACATGTGCGTCAGAGAATGGTGCCATTTATGGATGCGCCAAAACGGGCTAAGGTGCAGAAACCGATGTATCCAGTAGGCGCCGAAGTCTCCGGCCACATAGTACAGGGCAAACGCCACCGCGGCCGGAAGGGCCGAGATGAATTCGGGCAACACCGGCCGAATCACGATCCGTTCGCTCACATACAAGGCGACAGGGAGCAGCAGGTATCCGACCAGTGCCGCGCCGACGATGTCCATCAAAATGAGAGACCGATAGGGCACCTCTCTCGCCGGCATCATCCATTCAATCGTCGTGACGACGATTATCCTCGTCATGAACAAAAGAGGAATGAAGAGGTCATGGTCGAAGACGAACTGCAGGAACTGTCGGCTCAGTAACCATTCTATCCATTCCATCGCGCCTATCCACCGGCCAATGTAAGTTGGAAGGCCGACTCTATCAAACGGACTCAGTCCTGTCTCTCCCTCTTTCGAACAGGAGATAGGTCATCGCTATCGCATGGAAATATGAAATTTTCTGGCGTCGGAAGGGCTGTATAAGGAGTCTAGTGATAGCTTTCTGAATCCGAAGGGAACTTCCCCTGTTCCACTTCTTCTTTATAACGAGTCAGCGCTTGAAGCGTGTCGGCTTTGAGGTGAGCATAGGTCTTCACGAATTTCGGGATGAACGCATCAAAGAGTCCAAGAAGATCATAGAGCACGAGCACTTGACCGTCACAGTAAGGACCCGCTCCAATACCAATAGTGGAGATCGAAAGGGCTTGGGTCACCTTTTTGGCCAGGCCAGTAGGCACCGCTTCCAATACCAGCGCGAATACCCCAGCAGCTTCAAGGGTTTTTGCATCTTCAAAAAGCCGGGAAGCTTGGTCTTCGACTTTCCCTTGAACCCTGTATCCGCCCAACGCATGGACCGACTGTGGTGTCATACCCAGATGGCCCATGACAGGAATCCCAACGCTCGTCAGGGCTTTGATTCGATCCGCCATTACGCCCCCCCCCTCCAGCTTCACTGCACCGGCACCTGCTTGCAGCAATCGGCCCGCATTGCGCAGGGCCTCCTCTGTACTGATTTGATAGGACATAAACGGCATATCCGCAATCACCAAAGCTCGCTGCACCACGCCGGCGACCAGCTTGGTGTGATACAGCATGTCATCCATCGTGACCGTGAGCGTATTGGGTTTTCCCTGTACGACCGTGCCCAGCGAATCCCCGACCAGAATCACCCGGATTCCCGTCTCCTCGACAATACGCGCGAACAGCGCATCATAGGCCGTCACGACGGCGAGTTTCTTCCTGTCTCGTTTGAACTGCTGGAAATCGAGGATCGTCATCAGTTCAATTCGGCTTTGGTGATGATCTCGGCCAACCGATGCGTGGCTTTGATCGCCATGATATGAACGCCGTCGCAGTGCGGTCGAACCGCCTTGATCGTCCGTACGGCGATGTCGACTCCAACGTCCTCTGCCTTCTCACCGGCCGCTTTGAGCTCGTCGATCATCTCGCTTGGAACCGAGATGCCCGGAATATTCCCGTTCATGAACTCCGCCATCTTGTGGTTGCGCAACACAAGGATACCGGCAAGGACCTTGACCTTATAGGGCCGGACCGCTTTCATGAAGCTCGCGAACTGCTCCGGATGGTAAACCGCTTGCGTCTGGAAAAATTGGGCACCCGCCTTCACCTTCACTTCGAACTTGGCGAGCATAGGCCCGAGTGGGTCGGCCTCCGGTGTGACGGCGGCACCGATCGTAAACGCCGTCGAGCCATCCAGCTTGTGCCCGCCCATGTCATGCCCCTTGTTCAACCCTTGCACGAGCTGCATGACTTGGACCGAGTCCAAATCATACACCGGCTTGGCCTCCTTATGATCACCGACCGTCGGATAATCTCCTGTGAGACACAGAATATTTCGAATCCCAAGCATGTGCGCACCCATCAGATCCGACTGCATGGCGATCCGATTGCGATCACGGCACGTCAACTGCATCACAGGGTCATGTCCCAATTCATACAGAAGGCGGCAGACCGGAAGTGAACCTGCACGAACGACGGCCGCGGTATTGTCCGTGACGTTCACACCGTCTACACGCCCGACAAGCTGTTTGGCACTCTCGAGAACGGACGAGATATTGGTGCCTTTGGGAGGGTTATACTCAACCGTGACGGCGAACGTCCCTCGGTCGAGGACATCGATCAGGCGCTGTGGCTCTTTCCTCATAGATGGCCCCTCATAGCATTCCTGCCGTCCTCTTGGCCGACTCCACGGTATTTTCCAGCAGCATCGCGATGGTCATCGGGCCGACCCCGCCGGGAACAGGACTGATCCAGCCGGCCTTTTGACTGACCTGGTCAAAGTCTACGTCGCCGCACAACTTGCCTTCAGGAGTCTTGTTTGTCCCCACGTCGATGACGACCGCACCTTCGCGGACCATATCGGCCGTCACAAACTTCGCCTTTCCGATCGCGACGAGCAGTAACTCCGCCTCGCGGCAAACCGCGGGTAGGTCTTTGGTTTTTGAATGGCAGATCGTGACCGTCGCATTCCTCTGAAGAAGCATGAGCGCCAGCGGTTTCCCGACGATATTGCTCCGTCCCACCACAACTGCCCGTTTGCCTTCTATTGTCACTCCGGTCGACTCGATCATCTTGATGACACCCTTGGGGGTACAGGCTTCGAAGACAGGGTGTCCTTCCACCAGTCGGCCGAAATTGTAAGGATGAAATCCATCCGCATCTTTGAGCGGCGAAACGGCTTCCAAGATCACCTTGCTGTCGATGTGCTTGGGCAGCGGGAGCTGAACCAGAATTCCATGGATTTTGGGGTCAGTATTTTTTTTATCGATCAGCGCCAATAACTCGGCCTGCGTCGTGCTCCCCGGAAGCTTGTGATCGTCGACATAGATCCCCGCCAATTCGCAGGCCTTTTGCTTGTTTCGAACATACACATGCGAGGCGGGATCGTCTCCCACCAAAATGGTCGCAAGACCCGGTTTCATCGATTTCTTGGCGAACAGTTCCGTCGATTCTTTTGCCAGGCCATCACGAACCTGTTGCGCGAGTGCTTTTCCATCAATCAATTGTGCGGACACGGTCCCCTCCTCTATGACTATTCGGCCCAGTAAACCGCCGCAACTTAGCAGGGGAATTTTATGTAAGTCAACGCTTTGCCATCTCTCTCTCTCTTTGCCTCCAACCCTTCAGGGCTCTTTCTTGACACTCTCTTTGTTCCTCCGATACGATAGCCCTCGGTGAAAAATTGGACAACCCGCCTTTGTTCGTGAAGTTTTATCACCACTTATTACTGCCCGCTTTACTCATCCTAAGCATGGCGTTCAGCGGCGAAGCCGCGCAAATCACCGGTTTGGAGTCACCCAATAGCTTCGTCGGCGACACGTCCGGGAAAGAATATTTTATTTCCAACATCAACGGCGAACCGGAAGCCAGAGACAACAACGGTTTCATCACAAAATTGAATGCCGAGGGAAAGGTCACCACCCTCAAGTTCATCCAAGGCGGCGTGGCGGACGTGTTGCTGCATGCCCCGAAAGGGATGGCCTTGGTGGGGTCGGTTCTTTACATCGCAGATCTCGATCAACTGAAAGCCTTCGATAAAACGTCGGGCAAACTCATCGCTACCGTCTCGTTCCCCACATCATCTCATACGAGGGTATCGTTAACCGACGTGGCGGCTGCGCCAGACGGTATGTTGTACGTTTCGGATCAGACGGCGAATTCCATTTACCGGATTGATCCGTCGGCCGATCATCGAGTCGACCTCTTGATCCATGATGAGCGGCTCGCAGGGCCAGCCGGAATCGCGATTCATCCCAGAACGAATCATCTCATCACCGTGAGCCGGGAAAAAGGGAAGATTCTTGATATCACTCCCGACGGACAACTGACCGAGCTGGAATCGAATGGGTTTTTTACCGGTCGCTTCCAAAACCTGAGCGGAGTGGATTTCGATCAATGGGGTAACATGTATGTATCAGACATCACAAAAGGAAAGATTTGGCGCATGACCCGAGATCATCGATTCCAAGTCATCGCCGAGTATCTTCCCGCTCCGGCCGACATCAGTATCGACCGCGTGAACAATCTGATCTTGGTTCCCTACCACTCTGTGGATGCCGCCGAGATGAATGGGCTGGAAACCCCCTCATCGGCTAAGCCCAAGGGCGAGAAGCGCACACTGGCCGATTATGGATTCATCCCTCCGCCTCCCAAGCCCGGGCCGGAAGGAACAAAGAAATGATCTTGTGCTCTTATTGTCACCATCGAAAGGGCAAACGCCCGTGCCCTGCCCTCGGGGGATTGATCTGTAGCCCCTGCTGTGGGGAACACCGTCTGACGCGGATCTCATGTCCCACTGATTGCACGTATCTCGACACCGGGAGTGATTACCAACAAAAAAGACTCGGGGCGCAATTTGCGCCCGTTCGACGAGACTTCTATCAGGAACTGGACCAATTTGGAGGCCACAAAGCCGTGGCGCTCTTCAATCTGATTGAAGTCATCACGTTCGGCTACTTCGAAGGACGAAGGGATGGACAGGATGCCGAGGTCCTAGCAGCCCTCCAGACCTTACGCCGTACGCTCAGCCCACTCCATATCCCCGCCGGCCCTGCATCGGTTTTTGCTGAGCACCTCAAAAAAGAATACGAGGCGTTTCGAAAACAGAATCCCGAACAAATTGCTGATGCCTCCGATGCTTTGGAAATCCTGGATCGCACCGCGCAATTTGTCTCCACATTTGCAGAGAATGATTTTCAGTCGAGCCGGTTTTTGAGAGGCCTGATCGGTTATGTAAAAATGGAGCATCCGGAAATCGCGGCACACCTCAAGAAGAAACAGGAGGCGGGACACATCCTTCTACCAGGGCAATTTTTCCTGCCACCACCCGCCGTCGAAACTCGCACCCATGGTCCCGACTGCAATCATCATCACAGCTAACTCATTCCCACCAGCAGACGAGACAGGTCCTTCAATAGACCCGCAAGACAGCGGGTCTGACCGCCGTCCATAAGGTATCCAGGGTCTTCCCCAGTGCAAGTCGGAATACCTGTTATGGTAAGCTAAATTCTCAAAAGAAGCTCACCTATGTCTCTTCCTGCTTCGCTCGACATCCCTATCCTTCGAAATATCTTTCATCCATCTGATTTCACCCCGGCGAGCGAAGCCGCATTCGCTCATGCCTTGAGAGCCGCCTTGATGGCTCAAGCCAACCTGACCATTCTTCATATCTCCTCCGATCGGGATGCGGAATGGATGGAGTTCCCCGGTGTGCGTGCGGCGCTGGAGCGATGGGGTCTGCTGCCCATGAACAGTCGGCGGTCCGATGTCGCAAAATTGGGTATCCACGTCAAGAAGGTCCAAGCGGCCCATCCAGATCCCATTGAATCAGTCACATCCTACTTAGCCTCGCACGCGACGGATCTAATCGTGCTCGCTACGGATCAAGGCAAAGGTGGTTTTCCATGGCTCAGTAAGTCCGTGGCGGTGCCCGTTGCACTGGAGTCACGGCAGATGACCCTCTTCATCCCGAAAGGTGCAGCCGGATTTGTTTCTTCGCACGACGGTTCCATCTCATTGACAAATATCTTGATTCCCGTCGCTTCCACGCCGCCGGGCCAGGCAGCACTTCAGGCCGCCGTGCGGGTGGCATACCGGCTCAATCGCCCAGTCGGCGTCTTTACGGTTCTACATGTCGGCGAAGAAGTAGACATGCCCGACCTCCACTACCCCAATATGCCCGGCTGGCAGTGGGATAAAGTCGTCACGCAAGGAGATGTGGTGGACGTGATCTGCGGGACCGCCGATGAGATCAAGGCGGATCTCATCGTCATGACGACCGAAGGACGCCATGGCTTTCTCGATGCACTGCGTGGCAGCCATAGCGAGCGGGTGCTTCACAAGACGCCCTGCCCGCTGCTGGCGATTCCAGCAGGCGGATTTATTGCCTCGGTGCTGGAGGCTGAATCAGAAAACCGGACTACTGCTCCACAATCGTGACCGTCATTTCTACACGCTCTCTAGGATTATCCCGTTCATCGCGTTCCAGGTTGACGATTTTGTCGGCCACCCCAATTCCCTTCGTCACTTCGCCAAACACGGAGTACTTGCGGTCCAGGAATCGTGAGTCTTCTACGACGATGAAAAACTGTGAGCCGGCCGTATCCGGATCAGCTGCTCTGGCCATAGAAACAATGCCCCGTTTATGCGGGATATCGCTGAATTCCGCCTTGACAGTATAACCGGGACCGCCCTGACCATAGATATCCTTCTTGAGCGTATCCTTCGTATTGGGATCTCCACCTTGAATCATGAAACCGGGAATGACACGGTGAAAAATTGTCCCATTGTAAAACCCCGACTTCGACAGCTTGATGAAATTCTCCACATGTTTTGGTGCGACATCCGGATAGAATTTGATCTCAATATCGCCGAATTTCGTTTTGATGATCGCCCGCGGCCCTTTCGGTGTTTCGGTCTTTTGAGTCGGCGTACTGTCAGCGGCCGTAACCGACCCGATATTTAAGAGTGAAAGACTGACTCCTAACAACACTCCTATAAGCATTCGCCATCCTGCTTGCTTCAGCATTACTCCCTCCCATGTCTTTCATGCGGCAGTATCGATTATTTTAGCATGGACTCGTTAGCATGGACTCGGCATTACCGCTCGGACTGCTCCAGTGCTCGTTGCGCCGCCTCCTGTTCCGCTTCCTTCTTGCTGTATCCTCGACCGATCCCAAAAATTCTGTCGTTCACCCGCACTTCCACTTCAAATAACTTTTGGTGATCCGGCCCAGTTTCGCGTACGATCACATACCGAGGCAACAGTTCATACCGTTTTTGACACCGTTCCTGGAAGCGCGTTTTGTAATCATTTCCTCCTGGTTTTTCTTGCAGGACATCAATTTGGCGTAGTTCATCGGTCAACGCCTCAATGGTGAAGGTTCGACTCGCCTCCAAACCTCCATCAAGATAGACTGCCGCAATGACGGCCTCAAGCGCGTCAGCCAAGAGTGAGGCTTTGTCCCGCCCCTTCGAGAGTTCTTCACCTCGACCAAGTTTCAACCGGGCGCCGAGATCCAGCCGCCTGGCGGCATTCGCCAATGACGCTTCGCTCACGAGTCTGGCTTTGAGTTTTGAGAGGGATCCTTCGCTCAAATCAGGATATCGCCTCGCAAGATAATCGCTCATGATGAGCGACAACACGGCATCCCCCAAGAACTCAAGCCGCTCATTATGTTTGCGACCGGAGTCTCGGCGCTCATTCACGTACGATTTGTGGGTCAAGGCCTCTATCAAGAAGCTCGGATTCATGAATCGATAGTTCGATATGGCGGGAGAAGAATCGGCTGAAGAAGCCGCCGTCATCGTGACACGCACACTACGCGTCTAGTCTCTTGAAGATCAAACAGGCATTGACTCCGCCGAATCCAAAGGAGTTCGATAACGCCGTTGTAATGGAGGCAGGTCGTGCTTTATTGGGAACATAGTCCAAATCACAGGACGGATCCGGGTTGTCGAGATTGATCGTGGGCGGGAGAATCCCGTGAAACAGCGCCAGAAGACTGAAGACGGCTTCAATCCCACCGGCGGCTCCGAGTAGATGCCCGGTCATGGATTTGGTCGAGCTGACCGGAATTCGAAACGCTTGCTCGCCGAACACTCGTTTGATCGCTCGGGTCTCAATGGCATCGGCCATCGTCGACGTGCCGTGCGCGTTGATATACCCGATCTGGTCATGATTGATTCCGGCATCCTTAAGAGCCAATTCCATGCAACGAACGGCCCCCTCGCCTTCTTCCGGTGGGGCCGTAATGTGGTAGGCATCGCTGTTCATCCCGTATCCAATGATCTCGCCGTACATTCTGACCCCACGCTGCAGGGCATGTTCCAGTTCCTCAATCACCACGACTCCCGCCCCCTCGCCCAGCACAAATCCATCTCGGTCCTTGTCGAACGGTCGGCTCGCCTTCGTCGGTTCGTCATTCCGGAACGACAATGCCTTGGCCGCTGCGAATCCCGCCACACCCAGCGGAGTGACCGCCGCTTCGGCACCGCCGGCCACCATGACATCGGCCTCACCTCGTTGAATCAGGCGGTACGCATCCCCAATGCAATGATTGCCCGTGGCGCAAGCCGTCACCGCGCAAGAGTTGGGCCCCTTGGCTCCGATCCGAATCGCCACCTGTCCGGACGCCAAATTGATGATGGTCATGGGAATGAAAAACGGCGAAACCCGTCCCGGCCCCTTGCTTCTGAGCACATCATGGTAGTGCTCGATCGATCCGAGCCCGCCGATCCCGGAGCCGATGTACACGCCGACCTTCGTGGCCTCCTCCGGCTTTATTTTCAGCCCGGCATCATCCACCGCCAACTGGGCGGCGCCCACGGCGTAGTGGATGAACGCATCCATCTTCTTGATCTCTTTCTTTTCAATGAACTGAGCAGGATCAAAATCTTTCACCTCACCCGCAATTTGGGCATCATATCCCGTCGGATCAAATCTGGTAATTCTGCCGATCCCCGACTCACCGGCGCAGATTGCCTTCCAAGTCTTCTCGACACCCGTGCCCAGCGGTGTCACCAGCCCAAGACCGGTGACCACAACGCGCCGTGCTGCGTGATCAGATATTCCTGTCATGCCTAGGATTTTTCCTTGATGTAGTCCAACGCCTTCCCAACGGTCAGAATCTTCTCCGCATCCTCGTCGGGAATTTCGATCGAGAACTCTTCCTCCAGCGCCATGACAAGCTCGACGGTATCGAGCGAATCAGCCCCAAGATCTTCGACGAAGGAGGCCTCCGGCGTCACCTCATCCTCTTCCACACCGAGCTGCTCAGCAATAATCTTTTTGACTCGCTCTTCGACAGTTGCCATTGCTATGACTACCTCCTTCCCCGGTATGACTCCCGCTCCACCGCCACATGGGGATCTGTGACGGCCGTACATCCACACAATTCGACGCTTTTATACCATCAACATCCCGCCGTTCACGTGCAAAACATGGCCGGTGATGTAGGCCGCATCTTCGGATACCAGAAACCGCACGGCCGCCGCGACATCCGCCGGGGTACCCAATCGCGCCAATGGGATTTGTTTCAGTAATGTTTCTTTCACATCAGCCGGTAGTCCATGGGTCATGGCCGTGTCAATGAAACCGGGCGCCACCGCATTCACCGTGACGTTACGGCTGGCATATTCCCGTCCAACAGTTTTTGTAAACCCGATGACGGCGGCCTTTGAAGCCGAGTAATTTGCCTGCCCCGCGTTCCCGATCACCCCAACGATCGAAGCGATGTTGACGATGCGACCATACCGTTGCTTGGTCATCGGCTGCAAGGCCGCTTTCGTGCAGTTAAACGTACCGTTCAGGTTGATCTGAAGCACCAGATTCCAATCTTCCTCCTTCATCCGTAGCAACAAGCCGTCACGAGTGATACCGGCATTGTTGACGAGGATGTCCACTTTCCCCCACGCCTTCAGGACTTGCTCGACCATCGCCTTAGTTTCATTGGCATCGGCAACGTTGACTTTTATGTTCAGAGCCTTCCGCCCCAGCTTTTCGACGGAGGCAACCGTTTCCACGGATCGGCCGGGGTCGAGATCGGCCACGGCAACATCGGCCCCCGCTTGGGCAAGGCATTCGGCAATGGCCCGACCGATACCTTGCGCGGAGCCGGTGACAATAGCTGTTCTTCCTTGTAGTGACATTTCAGACCTTTCGGACGATACGTTAACAGGCTGACGGGGAGTTCGTCACCTGGTTTCCACATAGACGGTCCGTTCTAGCTGACCGCCTTGAGCGTCGCGTCCAACGACTTTGGATCGTTCACATTTAATAATTTCGCCTGGGGTAGAATTCGTCTGACCAAGCCGGTCAGTACCGCACCAGGGCCGATTTCTATAAACGTCGTGACGCCCATCTTTCCCATCGTCTGCACGGTATCCTCCCACAGTACCGCAGAAGGCAGCTGGCGGACCAACGACGCTTGGATCTCGTGCGCCAGGCTGATCGCTTTCGCCTCGGCATTATTCACAAGAGGGGCGTTGAGGTCCGACCACCGAACCGTGGCTAAATCCTTCGCCAATCGATCGGCTGCTTGCTGCATCAACGGAGTATGAACCGGTACGCTGACCGGCAATGGAATGGCCTTTTTACACCCTTGCGCTTTGGCCAATTCAATCGCCCGCTCCACCGCCGCCTTCTCACCGGCGATGACCACTTGGCCCGGCGAATTGAAGTTCGCCGCCGCGACCACTCCAACGGACGACGCCGTACGGCAAACATCCTTGACCACCTCGGCGGTTAAGCCCAACAGGGCAGCGACAAGTCCGGCTCCCGGAGCCACGGCTTCGGACATGTAGCGTCCCCGTTTCTGAACCAGGACAACGGCATCACGAAAGGATACGCCGCCTGCCGCAACCAGCGCAGAATATTCACCTAAACTATGGCCCGCCACCGCAACCGGTTTGATCCCGGCCGGCTCAAACAGTTTCAACGCCGCCACACTGCTCACGAGCAAGGCCGGCTGAGTGAATTCTGTTCGATTAAGTCGTTCAGCCGGTCCAGCGAAGCACAACTCGGCGATATCATATTCCAAGACCGAAGAAGCTTCTTCATAGACGGGCGTCAATGAGGGATGAGCCTCATAGAGCGCCCTCCCCATCCCGACCGACTGAGACCCCTGTCCAGGAAAAACAAGCCCGATTCCTAGAGTCATGGGGCGTTAGATATCTTCGAAATCCCGTGCAAAGTCAACGGGAAAAGTTTCACAATCCGCCACCTTCCCACAATCACAGTAGGGGCTGCACATCGGCATGATTCGGGATCACGACCTGGCCGTTCTACCATCGGATGACCGCAGAAGCCCAGGTTAATCCCGCTCCAAACGCACCGAGCATCACTAACGAGCCATCCTTGATACGCCCATTGCGAACCGCTTCATCCAGGGCGATCGGGATGGACGCGGCAGATGTGTTCCCGTAACGATCGAGGTTCAGGAGCACCTTTTCGCTCGGAAGGCCTAACCGCTCCATCACCGCTTTCAGAATTCGTATATTGGCTTGGTGCGGCACATACAGATCAAGATCCTCCACCTGAAGACCATTGGCCGAAAGAGTCGTACGAGCGATCTCTTCCAAGGTGCGTACGGCCACTTTGAATGTCTCGTTTCCTTTCATCTTGATGTACTGCAGGCGCTCGGCGATCACTTTTTCGGACGGTGGAGTACGTGAGCCTCCTCCCGGCACCATGATCAGCTCGCAGAGCGTGCCGTCTGAGCGAAGGTGAGTAGAGAGGATCCCTTGTTCTCCATCGCTTGCACTGACGACGACCGCACCGGCCCCATCCCCGAACAGCACGCAGGTATTCCGGTCGGTCCAATCGGTAACGGCGGACATCACCTCTGATCCAATCACTAGGACATGACGCATCCCATTTTTAACATACGCATCCGCCACCGAGAGCGCGTAGACAAATCCGCAGCAGGCGGCCGAAAGATCGCACGCCGCGGCTTTGGTGGCACCCAGCTGATGCTGGACGAGACAGGCCGTTGCAGGGAGAGGATAATCACCCGTACAGGTGGCGACCAAAATCATGTCGAGATCGGTTGCCGCCAGACCGGCCGCAGTCAATGCCCGCTTCCCGGCCTGAACCGCCAAATCCGAACAGGCTTCCCCCGTGGCTGCAATACGCCGCTCGCGGATGCCCGTTCGTTCTCGAATCCATTCATCGGATGTGGCGACCATCCGTTCCAAATCCGCATTCGTCAGGACCCTGGCGGGCATGTAGGAGCCGGTTCCGGCAATCCAAGCTTTCATGTCAGCTCCACCTGAGGGCGGGAGCGGCTCTCTTCAATATCTCGCTGAATCAGCTCTCGCACGCCTCCCTCAGCCATGCCCTTCGCTCGTCGAATTGCATTCTTGATAGCCTTGGCCGACGATCGGCCATGGCAGATCATCGTAATCCCATTGACCCCCAGCAGCGGAGCCCCGCCGAATTCAGCATAGTCGATTTTCCGCTTCAGATTCATGAGAGGCCCGGAGATCAAGGGATAGGCAAGTCGGCCAAGGAAGTGACCCGAGATTTCCTTGAGAAGCAACCGCTTGATCATTTCGGCCACACCTTCTGAAATCTTCAAGGCGACGTTGCCGATAAATCCGTCACAGACAACGATATCGGCGATTCCGCTATACACATCGCGCCCTTCGACATTCCCGACAAAGTTCATCGAACTGCCTTTGAGGAGTTTGAACGCCTCTTTGGTGACCTCGTTGCCCTTGCTGTCTTCTTCGCCGATGCTCAGAAGGCCGACACGAGGATTCGGTTTTCCGAGTAGATGCTTCCCGTATTCATTGCCCATCAAGGCGAATTGCTCGAGATGCTTGGCGGTGCAGTCGACATTGGCCCCCACATCAAGCATGATGGCTTCCCCGCTCAATGTCGGTAGGCTGGTGGCAATCGCCGGCCTCTCAACCCCCTTTATCAGTCCTAAGACGAAGAACGACGCCACCATGCTCGCCCCCGTGTTACCTGGGCTCACGACCGCGTCAGCATGTCCGTTCTTGACCAACTCTGTCGCAACCCAAATCGACGAGTCCCGTTTCTTCCGAGCAACAGCGGCAGGCGATTCATGCATTTCGACAACCTGGGAAGCGTGTCGAATGGTGAGGCGGGAATCGTGACTAGACTGACGCTCACACTCCTGTTTTAGTGTGGACTCGTCGCCGACGAGAATGACCTCGACGTCGAATTCTTTCACAGCCTGAACAGCACCCTCGACACAGGGTGCGGGGCCATGGTCGCCCCCCACCGCATCAAGCGCGACTTTCATGCGACTTGGTGTACTCACGGATGGCGTTTGAAAGACAGGCTGATCACGTGTCGCCCCCTGGGCTCACGTCAGACGTGCTGGAAAACTCGCGCAATGAACCGACTTGTACAACCTGCTCACGCCTCTTCGACTTGAATGACTGCCTTGCCCTTATAGGTGCCACAGTTCAAACAGGTATAATGCGGCAACTTAAGTTCATGACACTGTGGGCACACAGCCATTCCCGGCGGGGTCATGCGCAGCTTTTGGGTACGACGCTTATCGCGTCTGGCCCGTGAATGTTTATGTTTGGGATTCGGCATGATGACTCCTTCTTCCGCTCGATTCGGACCACTGCTCAGCGCTCACGGGGGTCCATCAGCTTGTCTTTCATAGTGCGCAATACCTGAAATGGGCTTCCCGTCGGCTCTTCGCCACAACGACAAGGGCCTTCATTCAAATCTTTCCCACAACGGGCACACAGTCCGCGGCATTCCTCGGAACAGAGCGGGTGCATGGGAGAAGCAAGAATCAATTGCTCCCGCAGCATCGGCGCCAGTTCCAGGTGATCGCCCGTAAAATAGTAGAGATCGTCGTTCTGTTCTTCCGCTTCGCCTTCCGGAGGCGCTCCCGACTTCCTCTTCCGCGGACCGTCCCGCTTTGCGACGGCACTCGTCGCTTTGACCTCTCGCTCATAGGCCACACGTAACGAAAACGCCAGCGGGTCGTCAAAATCTCTGAGACACCGCACGCATTGGCGGACCGCTGTTCCTTCCACGACGCCGGTCACATAGAGGGTACGTTCAATCGCTCGAAGATCCAGCCCGACCGCCAGAGTTCCGTGAATAGACACATCCGTATCCGTCAGTCCCAGTTCTTCTCCTGTCAGGTCGCCTGACAATGAAAGGCCTTCCGCTGTGATGTCCGCAATTTTTGGGGTCAAGACATCCATGGTCATCCTCGGCAGCGTATCGCTGCCCCACCTCGGTGCATCGAAATCGCCGATCACGTCCGCTATCGCTCCTCGGCAAAGCTGATGATGGCGATATGCCGAGCCCGCTTGACGGCCACCGTCAGTTCACGCTGATG
>JACZCY010166698.1_pt1 | contig 23573 bp, 27 predicted proteins | sample 8641821 | NCBI WGS metagenome assembly JACZCY01 (sample SAMN15324609, study PRJNA640507) | soil metagenome | isolation source: intercropping sugarcane | place: China: Luxin town, Laibin City, Guangxi Province | collected 2019-07-25 | depth 10cm m | reverse complement strand
TAGGCTCACCTCCGCGCCCTTGCTCACCAACATCCTGTCCTCCATCCTATCGTCGCTGACCTTGCCATCCAATGCGGGAGGAATCCCAGGCCATGGCGTGGAACGTGGAACGGGTCCCAGTTGCTGATCCTTGTTGAGCGGCAGCCCGTGCACATGCACTTCGGGCAGCTCCAGGATGTCCTCCTGATGGTCGCTTTCGTGCGTCGCCTCATCGCCGGTCGCAGCGTGGATCACGGCCGGCCAGAGACAGGCACAAAGCGCACAATGGAGGACAATCCTCTCGCTTGCTCTCATCATGCTCTTCGATATCGCCCTCATACGGTGCTTGTATCAGAAAAACCACTGCGCACGGAAGAAAAAGGATCGAGGCATCCCCGCATGGGCGATCCCGAGGCCGATACTGCCTCCCCCGGTGTTGTAGAAGTATTTCTGGTCGAGCATATTGATGATGTCGAATCCCACCAGCATTTTTTGCTGATCCCACGGCAACGTGAACGTGTGACTGATTGAAACATTGTAGATGGTCCATGACTGAAAGTGTGAGGAGTTGGTCAGCGCTTGATCGCTTTCCGCAGTCCGCAAGCCAGACCCATAGAGCATTTGACCCGACAACATCGTCTTGAACGGAAACCGATAGGCCACGACCGCCGACCCCGTGATCAATTGCGAGTGGTCGCAAAACACTCCGCCCGCTGTATTGATGTCGGCGATCTCCTTCGCATCCAGAAGGTACTGCCCCGACTGCAGGCCATTGCCCTTGCATCGACCCCACGCCACATTGCCGCGCACGCTGAGATCGTCGGTGAGCTGCATCTTGAGGGCGCCGTCGATGCCTATTTGATAGCCCCACTGAAAGGCGAAGAAGTTCAACATCGGAGTGGTTCCAAACTGACCGGCATCCGACTGAAAGTGATTACGCTTGTAATAGGCCGTCAGTTCGAGAGTAGCCCAGTTGTTGAGTGCATGATAACTGCCCACTTCAAAATAGTGCGAGCGCTCCGCCCTAGGCCTGAATCCCGTCGGATCGTCCGGTTGTGCGGAGGTCCCTTCGAGATTCACCTTCGTAAACGCGATCTGTTCGACATTCGGCGGCGTGAACAGCCGTCCATAGTAGGCATGGAGGACGTTGGACCGATTGAATTTGTATGTCACCCCGACGCGTGGGCTCAACTGTCCTTCATTGTAGAAACTTTGGATCACATCGCCGCGCACACCCACATTCAAGATCAAGGAATCAGTCAGAGTCCATTGGTCTTGAATCCAGATCCCCACCCGTTTCTGGATGTTGGTATTCGCGGCAGTTTGACTGATGACCGGTCCTGCGGGCAGGGCCGACACCGGATCAACGGCAAAGTCGAATAATTGGAACTGATTCTGCGCATTCGAGTATTCCAGTTGAAAACCTGTTTTCACCAGGTGGCTCTTGTCCGGAATCCATGAGTAATCGAGCCGCGTTCCCAGCATGTAGGCCTTCCGCTTCTGACTTGCGGTCTGCTCGTCGGGCACATAGGCCAGCGTGTTGAGTGGGTCGGTGGTAAAGTTCGCATAGCTATTTCTGAAAAATCCGGCCAGTTGAAAAAAATTACTCGCGTTAAGGTCATGGCGCCACACCAGTTGAGTGTATTGCGAATTCTCCTTCTGATTCTGGTCCACCGCCCGAGAGGGGACCGGTGAGAACGTCGGGTTCTGTGCTTGAATGAGCGGCAGCGTGTCGCCGTTTACTCCCAAGCCGGGAAGGTTGGGAATCTGATATTTGGCCACCGCATTGATGAAGATCCAACTGAGGCTGTTGCGATTATCATGTTGGTAATCTCCCCGCAGATAGGTCTGATTGCGCTCGCTCTGATCGTGAAAGACCGAATGACCGAGCGTCGGCGGTTCGATGCCACGATTCGTAGTTGTATAGCTGTTGAGTACATAATAGCGAAACTTCTCGCCAATCGTGCCCCCGTACTCGAACGACGGGTTGACGGTCTGGTTGGATCCGCCGAAGATTTGGGCTGATCCAAATGCGGGATGTGCGCCGCTCTTGCTGGTGATATCCACCAGAACCGCGGTCTTATTGCCGTACTGCGCCTCCATCCCGCCGAGGATAATGTCTGCACGCTCCCACATTCGAGGCGTGATGACATCGGTGAAGGTCGCGCTGACCCCCGCTGGAATCGGCACGCCGTCGATCCGAAATTGTTGATTCGCATGATCTTGGCGAATGTGCGTTTGCCCCAACGCGCCGTAGGCAACGCTAGGAATGGTCAGTAAGACATCCGCTACCGTGTTATTGTTGCCGCGCGGAAGGGTTTCTATGTCCTTCCGACTTAATTGATAGGTCTCGCTGGACGCTTTGTACTGAATCGGGGGCAGTGGAGACACGATTTCCAGCGCAATCTCCTTCGTCAGGGCTAAAGTCAGGGTCACTGGAACAGGTTTCTCCTTTCCAATAGTCACCACAGCATATTCGCTGCGATAGGTCTCTTGGACGGCGCTGACTGAATAGGTTCCCTCTTCCGGAACACTTAAAGAAAACTCGCCGGCCTGATTCGTGACGCTCTGTGTGGTGACAGTTCCTTCTTGATCGCGCACCTGAACAATGGCCTGATCCACGCGGCGAAGGTCCTGATTCTGGACGATCCCGGTGATCATTCTCTTTTCGTCTCTCTCCGCTGCATCCAGAGCGACAAACAATCCTTCGACAAGCACAAGCCCAATCGCTGTCATAACAATGATCGACCGCATGCCCACCTCCTCGAACCCTCAACGTGTGGAAACACCAATGGATGAATCGGCGAAACGGTAGGCTCCACCGATGACATGAGCTGGCGATTTGGGCGTTAGATCTGAGGCGGTGCGCGAGAAGGTTCAAGGGCGGAAGGTTCGAGGGGCAGAAGAATGAAGGGTGATGGACATTCGTACGGACCAACTATTTCCCAAGCAGAAAGAGAGGGCGCTCCAAGATCGATCGAACCGGAAGTATGCTGCTGGACCCACTGGCAGATGTCGGTGTCCGAATGTTCGTGACCATCCGCATCGGCTGCAGCCAGCTCATGGTGAACATCCTGGGCCACAGCGAATGGAGCCAGCGCCAGGATGATGCAGATCATCCCCAGTGCGACTCCTGCGCGGAGTAACGATGAAAGGGATCTGGGCGTCATCGGAAACATGGCGGTAGAATAGGCATCCATGGTCAGAATTGCAAGAATTGTCGGCACAGAGCACCAAACTTGCCAACTTGATGCACCGTATGGACTTTTCTGGCACGATTCGCTACATTGTTGAGCCCCTCAAGATCTCAATAAGAATGAGATCGTTGAAGGACCTAATTCCTCATGAATAGACCGATCGACAATCAGCACGTCATCGAGATCAAGGCGTTGCCATCCCCACGTGCCATTAAGACCAAATTACCTATTACCGATCAAGCTGCGGCACTCGTCGTCGAAACCCGAGAAGCGATTCGCCGAATTCTTCATGGACAGGATCGTGACAGGCTCCTGGTCATCGTAGGACCGTGTTCCATCCATGACCCCGATGCCGCCTATGAGTATGCCGCCAAGCTGAAGCCGGTTGCCGATACCTTGCGTGACCGTCTCCTGATCGTGATGCGGACCTACTTTGAAAAACCACGAACCACCGTCGGATGGAAAGGCCTGATTAATGACCCGCATCTCGACGGTACGTGCGATATTGCGACGGGGGTGGAGTTGGCGAGGGCGATTCTCCTCAAGATCAATCAATTGGGCCTTCCTTGCGGAACGGAGCTGTTGGATCCGATCAGTCCGCAGTACATCGCCGACCTCATCAGTTGGGCGGCGATCGGGGCTCGTACCACGGAAAGTCAAACCCATCGAGAAATGGCGAGCGGCGTGTCCATGCCGGTCGGCTTCAAAAATGGTACGGAGGGCAGCTTGCAGGTTGCCGTCAATGCCATGATTTCCGCCCGCACATTACACCATTTCGTCGGCATCAACGCCGACGGCCAAACTGCGATCATCAGAACTATGGGTAATCCTGACCGCCATATCGTTCTCCGTGGCGGAGGAGGAAGGACGAACTACGAGGAGGAGCATGTCGCAAGGGCTGAAGCCTCTGTCGCCGGAGAAGATATCGCCCGCCCGATCATGATCGATTGTTCTCACGACAATTCCAAGAAAGATCACACACGCCAAGGGTTAGTCGCCCATGAGGTTCTGCGGCAGTTCCGCGAAGGGCGCCAAACCATCATGGGTCTTATGCTCGAAAGCAACCTCAACCCCGGCCGACAGGCGTGGAAAGAAGGCGTGACCCTCCTTCATGGTGTCTCAATTACCGATGCCTGTCTGGGATGGGACGATACCGAACGTCTGCTGACCGAGCTCGCAGCGGCCATCACTCCGAAGCCGGTTGCCTGAACTCTATTCTTTCCGATCATTGGATCATTGTAGCTCGGAGCACCAGGCCGCGGGGCAAGTAGTCGCTCACGGCCAATTCATCAACCCTTCGCAGAGCCACCAAAGGCCGATCGACAAAAGCAGCACTCCGGTCCATAGTTTGAAGTCAACCTCCGGCACGTGCTGAAGAAATTGAACCTCGTTCCACCCGATTCGCTGCAACTCTGAAACCTCCGAAGAAGATCGTCGACCCACTCCGGCACACCGAGAGGTATCAGATTCAACGCATCACAGACGAGGACATCGTCGCCCGAAGGCAATGCCCGGATGGTAGATGCGGTGCGTTCGTTATGCCGCCTTCGCCCGGGCGGACCACAGTCCACCGGCGATCAACCCAAGCGTCAGCGCCTGCAGCACGAGACTCTGCACGGTTGGGTGGATGCCCAGCAACGGCAGTGAGAAGAAACGCACCGTCGTCGTTTCCAACACACCTGCTTCTTGCAGCGCCGCGACGCCGTTCCCGACAAAGACCACGGCCATCAGCGCCAGCAGGCTGGAGGTGACCGTGAAAAACGGTCCGATCGGCAGACGCACGCTGTAGCGAAGAATCATGCCGCCGATCAGCACCAGCAGCAATGCCGCAGCGGCAATGCCCCATAGCACCGCACCATGCCCAACCGCACCGGCCTGCGACCACAATGTCTCGTAGAATAGAATCACTTCGAACAATTCTCGGTAAACAACGAGGAATGAGATACCGGTCATGACCCACAGCGTGCGCCTGCCCAGTGCGGCATTGATCTGCTCGCGGATGAAGCGGTTCCAAGCTTGCGCGTTCGCGCGGTTGTGCAACCACCAGCCAACATACAACAGCATTGCCGCAGCCAGCAGTGCTGTGATGCCTTCGGTCAATTCGCGGCTCGCACCCGAGATGCTAAGCGCGTAGCGAGTGACGATCCATGTTATGCCGCCCAGCGCCACGGCTCCGATCCAACCGGCATGGATGTAGGGCGAAGCATCATATCGCCCGGCCTTGACGGTGAACGCCATGATGGCTGAAATTACCAAGATCGCCTCCAATCCCTCACGTAGCAAAATCAGCATGGAACTCACGAAAGCCGTTGTCGGCGATAAGCTGCTGCCGGAAAGCGCAGCATCGGCCCGGGTGAGCAACGCCTTCACTCCCGCCGCCTGAGCTGTCACGGCCTCGAGCGGTCGCCCTTCGTCAATGGCCACGCGTAGCGCCATCATCTCGCGCTCAATTTCCATGCGCAACGGCGCATCAACATTGTCCAGTGCCGATTCGATGGGCTCGAAGCCTTCAAGGTAGGCCGCAATCGCAAGACGCTGTGCACCTTCTCGGTTGCCGCGCGCATAGGCTTGCGCTGTCTCGTCGAGCTTAGCGCGCGAGAAGACCAACGGACTCTGGGCTTGGGTCTGGGCCTGCAGCGCATGTGGCTGTTGCGTCAGATAGGCGTGCACGGCGTCTATCGGTGAACCGGCAGAGGCTAGCTCACTGGGCGCCTTTGTCACCAGTGCACGCAAGCTTCCCAAAGCTGTCTTGCCCTCGCCTTGCCGCCACAGTGCTTCGCCTTTCGCCACTGTTTCAGAATTGGCGCGCAGGCCACCGGCAAAGAAGGCCAGGGCCCAGCGGTCGGCCTCAGAGAGTTCGGTAAAGGCGCGCATTGGCGTCCCGCGCACGCCAAGCGTAATGGTATTGTATAGGCCGTACAGGCTATGCCGACGCATACGGGCCTCATCGTGAAGGTCGCTAGGCGCTGGTTCCATACCTTTGGCCAGCGGTCCGTCACCGCGACCCTGCGTGCCGTGGCACGCGGCACAGTGATGCGCGAATAGTCTCACGGCCTGCTGGAGATCGGGCGGTTGTTGCGGCACCACACTCAGTTTCCACGCATGAATCACACCCATGCGCAGCTGGCCGGCGAGCGTGGAAACCTCATCACCCGGCGCCTTGTTCTCGATACGCGTGAGCAGCTCACGAGCCTGCTGCAATAATCTCGGTTGCTCGGGAATGGCGGGTAACTTACCGAGAAGAATGACCGCCTGAGTGGCGAACTCACGCTGCTCCGCGTACTCTTCGGCGTTGATCACCTTACCATCCTGCACGAATCCGGGGTAATCCACACCGACATAATCGAGCATGTGGACGACGGTCTGCGCCTGCTCGTCGTCAGCCGGCGCCGCCATCGCAACGCCGTGCAGGCTCGTGGCCAACAGCACCATCGTCAGCCGCCACGGGAGGGAGTTCGCTAAGAACAAGAAGGTACGTATTGATTTCATTGCGTCTCGACTTTCTGCGCGCGCGGCCCTCTCTCGTTCATGGTCTGCTGTACTCCATTGCGTTGGACGACGCCACCGCTTTTCAATCGCTTGCGTGCGACTCATGTTACTGTCTCAGCTCTATTACGGGTAATAACACAGCGTGATGGAAAGTAAGTGTCAATTAACTATTGACGCGAAGTCGCCCGCTTCCCTGAATCTTGCTGACATTGCAAAGCGCGTCGCCTACGGCCAAGGCTCGTTGATGAGGCCGCAATTGATGATTGACACGGATGCTAGAGATCAAGAATCAAGGCATCGAGCTTCCCAGAAGTCGCTGCAGCACAGGGTTCGATAGAGGTCCGTTCCATTGGTGACCGTCTGCAAGCATCACATCGAACCATTGATATCTGATACAGGCCTTCTGATATCTGATACAGGCCTTCCTACATTGATGCTCATCCGGTGAGTCCCCATCGACAAGCCCATCTCTTCACAGAGGGACACGGAGCGAATGGCACGCACATTTTGGCAAGTGCCTGTGCGACAAGTCAATGAGGACCTCAAAGCCCCGACGAGGCGTGATGCTCAAATCCGACGGGACGCGTTCAATCTTCGATGACAATGGACTCACGGCGGAAAACTCTTGACAGCGGGAAGGAGAGCGAGGAGCGCACTTCTCACGGCGCGTAAAATTTGGGGCGGCCGGTTTACCGAGCAACGCGCGGGGATCTTCCCTCACGGTCAACCGAACGGTGACAAAGAGACCAGGCCGGAGGGTTCGACGAAGCGATTGTTAGCACACAGTGGACGGATCGGCGGACCGACTTCCTCACTCGGCATTGTCTATCGCCTCCAGTGACTGGCAACTCCTGTCGAGCGCGCGCATAAGCAATTTCTCCACGCCGCTTTCTGAGATGTTCATGCGCATTGCAATCTCTTGATAGGAGTACCCATACACTCGACAGAGCAGAAAAGCCTCACGAGTTCTGGAGGAAAGATGTTCGATCGCTTGCAGAAAAAGACGAAACCGCTGTTTCCCAAGCAACTCGCGCTCCGGAGGAGGTGTATGACAGGGTACCGCCATGGCCGCATCCAAACAATCGATGCCTTGAACACCGTGTTTTTCTTTTCATAAATGGTCGATCGCCAAATTAGTAGCGATTTTATGGAGCAAGGCACGCGGCTGCTCAACAAGATGCTGATCGCCTAGCCGGAGTAGCCGCAGATAGGCATCTTGCACGAGATCTGCAGCCGTCTCGCGCGACTTCACCATGCTGATTACCCTGCGTGTGAGTTCTTCACGGTACTGATGAAACAAGGTTGCAACCTGCGTATATGTCAGAGTTATCGGAGCACCCACAAAACCACGCGCACCGTTCGATACCGCGGACTCTGCTCCGACGAAATTCAAACCCTGGGCCCTCATCACGCATCTCCTTTAAATGACTTTTTCTCAACAAAAAAGCCCAAGATGTCTTAGACATCCTGGGCTCCGGTCTTTACGACCTCTGACCTCGTTCTAACGTGACTTTTAGGGAGGTTTCCAACTAGGCCCGAAACACTAGCTGCGAGCCTATTCCCCCGAATCATTCCTGCACATTGACCAGCTTCATCGCCCCATCGGTTGATAACGTATTGTTCACAGTTCCTTCCCCTTTCGTCGATCAATGTTCGCATTATCTGCAGACGCCACGATTCGCCAATCTGACGGCTCGGCTTGACGATACTTCAGTCTCTCTGCAACACCAACCCATGGACGGGTCGAATTGATTCCGCGCGGCGGTAAACGGACCGAAGTTCGGAATGAAGGACCGAGTAAAGTTCGCATACAACGAGACTTGCGGAATCGGGAGATACGTCACGCCGACACGCGGGCTGAACGCAAAGGCCTCCGCTTTCGTGTCTGCCCCCGCGACATTGCTGTGTTGATAGAAATAATCGCCGCGGGCGCCGATCAGGACATGAAGGTTATTGAGCAGCGAGATCTGGTCTTGCGCGTACCAGCCGATCGCGTTCGCGAAGCTATGGCTGAACGGTGTTCGATTCAGCACCGGTGCGGCGCGCCATAGACCGGATTGAAAATGTTGATCGCGCTGAACAGAGTCGCGGCTTGATCGTACGACGCGTACTGCCTCCCGATTTCAACTCCGGTCAACAAATTGTGTCCGATGGAGCCGGTTGAAAATTTGCCGATCACATCGTTCCGCCAGTAGTAACTGGAGATGGGAGCGAGTTGATCGAAGATAAGCCGTGCCATTGTCTGGTTGTCAGGCAATAGCCCCGCTGCAACGGTTCGATACGCCGTCGCTGTCAGTCTATCCATCTTAATCGGCTCTCGATCCGCCAGTTACTGTTGAAGCGATGTTCGACCGTGAGCCCGGCTCGGGCCTCTTCGAATGCCAAGGTATCGAATCGCTCGCCAAGGAAGCGGCTGTCGGGCAGGGAAGCCAATCCCGGCACATGGTCCTGTACATGCTCGATCCGCGCGCGACTCACTTCAATCGTGCGCACCCCCGTCTTCAACATCAGATAGGCCATCGCGACGTTACGCGCACGTTGGAGGGCCGACTTCCGCGTCCGATCGCTGGAATGCCGAAATCCAGAGTCCGGCGATCTCGGATATATTCTCCCTCGATCGTAATGGTCGTATTGTTTCCGGCAAACCAGGTGAAGACGGGTGACACGAAATAGCGCTGTTCCCTTACGATATCCCGAAAACTCTCCGTGTTCTCATAAGCGCCATTGATACGGAAAAGCAGCGTCTTGCTCTCGTTCAGCGGACCGGTGATATCGATCATGGTTCGGTAGTAATTGTAGTTACCGATGATTTGATCGATGGAGGCATACCGTTCCGCTTGCGGCTGCTTCGTCAGGATGTTGATGATCCCTCCCGGCTGGCTTCGTCCGTAAAGGACCGATGCAGGCCCTTTGAGCACCTCGAGACGCTGAATATTGGAGACATCACGAAACGTGAGCGCCTGGTTCTGATCTTCGTTGCGGAGATAATTTTTAAAATACCTGCAAGGGAACCCGCGACAATAGGCCACATCGGCGGCGATACCGGATTGCCCGACATCGCCCAAAGCCATACCGCTGACATTGCGCAATGCCTGTTCGACGCGAATAGTCCGCTGGTCCGCTATGACTTCCGCGTGACGACTTCAACCGATTGCGGCACCTGAATCAGCGGCGTGTCGGTGCGCGTGGCTGTATTCGCCTTTTCCGCGACGTACGACGCTGTGTCTTGGTCACGCCGATGCACATCTTTGATCAGAATTCCGGCACTTTGACCGGTTTCTCGCTTTTCTGGGCCGGCGGCTGTGCAACGGATCCGTCCGAGATCGATTCGACTGCCGCCGGAAGAGCCGAAGCGGAAGAGGCGCGCTCGATTGTGACCATTTGGGCGCCATCAATGCGATAGTTACGACCCCTTCCAGCCAAAATCGCCTGTATTGCTTGTTCAGGGGTGTAGCGTCCCATCGCACCGGGAGAGTCACCCCCTGACGTCAGGGTGCTGACTGCGCTCACCTGCCAACCACTCGTGACCGCAAAGGCATTCAAGGCCGAGTCTAACGGTTGCGCTGGAATAGTGAAGTCGATTTCGGCCGGCTGTCTTTCTTGTGCCAAACTCATCGAAGCCAATGGTCCTACGAGCATCAGGAGGGCGCACAGCCATTCCACAATGTTTCGCACGATCCATCTGCGTTCATACCCACGCTGGGTGCTCGCCCCCATCTAACTAATGCCTCCTGATTCGTTTCACATGTGAGTAGACGAATGCGGGAGGCCCCCTCCGCACTTCGAGGATTAGGTCGTCCAGAAAAACTAGCGCGTCGATCAGAACAGCACGATGACTCGATCAGCCTGAGCGAGCGCCTGGATCGGTAAGGTCTTGGTGAGGTGATATAGGATGCTGGTCAACTCGTCCAATCTGCTAGGTACCCGTGATCCGCATCTCGAAACAAGCAGGAAGATGGCGACCAATCCTACGTACTGACTTCAAGGAATCACAGCCTAGAGGTGGACTGTCTGCAACAGAAACTACCGATAAACCAGGTCACAGTTCAGGTGGCCTACCGCCGATGGCAGACGCATGAATCCGGATGAACCGCCTGCAACGCGCACACTTAATGACCAGGCTCTGGCCTTGCCAGCGGGCCATCAGCTTTCCGCAGTGGCACCGGACATCCACGCCGGATGCGGCTGGCGTGTGCGACTCGCTCATGGTTCTACCCCGTTCGCGGCGCCGCTCCCTCCGAGTCGACTCGGAGCAAACCCAGAATGGAGCCTCGTCGAGCACGCTAAATGCCAAGCGCAGCGAAGTAATGCTACTTGAATGTCAGTTTTTTCAGCTCTGCAACCGGTAGTTCGACTTCCCCGAATTCGGACCGGCCTTTGAAACTACCCGGGATGGCCATAATGAACTCGCCCGTCTTGCCGTCGTTGAGCGTAATTGTGACACTAGATGCCGCACCGCTGCCGGGCTTGAGATCGATGTGTTTAATGCCATCGAACTTGATTTGACCGTGGCAGTGCCGCGCTTCACGGGTAATTCACGAAGTTCATGCGGGACGAACGCGGTTTCGCTGATCTTTTCTTCATAATAAAAGATGACGTTCTTGACGTCGGTTTCAACACTCTTGGCATCGACCGCCACGGCGTGGAAGGCCTTCTCGCTCTTGCCCTGGGGCCCAGGTTGGATCGCCGAATAGACAAAACATCCCGATTACAGATATGAATGACGCGGTGCGAACGGTTGAGGGTATGATCGTCTGGCGATTCATTGTGATTCTCCTTTGTACGTGTTCCACTCGACCAGAGTTTCTTGCTCCGCTTGTTACCCATCCAAGCGATAACTGATCGGAACCAGAATGGTAATCTGCGACTTCTCCAATTGATGTTTGAGCGTCAACGGCGAGGCTTTCCTCATGACCACCAACGCCTCCTCATCCAGCAACGCATGGCCTGAGCTTTCAGCGCCCTGAGATCTTCTACCGTGCCATCCGCCTTGACGACCGCCTGTACGACGACTCTGCCTTCCCAATGATCGGTTTTTGCCAGCATGGGATAGCGCATCAAATCTTCGACTCGTTTCCTGACCATGTCTACGAGCCACCCGTAATCCGCTCGTGTTTCGCGATAGTGAACCTGCCGATATTGAACCGTTCGGTGCTCGAAGGTAGATTCGACGGGCGCTGTTTGTTCGATCGTCGATTCATTGGAGGATTGTATTAGCGCTGCCATGACGACTGGCGACATGACTGTTTGGCTTTCCATCGGCTCCACCACTGACTCTGCGTTCACAGCAACGTCCCTGACAACCTTCGTCGGCTCAACGCCAGCCGGCGCCTCATATTCTGTCGGTTGCGGGGTTTGATGGGCGATCGGCTGAGTTGTCTGTCGAATAGGTGGCTTCGGCTTGACCGGTGAAGGAGGCGGCTGGACAACCTTTTCCACCGGCGGTGATTCAGATTGCCTTGGTTCAGCATGCGTCGGAGCTTCGACCATTGAGACATCCCACTGAAACGGCTCTCGCAGAACCGGCTTGTCGATTTCCGCCATGAAGAGAAAAGCGCCTGCCGCGGCCATGCCATGAAGCAGCACAGATGCGGTCCACCCCCGAGCTTGTTCGGTAGCCGCGCTCGCGCTGATTTGATTGAATTCGATGGTCGTCATGAACGCAGGACCTCCGGGATCGCCACCAGCAACTCAATCGCAGTCACCTTGAGCGCCAAGCTTAACCCGACCATGATTGCGCCGACCTCCATCGTTCCCGATGTACCCATCTGTATGAAACGTCAGCATGATCCCTAACACGGTGCCCAGCAGCCCGATGTAGGGCGCATTTTCGGCTGCCGTTCCAATCACGACCAGTCGTTTTGTCAGTGCCATTTCCATCAGTTGAATATTGTCGAATTGATTCATCGCCACCCGTCGGTAGTACAGCCACCGCTCAACCCCCACTGCCAGAGCCCATAGGCTGAGCGCCAAAAAGTAGCCCAATGATTCCGTACTCCACCAGATCTTAAGCGCATCCATGTTGTCAGTCCTTGTTTCTGGCGGTGCTGAGCACCCGATAACACCGTTTCATATAAGAGACGATTGAGCATACAAAACCCTCACCGTGAAATCGGGCAATCTTCACCTCTAATGAGGCCTTAATCACGGGAACATCGGAGATATTGATCTGTCAGTAGGTTCCATTCCATTCCATTTGAACGGCAAGAAAAAGCCCAAGACCGACGCCTGGCGACCTTGGGCTCTGGACGTAAAGTACTCTGGTCTCTGCCGAAGTCCTATGTCATCGTGGCCTCGGATGTGATTATGATAACTAGCGGCAATCGCCTGCGATGTTATGTTTTGTCAACCCTCTCCAATTCAGAAAAACTCATCCCCGAAAGCTGAGCCCACATGGCGAGTCTGTTACAAATGCCCGAACAGAGTCCGCCGCCGTTGAATCGTCCTACGCCATCGTTCACCGCTCGATCGAACTTCCTCTTGACTCATCACTCATGCTACGATCGCCAACGATGTTGATTGATACTCATACCCACTTGGATGATGCCCGTTACAACGAAGACCGCGAGGCTGTCATCAGCCGCGCGCGAGATGCCGGAGTTGAGACTTTTCTCACCATCGGCTGCGATGTGGCGACCAGTCAAGCGGCAGTTGCTCTCGCGGAACGATACCCATTTATCTATGCCTCCATCGGCGTCCACCCTCACGAAGTGAAGCATGTCCGAGACAACTGGTACGATACCTTCCGTCACCTGGCAAGGAACAAGAACGTCGTGGCCTACGGGGAAATCGGCCTCGACTATCACTACAACCACTCTTCTCCAAAGGAACAACGCGATCGATTCCGCGAGCAGATTCAACTTGCGCGCGAGCTCGCCCTGCCAGTAATCATTCACACGAGGGAGGCGCAGGAGGATACAATTGCAATTCTGAAGGAAGAAAAAGCGTCAGAGATCGGCGGTGTTTTTCACTGCTTTTCCGGGGATGCCTGGCTGGCTAAAGAAGCGCTGGATCTTGGGTTCTACCTGTCGTTCTCGGGAATCCTGACGTTTCAGAATGCGGCGCCGTTGAAAGAGATCGCGAAGACTATGCCGCTGGATCGCGTTCTCATCGAAACCGACTGCCCGTATCTAACGCCCGTCCCCTATCGAGGGAAACGCAACGAACCAGCGTATGTATCCCAGGTGGCCAAGCAGCTTGCAACGCTCCATTCCGAGCTCTCCCTGGAGGAGGTCCAACGAACAACCACCGTAAACGCCAGGCGACTTTTCAAAATCGCCTGAGCTGGCGGTCCCGCTGCCTCCGCGCCTTTGGAAGCTTACGAGGATTTCCCTTCTTCTCCGGTCCGTCCCTTGCGCGAGGATCGTCCCCAGAATCTAGTTCTTTATATGGTACGGTGCCGAACGCACCCGATGACATACGGAGCTTACCGGCAAACTCACGAGCACCCATGATAAAAGCCCCCTGGGCCCTGGCCACGTTCACGATCTCGTGATCCGAACTGACGACCGCACAGTCCGCCCCGTACTCCCGTGCCAGCCGTTGGATGACCTGATCCGCCCGCTCACCCCGTTTTGAATAGATTATCTGAACTCCGGCACGATGCTCCCGCTGTTCCAACGGCTGACCCTGCTGCCAGCCGTCAAATACCACGGTGATGAGGTGATTCTTTCGATGCCGATAGGCTGCCAGATCTTGAACCAGCGTTTCGCGGGCCGATTCAAGGTGCCCGGAAAGGCTTCCTGTACCAGCCAGCAAATTATACCCATCCACGATCAGATGCGTCGGCATACCCCACGCTATCGTGGACACGAGCAGACAGTCAATCCGAATCCGCATGGCCAACTGGTGTAATTCTTGACAAGGCGGCGAACATCTGAGAATAGTTTCCCATTGTCTTTTACTGAATAAAGCCCATGGACGCACGAAAGCCTCGGCTGCTTTCAATAAAGCCCCTCGCCTTCCTCTCGTCCAGTGCCATCATCCTCCTGTCCGCATACGGGATCCTGATCCAAGCGGCTTGGGCTTCGTTTCCCGATGATCACCGTCCTCTGCCGGTAATGTCATCGGAACACAGCCGCGTCAGAGGAACGACTGCTTTCCTTGCCCCTGTTACCGTCCGTAATTTCCGTCTGATGACAAGCCCAGAGAGAACCAGATTGGTATTGGACCTCGATCGTCACACCACTGTCGTCGAGCAGCGAGCTGCCAACCCAGATCGCGTGGTGATCGCCCTTCCCAACGCATGGCTCAGCCAGCCGGCGAAAATCAAGGCCAGAAATGGGAACATCCCATCGCTCTTCATAGTCACTCAACTGTCTCCCCGTGCTGTTACTGTGTCTCTTCCGACCACATCGTTCCGGACCTATAAACACTTCACGCTTTCTCATCCGCCTCGCTTGGTCATTGACGTGACTCCACCCCTCGCACAAGTCCCTCCTGACGCGCTTGACCCGCACGAAGTCCCCCAGCGGTCAACTTCTCTCGCCTCGCAACCCATGATGCCGCGTGCCAAGGGATACACGACCATTGTGATCGATCCCGGCCATGGCGGGAAAGACCCGGGTGCGCGGGGAGTCCGAAAGACGGAGGAGAAGGATATTACCCTCAAGGTGGGACTACAGCTTCGTGAGCTGCTGAGCAAGCAGTCCGGCGTGCGCGTGTTGATGACCCGGGACCGTGATGTGTTCATTGAGCTGGAAGATCGAGCCAAGTTCGCCAACAGCAGCGAAGCCGATCTCTTTGTCTCCATCCACGTCAATTCTCATCCGTCACGCGCGGTCAAAGGGATTGAAATCTACCACTTCGGAGAGGCCAAGGATCAGCGGGCTCTCGAGGTCGCGGCACGGGAAAACGGCACCCCGATCAGCAACACCGGAGTCGGATGGGAATACCTCGTGGCGGATCTCTTAACGACGAAGAAGATTGACGAGTCCCTAGAGCTCGCTTGGAACGCGAAAGAAGCAATGGTCTCTTGGATGAACGGGCAATACGTGGTTAACGACCATGGTGTCAAGACGGCACCCTTTTATGTATTGAGGTTTACGAGTATGCCCAGCATCCTGGCCGAGATCGCCTATATTTCCAACCCTGACGAAGAAGATCTCCTCAGGAAACCGGCGTTCGCCCGGGATATCGCGCAATCCCTCTACCATGGCATTGTTTCGTTCCTTGCCAACAATCGATCGGACGTCCGATAATCGTTTCACTCATCGTCATCTACGTGCTTCATGCCCATCATCAAACTGATTCTCGAATATGACGGCACGGCCTACGCAGGGTGGCAACGTCAGCCCGGCCTGCCGACGATCCAAGAAGCCGTCGAATCGGCCATCGCAGGCATCACTCAAATCAACGCACCGGTCATCGGCGCCGGACGCACCGATGCGGGGGTCCACGCGCTGGGGCAGGTTGCGAGCTTCCGTATCGACCGTGACATGACGCCCCGGGAATGGACCAGGGCGTTGAATGCTCATCTCCCGAAGGGCATTGTGGTACGATCAGCCGCACTCATGCCGGACACATTCCATGCAAGACACTCGGCTCAAGGCAAATTGTATGAATACCGCATCCTGAATCGCCCGGAGCGTCCGGCGATTGAGCGCGACTATTGCTGGCATATTCATCAACCTCTCGACGACGCGGCGATGAATCAAGCGGCACTTTCCCTGATCGGCTCGCTCGATTTCTCTTCATTCCGGACCCAACCCACCGACAACGACGATCCTATATGTCATTTGCAGCGATTCACGGTCTTCCGTGAAGGCGATCGGCTGCGGATCGAAACCTATGCCGACCGGTTCCTTAAACAGATGATCCGCTCGATCGTCGGGACGCTCGTGGAGGTCGGCTTGAACAAACGCACACCGGCGAGCCTCAGGACCATCCTCAAGGCGCGTAACCGCTCGGCCGCCGGTAAAACAGCTCCCCCGCAGGGACTCTTTTTGGTGCGGGTCGACTACGATTGACCTTTGTCGCGTCCATAGTACAGACAATTACGTATTGTTTTGCTATGATGCGGCCACGACTTGCATCTCATCTCTCGCTATAGAAGGAGATCCAGCATGGTGACATCCTTGCGTGCTCTCACACTCGGGTTGTTTGTGCTCAGTCTTGGAGCGACGGCGTTCGCCATGGCCGTACCTGCCCAGCAAAATAGGATGAAGACGTGCAACGAACAGGCGAATGCGAAGGGGTTTGGTGAAGGGAAAGGCGAGGAGCGGAAGGCGTTTATGAAGGAATGCCTCTCCGCTAAGCCGGAGAAAACGGAAGGTGGCAAAGAGACTCAGCAGAACAAGATGAAGGCGTGCAATAAAGAAGCGGGCGAGAAGAAATTGAAGGGTGAGGAGCGAAAGAAATTCATGAGCGACTGTCTCTCAAATTAGACTGTGACCAACCCTCCCCGGCGCGACATGATGCCGCGCCGGGGGAGCTTCGTCCAGGAGCCTTCCTGTATCGATGACTGCTATGGATGGGACGGCCCATCGGGATTCTCGAGTCTTTTTCGGAGTTCGATCAATTCTTGTTCAAGGGCAATCAGTCGATCACTGATCGGGTCTGGCAGATCGACCTGATACATCGTCTCGTCCGGCAGATGCTCACCTTGTGTCTTGATGACACGGGCCGGTACATCAATGACAGTGCAATTAGATGAACGTTCTTCAAAACAATGGAATTTACCAATATCACGGGGTTATCTTACAACGTCACACCGGCTCGATTAAACACACAGCGTGAGCGATCATCCCTTCTTCGCGCCCGACCGCATCCAAGCCTTCTCCGCTTTTCACCTTTACATTGACCAGATCCGACTCGATACCGGCAGCCTCCGCTATTTTCTTCTGCATCGCTGGAAGATACTGGCCAAGCCGAGGGGCCTGCGCCACAATCACTGTGTCGATGTTTCCCACTTGATAGCCTTTGGCCTTCAACTTGGACATGACGTCTTCCAGCAGTTTCAAGCTGGAGATCCCCTTATACTTGGGGTCGGAACTTGGATAGTGTCTTCCGAGGTCCCCCTCCCCCATTGCTCCCAATAAGGCATCGCAAATTGCGTGAACAAGGACGTCGGAGTCGGAATGGCCGAGCAATCCTTTTGTATGTGGAATCTCAATTCCTCCCACGATCAATTGACGGTCCAGTCCAAGCGGGTGGACATCATAGCCATAGCCGACCCGAGATCCCTTCTTCATACCGATCCTTTCCTATCACCCGATCGGCGCAATGCCAAGATCGCTTCGCCGATCACCATGTCTTCCGGCCTCGTGACCTTGATGTTTTCGCCGCTTCCTTCGACCACACACACTGGATGTCCGGCCCACTCGATGAGAGAGGCATCATCGGTTGCACGAATCCCTTCTGCGTGGGCCTTCCTGTGGGCTGTCAACAGCCAATCTCGACGGAAGGCTTGCGGGGTTTGAGCCAGCCACAATGACTGCCGATCAACCGTGCGCTCGATGACATGACCGGCTCCTACTTGCTTGACGGTATCCTTCATGGGAACCGCGATAATTGCCGCACCCTTGGCCCGTGCCGTCCTCACAACTTCTTCCACCATGTGCTCGGTGAGAAACGGACGAACCGCGTCATGTACCAACACGAGGTCGACTTCGTCATGGACCGCCTCAAGCGCATGCCTGACGGAATCTTGCCGTTCGTGTCCTCCCGGCACCACTTTGGTCACCTTGGTAAAGGAATGTTTCGCTACGATTTCTGTGAGGCAGTAGTCCATCTCGTTCTGGGGAACCGCCAGAATGACTTCCTTGATGATGGAAGAAGCTTGAAGCACACGGAGCGAATGGAGGATGAGAGGCTGACCGCCGAGTGCGAGAAATTGTTTGGGCACCGGGCCGCCCATGCGAAGGCCCCGTCCGGCGGCAGGGACAAGAGCCACTGTGTGGTTACTCACGACTGGAGTCTAAGCTATCCTTCCTCATTGAGGGAAGCGCACGAACGCAAGTTGCCTGCTTCGGCAGATTCATGGACGAAGCGTCAGGTAGATCGTCCGCCCCTGCCGTTTCAACAAAAGCAAGACCGCTTGATCCTTAGGCAGCTTTCCGGCGATCCGCTCAAAAATCTTCACCGACGACACAGGTTGGCGATTGACTTCGAGGACGATATCGCCCTCCCGGACGCCCAATTCTTCGGCCGTACTCCCAGGCCTGACCCGAACGATCACCACGCCCCGCTCACTCGACTTCAGCCCGTATCGGCTCGCCAACTCTTGGGTCAAGTCTCGGACATCGAGGCTGGAGAGCACTCCGGTCGGCGTGGCCGATTCCCCTCCATCGTCTTCGCCGTTTTGCGACATCGACTTAGGCTGCTCGACGATGGTGAGGTCGACCGTTTTCGGTTTTTTATCGCGAATGAACTTGATGGCGACTTTTTTCCCAACCGGCGTCTGAGCCACTGCATTGCGCAAATGAGTCGGTGAATCCATGGGTTTGCCGTCATACTCGACGATGACGTCGGCCCGTTCGAATCCGGCCTTTTTTGCCGGGCTGTCGTCCATGACATCACTGACGAGCACACCCTTTGTTTCCGTGATACCGAATTGAGATGCCAATTCCGGCGTCAACTCCTGAATAGAAACCCCAAGCCAGCCACGGACGACTTTTCCCGTTTGTACGAGCTGGTTCATAATGGACTGAGCCATATTGCTGGGCACGGCAAACCCGATCCCCATGTTTCCGCCGCTCTGACTGAATATGGCTGTATTGATCCCTACCAATTCACCCCGCACATTGACCAAGGGCCCGCCGGAGTTGCCCGGGTTGATGGCCGCATCTGTCTGGATGAAATCTTCGTACTCGGCAATACCTGCGGCTCGCCCGAGGGCACTGACGATCCCCAAGGTGACGGTCTGTGTGAGACCAAATGGATTCCCGACGGCCAGGACAAACTCTCCCACTTCCAGTTTGTCTGAATCGGCCCAGGCTACGGTCGGAAGCCCTGTTGTGTCGATCTTCACGACGGCCACATCGGTCTTCGGGTCGGTACCGATCAGCTTCGCTTTGAATTCGCGCTTGTCCGACAGGGTGACGCGAATTTCATCCGCCTTGCCGACGACATGATTGTTGGTGATGATGAGTCCGTTTGATTCGACGATCACGCCGGACCCAAGTCCTCGCTCTTTTCGTTCTTTCGGGTGTTCAAACCTTCGGAAAAACTCGTCGCCGAAAAATTTTCTGAACAATGGGTCATCAAACGGCGCCGTGCCGGATCCTTCGGAACGTCCGCTTTTGGTCGCGTAGATATTCACCACTGCCGGTTTCACCGACTTTGCAATGTCCACGAATGTTTGATTGCTGCCGCCCAGCATGGGCTGAGGGGCGGTCGAAACTGGTCTGGCGACGGGAGGGGGCTGAGCAGGCTGAGGAGGCTGAGCGACGGAAGAAGAATCAGGGACCGCATGCCCGGTAGGCAACCAGCCGAGATCCGATGCAACCACAAACCCAATAATGATCCCAGCCGTCAACAAGGTCGCAGCAACAAGCCAACTTCTGGTTCCCTGGGGCAGTTTGCGATCAAAATCTGTTTGATTCATGGCGTCGATTCACTTTTATCAAAGCTGCGCGAGCTCATTGAATCTCGCCGCGGTAAATCCCCATAATGGTTTGGAGAAACTTAATGGCTTCCGCCTTCGGACGCTGGAATGAGTTTCGGCCGATGATGCTCCCGAACCCACCACCGTCCCTAATGGCCCGGGCTTCTTCGAATACGTTCTTATCGTCGCTCTTGGCACCGCCGGAAAAGATGACGATCCGACGACCATCGAACGAACTCTGGACGACGTGCCTCACTCTCTCCGCCAGTGTCTTGATCGGAATCTGCACGGATTCGTAGACCTTCTTGGCGGCAGCCTGTTCCAAATGCGCGCTCGGCAGTTTTACCTTGATGACGTGCGCACCCAATTGAGCCGCTATTTGCGCCGCATACGCGACGACATCCATCGCCGTCTCACCTTCCTTGCTCAAACCCGCTCCACGGGGATAGGACCAGACGACAACGGCAAGACCGCTGGCCTTGGCTTCCTCGGCAATGGCCCGCAGCTGCTCATACATGGCGTTACAATGAGCGGAGCCGGGATAAATCGTGAACCCGACGGCTGAACAACCCAAACGAAGCGCATCCTTCACGCTGCCCGTCACCGACGGTTGGGGATCTTTGTCGTCATGCAGCACGTCGTGATTGTTGAGCTTGAGAATGAGGGGAATCTGACCCGCGAACTCGCTTGCCCCGGCTTCCAGAAATCCCAGGGGTGCGGCATAGGCGTTACACCCCGCCTCGATCGCAAGCTGGAAGTGGTAGTGAGGATTGTATCCGGGTGGGTTCGCCGCAAAACTCCGCGCCGGGCCATGCTCGAACCCTTGATCCACCGGCAAAATGACTAACTTACCCGTCCCTGCTAACTTGCCGGACCGGAGCAAACGCGCGATATTGGTCTTCGTACCGGCATTGTCGCTTCCATACCAACTGAGAATTTCCTGAACCCGGTCTCCCATAATTTCCTCCAAACAGATCACAGTTCCACATCAATGTGCACCTAGGCTTTCCCCTGAATGTACGCTTCGGCTTGCTCGACATCCTGTCGGCTTCCGATGATCAACGGCACGCGCTGGTGCAATTTCTTGGGCTCCACTTCCAAAATTCTCGATGTCCCTGTCGAGGCTTTCCCACCCGCCTGTTCGACGACAAACGCCAACGGATTCGCCTCATAGGGTAATCGCAGCTTCCCGTCCGGTTTATCGACTTCCCCCGGATAGAGATAGATTCCTCCCCCGAGCAACAGTCGATGCACGTCGGCCACGAGACAACCCGAATATCTACTGCTGTAGGGACGGCCTGTCGACTTGTCGCTGACTTTGAGTGAATCCACATACTTCTTCGTTCCCCCGGACCACTTGTGGTAGTTCCCTTCGTTGACAGCGTAGACCTTCCCCTTTTCCGGAATCCTGATCCGCTCGTGCGACAGGAGATATTCTCCGATGTCGGGTTCGAGCGTAAATCCATACACACCTTGTCCGACGGTGTACACCAACATGGTACTCGATCCATACAGGAGATATCCTGCCGCGACTTGTTCGGTCCCTCGGCGCACCAATTCCTCTTCAGTGGGCAAACGGTCGGCTCGGCTATACTTGAGAACAGAAAAAATTGCCCCAAGCGGCATATTGTTGTCCGTGTTAGAGGAGCCATCGAGCGGATCGAACAGCAACATGTATTTGCCGTGCGGCCAGTTGCCTGGAATCGAGATCGGTTTTTCCATTTCTTCCGAGGCCAAAGCGCAGACATACCCGCTGTGTTGAAAGACTTTGACGAAGTCATCGTTCGCGATGGCATCCAGCTTCTTGACCGTTTCTCCCTGCACATTCGTGTCGCCGGTGGTTCCAAGAATGTTGAGCAGTCCGGCACGCCGAAGATCTTGAGAAATGAGCTTGCCGACCAGACCAATTTGGGTCAACAAACTGGAGAATTCTTCCGTCGCATCTTGGTGCGAGGTCTGATTCTGAATGATAAAGCGGCTTAACGTAAGGGGAAATTCTCGCATGCTAACGTTCAGTATAACGGGTTTGACCCGTGCGAACAACAACCTATGTTTACGGTCAATGCTCTTGCTTTGCAGGGCCGATTTCAGATAAGCCGTCCACCAGATCGGCAACGATCGATCCGAGCACGACCTTCGCTTTCATCCGAACAGGGGTCTTTCGTTCATCATTCGTGACCCAAACACGGATGTCCCCCCGATTCATGAAGAGGCCATGAAACGGCATGATCACGAGCACCCGGACAGTCTCCGCCTTTCCCCATATCCCTTCAATGGTCTCGATAGCTTCGACACGAACCTCGACCGGACGATTTTTCTTGTCATGATACACATTCATTTTCAACGAGGCACCCGGATTCGGCGGCAACACCGTACGCGTATAGTACAAGCATGAAATGATATCCTGTGTCCCGGCCGGGATAGGAAGCGACTCCGTCGTTCCTCCTCTGACGGCCGTTACTACGCCCTCTTTTTGATGAAAGACGTACTCAATATCTTCCTTTTTTTTGCCTTCGCGCCGACGGAACGTCATATGTTCCGGAGTCAGAGTATCCAAGTCCAGTTCCGATTCCACTCGATTGTCGACAGGAAAAAACTTGGTGATAACTGGTGTCGATTGTGCAGTCCCAACCAGCTTCGCGACGGCCTGATCCTTTCGCCCATCCATTCTGGCCACCTCCATCACCGCGATGACCGCAGTAAGGTTGAGCCAGGAGACCTCGTACGTCAGCCGCTCTCCGATCTGAAACGGACGCTTTCCTTCGCCGAGAGGTTCAGCTTCAACGGAGCCGGCAGAGTATGGTGCCAGAGCAACCACAGTGACCATGACGGCGCACCGGCACATGTGGACGACACGGTAGATCAGAAGAGACCGGAGTGGGCAGATGTCAGCACCCGAGCGCCCGTTTCGCCATAGCGAGTTCATCCTCGATGAGCGCTCGAATGACGTTGAGTTGTGCGGAAGATGTCGCTTCAAATCTCAATACCAAGGCCGGTTGGGTGTTGGAAGCCCTGATAAGCCCCCACCCTTCATCGAATATCGCACGGACGCCGTCGATCGTGATCAGGTTTTGGAGCGCCAGTTTCCTCGGCCCGAGGCATTGTTTGGTCTTCAAGTACTCGGTGAATCTCTGGCGAATGCACTCAACGACATCGAACTTGACGGTATCAGGAAGATCCACTCGTATCTCGGGTGTGACGACCGACCGAGGCAGATCCGACACTAAAGCCGAAAGCGGCTGTCTGGCCCTCGCCAAAATTTCTACGAGCCGGCACGACGCATAGACTGCATCATCATACCCGAAATACCGATCCGCAAAAAACATGTGCCCGGACATTTCACCGGCCAATACCGCCGCCTC
>JACZCY010009730.1_pt1 | contig 23588 bp, 19 predicted proteins | sample 8641821 | NCBI WGS metagenome assembly JACZCY01 (sample SAMN15324609, study PRJNA640507) | soil metagenome | isolation source: intercropping sugarcane | place: China: Luxin town, Laibin City, Guangxi Province | collected 2019-07-25 | depth 10cm m | reverse complement strand
CTGTGTGTACGCGATTATCTATAGCCGGCGAACGGCTGCGCAAAAAGGACTCGTCTCACCGTGAAGAGACTCAGTGGAAAACATAAGGCGATTGTCGCCCTCCTGCTGTGCGTGTGCTATCTCGGCTATCGGATTTATGACGCCAGAAGCTATGCCGCGATGCTCCGCGAGGGGACGCTCAAAGCCATCGCTCCCCCCGTATCCATTCTCTCTCCCAAGCCGGTGCAGGCGACTGAGAGCATCACGCTGCCCGGCACGATTGAAGGCTGGTATGCGGCGACGATGTATGCGCGGGTCACAGGCTATGTGAAAATGTGGTACAAGCGCTACGGAGACGCCGTGAAAAAGGGCGAACTCCTCGCCGACATCAGCACGCCGGATCTCGACGCTCAATATCAGCAGGCCATCAAGGATCTGGAAGCGGAACGCGCCAAGTATCGGCTCGCCGCGGTGACCGCCCAGCGATGGATTGCCCTCCGTCCCAATCATGCGGTCACTGAGCAGTCGATCACGGTGAAGGAACAAGAACTCAGAGCCCAGGCGGCGGTGGTTGAGGCCGCGCAGCGGCATGTCATGAACATCGAGGCGTTCGTTGGGTTCAAAAAGATCATCGCCCCCTTTGACGGCGTGGTCCTCCAGCGCAACATCAACGTCGGGGATTTGGTCAGTAAGCAGGGTTCTCTCCACACCCCCAATGCGAAAACCAACCTGTATACGGTGGCCGTCATCGATAAGTTGCGTCTCTTTATCAAGGTGCCGGCGTACTTCGGGCCCTTCCTTCGCCCAAGCGTGACGGCCGACGTCACCGTGCCGCAATTGCCCAATCGTCATTGGACCGCCACGTTCCTCACGGTCTCCCGTGGATTCGACGTCGCGACGCGGACGGCGACCGCGGTCTTCACGATCGATAATGAAGACCATGCGCTTTGGCCAGGTTCCTATGCTAAAGTCCAGCTCACGGCACCGATTGATCGGCCGGCCTATGTCATCCCGACCAGCGCCCTGGTATACGAAAAAGACGGCTTACTCCAAGTGGCCGTGCTGACGGAGGACAACCGTGTGCATCTGAAGCCGATCACCGTACGCAATCTCATGGACAGTGAGGTCGAGGTGTCACAGGGGCTTTCCTTGAGCGACCGCCTCATCAATAATCCCCTTCACACGTTGCTCGAAGGCGACTCGGTGCGCATCGTCTCGCCGAGGCCGGGGTATGATCGCAGCACGCCAGAAGAGTCCGAGGCGAAGCCTGGGCATGACCTCGTCACGACAGAAGAGTTCAAGGCAAAGACACCGTCCGTAGCGGTGACGAAGGCGGACTGATGGCGCTCAGCACGCCGGAGCCGACGAAGCGATAGTGCCTGATGTGTTTGGTGGTGACCGCTCACCGTTGACGGTTGGGCCTTCGGGCTATGAACATTCAGGCCTATAGGTTCACGCCATCCTTCGCCCGTGCCGTTACCACAATAGCGTGCATCATTGAGCGGTAGGGGTTGTCTCCACCGGTCCGGGCTAAGGTTGTTGCCACTGCATCGACGAGCGGTCCAGATGCACCGCCGCGTTCTTGAATTTCAGCGAGGATCGGCGCGCCTTCGATCAGCCCAATCGCCAGTGATTTAGCCGTGCGGCTGGAGCACTCCTTCGGGAGTGCCTGAATGTTGACTTTGTCGAATCCATTCGCGGCCAGCAACTTGCGTAAGACGTCAACATCGTAAAAACTACAGGGCGCTTTGAAAAACTGCGGCGGATTGTCCGGGAAGAATCCTCCGACGGTCTCATGCGCAATGATGCCCCAGGGGTTATTCTCCATCCGATCCCACACGTTGAATGCGAGCAAGCCTCCTGTGACCAGGACACGGCGTATTTCTCGAAACGCGCGATCTTTATCCTGCACAAACATGAGTCCGAATTGACAGACTGCAATATTGAATGATGCATCGGGAAACGGCAGGTCCGCGATGTCAGCCTGTTTCCAGTCAATTCCTTTGAGGCCTTCCAGTTTTCGCTGTGCATAGTCAAGCATGCCGGGATTGATATCAGTCGCCGTAAGGGCCACAGGTGGCTTCAAGCGCGTCCGTAACCGTTGGGTAAGAATTCCGGTCCCGCAGGCCATTTCAAGAACGGAACCTTCCGTACAATCGGCCACGCGACGCGCCAGATCGATCGCATAGGGTTCGAAGAGTGCCGGGCCGAGGTGCCGTTCATACAGGTCGCAAATCGGCGCGTAATCATGTTCGATGGTGCTGCTCATTAGGATTTCCCCTAGTTTTGTAAAAGACGGCTATGGGTTACTGCAAAACGTCGTGAGCCAAATACTACTCCGGTGGTGCGTGACTGATCAATCGAATGGAAGGACTACCTCATAAGCATGCTGCAAAACAGTTTCGTCAACCGGCTGCCTGTCCCTGATATATTTTGTATGTCCCGTCCAGCCGGGCCACCCTTTTGATGGCGCCAGGCTCTCGTTCCGCCAGCGGACCAACGTCTTGAGAAACTGTGTAGTGGTTTTGCGTCGGATGAGTCTGGATCTTACGAAGAACTTCTTCGAAACTTCCTGCACAGGTCGGCGAACGACTTCGCCAGAGAGTTATGAGAGGACGCTGACCGACAGCGGTCTTCAGAGATTCTGAGAGTCTTGGCGGCCTGATGCCAGGACTTTTCTGTGGTATGAAACCGGTTCACGTCGATCCACGCTTCGCATCCGATTGAGATTGCTTCCGCCTTGAGTGAGTGAGAGAGTTGCCGCTCGTTGGAATGATTGAAGAGGAAAGCCATCTCGTCCTTCATGAATTTTGCCCCACCGCGACCCTCTCTCATTGTGAAGGGAGCAAGGAGAATGCCACTCGAATGATTGAACAGAGGATGTCACGCTTTTCTTTCATTGCATTGATTTCAAAGGATAATGGTTCGTCAAGAAAATCTTATGAAGAGAGAGGCCCTGTATCCTGGAGGATGCAGAGTGTATCCCAACGTGCGTGAGGTAATCCAAATGGGAACTAATCAGCCTGTGCAGGAGGCTAGGGGGAGACTAGAACTCTCCTGCATTCACTTCTCTGACTCGTTCTGCCGGGATACTGAGTGCGGCTAAGAGGTAGTCTTTGAATTGGTCGTTGTAGGGTTGGACGGCGAGCGCTCGTTGCATGCAGAGCAGCCAGGCATCGCGCTCCTCGTACCCAATGGGAAACTGTTTGTGGAATCCCGGAATGCTGATCGGGCCATACTGCTGCTGAAATAGCTTAGGGCCTCCCAGCCAGCCGCACAGAAAATAGGTCAGCTTCTTACGTGATTCGGTTAGATCCGGGGGATGCATGCTTCTGATGGTTTCAGCCTCAGGCAGCGTGTCCATATTGATGTAAAATTCGTCCACCAAGCGCGTGATTCCCGCAAGTTCACCCGCCTCCTGGTAGGGCGTGGTGCAAACGCTATCTTCCTGCTCACCAACGGACATATGTCTTCATGGGTATGGTGTTAATGTTTGGCGTAGAAGGGTAGGGTCTGAACGGTGGCCGGATATCTGCCGCTCTCGAATTCCACGGCCAATCCCGTGCCGGGTTTACTGAAGTCGCGCAGAGGAAATCCGAACGCAATGGTCTTGTTGAGCTGAGGGGAACGGACGGCGCTGCTGATCCAGCCCACCTCGCGATCACCGCTGTACAGTTTGGCTCCATGCGGCGGAACGACGGAGTCCTTCAGCACCAGCCCGACGAGCTTGCGACGCACGTTGCCGTAGGTATCCATGCGTGCCACGACTTCTTGTCCCGGATAGCACCCTTTGTTCAGGCTGAAGGCCTTTTCCTCAAGATTAGCTTCGGGCGGGACAATCTCTTCGTTCAAATCCGCCCCGGCCTTCGGGAGGCCCGCTTCGAGGCGCAACGCTTCTCGTGCGTGGGCTCCGATTGCCCTCATGCCGAACTTGTCTCCGGCCTGCATGATACTGATCCAAGCGGTGAGGAGGCTATCCGTGGGGAGCAGCACTTCAATGTCAACTTCTCCCGTTTCTTCGGTGCGTAATATCAGAGCGTGATGTCCGCCGATCTGTGCGGTGACAAAATCGACCGGCTTTAAGTACGTGACGTCCACACCGAACGCGGATTGCACCACATGCGGGGCTTTCGGCCCGCTGATCAACAGCAGCCCCCAACTCTCGGCACAGTTCTCCATCTTGGCTTTGGTCCCATAGAGGAGGAACTTGCGCAGGGCTTGAAACGTGGTTTCCCCGATCTCGCCCACATCTTCCAGCATGACGGCTTCTGTCTGCATGTACAGGCGGAAGTACGTGAGCATCTTGCCTTTGTGGGTCAACAGGCTGGAATAGCGGCCTTGCCCCGGTTGGAGGGGAACGATGTCGTTGCTGATGACGCTTTGCAACCACTTCACACGGTCCTCGCCCGTGACTCGGAGCTTGCCGCGATGGGAGAGATCGGCTATCCCCACCGTCTGGCGGACGGCACGATGTTCGGCCGCGACGTCGCCATAGTGGGCCGGTATTTCCCAGCCGGTGACCTCCTCAAACGTCGCTCCAAGTTGGGCATGTTGCCCATGAAGCCGGGATCGTTTCATCGACTTCTCGTTTGGCATTGCGCCGGATGGCGATTGCTGAGGCCTGGCGGCGATGACTTCTTCCACGAGATCATTTGTCCGAGCAGAAAACTCATTGCGGGAGACAACCTTCGTTACGCCAAGCGCTTTCGCGCGGTTCCAGGTATCGACTTCTTCATGATTGGCAAAGGCCAGCGTCGGAATGCTCTTCAACCGTGCATCGGCTTTCAGTTTCTCCAACGCCTGAAAGGCGTCAAGAGTGAGGTCGTTCATATTGAAGAGGATCGCCCTTGGGCCGGCCGATACGGCTTTGTCGACAATATCCTGTTGTGTACGCGCTTTTTCCAACTGGTATTCCGGTTGGCGTAACGCGTCCCGCACTTTGGTGTAGAAGAAAAGATCCGTAATGGCGACGAGAATCGTCTTCTTGTCTATTTGGTCCGTCTTGTCTGTCTGGTGCCCCGTTGTATTCATGCGTGCGCCTCGAATTTGAATTCCCGCGACCTTTCTGACGGACCGACGACTAGACTGACCAGAGAGACAAGATAGACCGCCTCAGTTCAGCGAACTGACCAACCGTCCGAGCGCCTTCCTGGCCAAGACGTAGTTTGGGTCCAGGGTGAGTGCTTTCTTATACGAATCAATGGCCTCGGTCCAGTTCCCTTTTCGCTCGTACACGCGGCCGAGATTGAGGTGCGGATAGGCCGGGCTCTCGTACCGCTTGGCCTGTATCGCCTTCTGAAACCAGGGAATTGCCTCGTCGAATTCTCCCTTTTCGATCAGGTAAGCGCCGATATCATTGTAGGGATTGCCGAAGTCCGGGTCCTGCACGATGGCCTTGTGACATTCCTCAATCGCCTCGTCAATTCGCCCCATCCAGCTATAGGTCCACCCCAAGAACGTGTAGGCTTCCGCAGTAGGATGGGTGGCGAGCGATCTCTTGTAAAGATTGACGGCCTCTTCGAGCTCACGCTTCATCTGTTGCTCATAGGCCTGCTGAAAAAGATCCCACGCCTGGCGCTTGTCTTCTTCGCGCCCTTCGCCTTGGACCAAAAAGTCTTGAATATCCATCTGTGTAACAACGCATGTCATCAGTCAATAGTCATGGGTCATGAGCTCACGGTGGCTTTTCACCCGCACCAATGACCAGTGACCGATGACCATTGACCGGTTTACTCCTGTTTCAATTTCTTCCTGATCAGTTCCGCTCCATACCGGCCGGACAGCAGCATCGAGCCGAAAGCAGGGCCCATTCTTGGGGTGCCGTACACGGCAGCGACGGCCAATCCGATGACGAAGCAATTGGGATACACTTCTCCGGTACGGTCCATGACCTCTTCCTCGGATCGCGCAACCCACATGGCGCCGTTTCCCGGGACCTTATTATACAGGTTCCGTTTGTGAAGGAGTTCGACCAGCACTGCGTCGTGGCCGGTGGCATCAACGACGATCTTGCTCTCAAGGGCGATGGGATCCACGTGGATGATATCATGACCGGCCATCTCAGCGGTGGTGCTGTTGACGACGATTCCTTCCAATAGGCCGTCATTGCGCAGGATCAGATCGACCACTCGCGTCAGGTTCATGATCTTGGCTCCGGCATTGTATGCGGCGGCAATCAAGGCTCCGGTGGCGTGCGGCGGATCGACCATGTACATCCCTTCGCACTCTCTGATTTTCTTGCAGGGCACGCCGATCTCTTCGAGGATTTCATTCGCCGGCTCGCAGATCGTCGCCTTGTTCATGAGATACCCGCCGGACCAAAACCCACCGCCGAGAGCCAGACTTTGCTCAACCAGCAGCGTACGAAATCCCATGGTTGCCAGATCACGGGCACAAATAAGACCAGATGGTCCCGCGCCGACGATAATGACGTCGCTTTCGATGAGCTGATCAAATTCTTTATAGTATTCCCGGGCGATCTGCCGGGTGATGTCTCTTTCCCTTAACGGGGCGGGTTTGGGTTTAGGCATTGCGACCTCGTTAATCGTGAACCGTGAATCGATGCGCTGCGAGTCCGATAGTGAATCTTTACGTTTAACGTTTAACCAATAACGGTTAACGGTAAATTTCCGAACCGGTTTTCTTAAACTCTTCGGCTTTCTCTTTCATCCCGATCTGAATCGCTTGTTGTTCGTCGACTTGGAGCTGCGCGGCGTACTCTCGGACGTCTTGCGTGATTTTCATGGAGCAGAAGTGCGGTCCGCACATCGAGCAGAAATGCGAGACCTTGGCGGCATTATCGGGAAGCGTTTCGTCGTGGAACTGCCGGGCCGTCTCCGGATCGAGGGAGAGGTTGAATTGATCTTCCCAGCGGAACTCGAATCGGGCCTTCGACAGAGCATTATCACGCGCTTGGGCGCCGGGATGACCTTTGGCCAGATCGGCCGCGTGCGCCGCAATTTTATAGGTGATGACGCCTGTCTTGACGTCCTCGCGGGTCGGCAAGCCCAAATGTTCCTTGGGAGTCACGTAGCACAACATGGCGCAGCCGTACCAGCCGATCATGGCGGCGCCGATGCCTGATGTAATGTGGTCGTAGCCGGGCGCAATATCGGTCGTCAGCGGTCCCAGTGTATAGAACGGCGCCTCATGACAGGCCTCGAGCTGCTTCTCCATGTTGGCTTGAATCATGTGCATGGGCACATGGCCCGGCCCTTCGATCATGACCTGCACGTCATGCTTCCACGCAATCTTGGTCAGCTCGCCCAATGTCTCGAGCTCGGCAAACTGCGCTTCGTCGTTGGCATCGGCAATCGATCCCGGTCGGAGTCCGTCACCCAGACTGAAAGCCACGTCGTAGGCTTTCATGATTTCACAGATTTCTTCGAAGTGCGTGTAGGCGAAATTTTCTTGGTGGTGAGCCAGACACCATTTGGCGTGGATCGAACCGCCGCGCGAAACAATCCCGGTCGTTCGCTTTGCGGTCGTCGGCACATAGGCCAGGCGTACGCCGGCGTGAATCGTGAAGTAATCGACGCCCTGTTCCGCCTGTTCGATCAGCGTATCGCGGAAAATTTCCCACGTCAGGTCTTCCGCCTTACCGTTCACTTTTTCGAGCGCTTGGTAGATCGGCACCGTCCCGATCGGCACCGGTGAATTGCGGATGATCCACTCGCGTGTTTCGTGAATGTTTTTGCCGGTCGATAAGTCCATCACGGTATCGGCGCCCCAGCGAGTCGACCAGATCATTTTCTCGACTTCCTCTTCGATGGAGGAGGCGACTGCGGAATTGCCGATGTTGGAATTGATCTTCACGAGAAAGTTCCGGCCGATGATCATCGGCTCGCTTTCCGGATGGTTGATGTTCGACGGGATGATCGCGCGTCCACGGGCAACCTCGTCGCGCACGAACTCCGGCGTGATGACCCGAGGAATGTTGGCTCCCCAGGCAAATCCGGGATGCTGCTTCATGCCACCGCCATGGCCGTTCTGGGATGCAGCCTCGGATTCGGTTCGGCGCGATTGGTTCTCACGGATGGCGATAAATTCCATTTCCGGTGTGACGACGCCTTTTCGCGCATAGTGCAGTTGGGTCACGTTTCTACCAGGCTTCGCCCGCAAAGGGTTGCGGATGTGTTGAAAGCGAAGCTCGGCCAACTTCGGATCGGTCGCACGGATACGGCCGTAGGTCGAGCTTACTTGCGGAAGCTCTTCAACATCCTGTCGGCTGAGTACCCAGGGGCGTCGCAATGGGATAAGTCCCTTACGAACGTCGACCGTGAGAGCGGGATCAGTATAAGGACCCGAGGTATCATAGACGATAACGGGAACGTTGTTTGATCTCGTCCCATTCGTCTCTTTAGTCTGTGTCAAACTAATTTCCCGCATCGGGACGCGAACCCCCGCCTGCGTACCGTCCACATAGACTTTGCCCGATGCGGGAAAGGGCGTCGTGGTCAATGGAGAAGTCGGGATCCCATTCCCGTTAACGGATCCATTTGTATTAGTCGGGATGCTCATAAAGAGATCCTTTCATGGTTGGTCGATGTGCGGAGTAAAAGCCGACGTGGTATTCGTGCAATAAAAAAGCCGCTTCCCCATCAGGTAGGGAACGCGGCTGAATCTCACGAGATCCGCTGTCGTCCAGCTTCCCTACGCTGGTATTACCCAGGTCAGGTTGTGAGGGTCGTCCGATCGTTCGGACTCTCAGCCTCAAGGCCCCCCTAGCTCCAACTATGGTGCTCATCGTATTCCTTGAGGATGAGCCAAGTCAATCGGCTATTAGACCCATTCCGTTCGCTATCCTTTGGGGGACTGACTAGGACTTTTCCTCGTAGGGCTATTCGTTGATTGTGGGGGGAGGCTGTCGTAGAATGAATTTCCTTACGGTCGGAGGAAATATTGTGGCGGCTACTGCAACAGTATCAAGGCCAATCACCGAGTACCAGGCGCAATCGGCGGAGGAATTATACCGTCGGACGGCGACTGCGAAGAGCGCGCTCGGTGAACGAGTGATGATCCTGGGCCATAATTACCAGCGGGACGAAGTTATTCAGCATGCCGATTTTCGCGGCGACTCACTTTTGTTGGCGAAATTGGCCGCCGAACGTTCCGAACGCCCCTACATCGTCTTTTGTGGCGTGCACTTTATGGCCGAAACGGCGGACATCCTCAGTCGTTCCCAACAAACAGTGGTCCTGCCGGACATGGCTGCTGGTTGCTCAATGGCCGATATGGCGGCGATCGAACAAGTTGACCAGTGCTGGGAAGCGTTGGGACGTGTGGTTCCCGTGGAAGACACCGTGATGCCGGCGGTCTATGTCAACTCCGCGGCGGTGCTCAAGGCCTTTTGCGGAGAGCATGGGGGAATCACGTGCACGTCCTCCAATGCCAAAGCCGTGATTGAATGGTGCTGGGCCAGGCGGGAAAAAATTCTCTTCTTTCCTGATGAGCATTTGGGCCGTAATACGGCAAACAAGATGGGCATTCCCCGCGAACACATGATTGTGTGGGACCCCTATCAACCCAACGGCGGGAATACCAAGGAAGCCATCAAACGGGCCAAACTGATCTTATGGAAAGGTCATTGCAGCGTCCATCAAATGTTTCAACCGGTCCATGTGGACCACTTTCGCAAGCAGTATCCGGACGGCAAGGTCATTGTGCATCCGGAGTGCCACGAAGACGTGGTCAATAAGGCGGATCTCATCGGGTCGACCGAATTCATCATTCGCACGGTGACCGCCGCGCCGGCTGGCACGACATGGGCGATTGGGACGGAATTGAATCTCGTCAATCGATTGAAGCACGAACTCACCGACAAGAAAGTGTTCTTCTTGTCATCCACGGTCTGTCAGTGTGCCACGATGTTCCGAATCGATGCGGCGCACCTCTGTTGGGCGATGGAGAATCTTGCCGAGGGTCAGGTCGTCAATCGTATTGTGGTACCGGAAGACGACAAGCGCTGGGCGAAGATTGCGCTTGATCGCATGATGGCCGTTAGTTAGGGCTGGTGCCTCCCCCCTTCCTTCCGGTATAGTCCTTCGATTCGTGATCATCCGGTGAATGCTGGGATCCCCTGAGTCTTATGGATTACAAGTCAACGCTCAACCTTCCGAAAACCGATTTCCCGATGAAGGCCAATTTGCCGCAGCGCGAGCCTGAAATGTTGGCCTGGTGGGAGCAACAGAAGCTCTACGAGCAGATTCAGGCGATGGGAGAGGGACGGCCTCGGTATGTGCTCCACGACGGTCCTCCTTATGCCAACGGCCGTATTCATATCGGGCACGCATTGAACAAGATTTTGAAAGATATCATCGTCAAGTCCAAAACCATGGCCGGCTTTCATGCGCCCTATATGCCCGGTTGGGATTGCCATGGGCTGCCGATCGAACACCAAGTGATGAAGGAGCTTGGTGAGAAGAAAAAAGACTTGGATGTTTCAGAGATCCGCAAGCTCTGTCGTGCCTATGCTGAAAAATATGTCGATATTCAGCGTGACGAATTCAAGCGGCTCGGAGTATTGGGAGGATGGGAGCGTCCTTATCTCACTATGACCCCAAGTTATGAAGCCACGATCATTCGTGAGTTTGGGAAATTTGTCGAGCGCGGCGGAGTATACAAGGGGCTCAAGCCGGTCCTCTGGTGCACGCAGGACCAGACGGCATTGGCGGAAGCAGAAGTGGAATACGACGACCACACGTCGCCATCGATCTATGTGAAGTTTCCAGTCGTCACATCCCCCTCCGTGCTCGGCAAGACCTTTCCTGGAGTCGATTTTTCGGAAGGAACGAAGTTGGTCTCCGTCGTCATCTGGACGACCACACCGTGGACCCTTCCGGCGAATCAAGCGGTCTGTCTCCATCGCGACATTGACTATGCATTCGTGCAGGTGGGTGATGAGCTTTTGGTTGTGGCCGAGAAGTTGATCGAAAGCGTGGCCAAGGCCTGCAAGTTCGAAGACTATCGGGTGTTGGGGGTGAAGAAGGGCGGTGAAGGGTTCGAGGGGTTGGAGACGCAACGTCCGTTGTCCACCGGCTTGTCGCCGATTCTGCTCGGTGATTTTGTGACCCTCGAGCAAGGGACCGGCTGTGTCCACATTGCGCCGGGACACGGCATGGAGGATTATCTCCTCGTGCTTGAACACAACGCCAAGGCTTCATCCGGTGAACGGCTGGAAATCCTGGCACCGGTCGACAATGCTGGACGGTTCACCTCGGTCGTGAAGGAGTTCGCCGGCCAACATGTCTTGAAGGCCAATCCGAAAATCGTGGACTACCTGCAGGCGAATGGACGGTTGCTCGGGCATGGCTCGTTGAACCACTCCTATCCTCACTGTTGGCGGTGCAAGAGTCCGGTGATCTTTCGTGCGACCGAGCAATGGTTCGTGTCCATGGAGACAAACGATTTGCGGAGGGAGGCTCTGGCGGAGATCGAACGGGTTCAATGGATTCCGAGTTACGGCCGTGATCGAATTTTCGGTATGATCGAAAACCGGCCGGACTGGTGTCTTTCGCGTCAGCGCGTGTGGGGTGTGCCGATCCCGGGGTTTACTTGTAGTACCTGTCGTCATGTCCTTGCTGACCCTGTGATAATTGAACATATCGCGGCCTTGATGGAATCCAGAGGTGCGGATGTTTGGTTCGAACGATCGGCAGGCGAACTGCTGCCCGCAGGAACAATCTGTCCAAAGTGCGAGCGAACCACGTTTGAGAAAGAACGAGACATTCTCGACGTGTGGTTTGAGTCAGGGGTCAGCTATGCGGCCGTGCTGAAACCGAGGAAATGGTGGCCGGCTGACTTGTATCTTGAAGGATCGGACCAACATCGTGGATGGTTCCATAGTGCTCTGCTAGCCGGCATGACGGCTGATTATCGAGCACCCTACGGAACGGTGTTGACCCACGGCTTTGTCGTGGATGGACAGGGCAAGAAGATGTCCAAATCGGCAGGAAATGTGGTGGCGCCGCAAGACGTTATCAAACAGTCGGGGGCGGAGATCCTACGTCTGTGGGTAGCGGCGCAGGACTATCGTGAGGATCTCCGCATTTCGCAGGAGATCCTGAATCATCTGATCGAGGCTTATCGGAAGATCCGCAACACGTCCCGGTTTTTGCTGAGCAATCTGTACGATTTCGATCCGGTGATGCATCGTGTCCCCTATGAGAAACTGCCGGAGCTGGACCGATGGGCATTGTCGCGTCTCGGGGAGCTGATCACCAAAGTGCGGCGCGCCTATGAAGACTTTGAGTTTCACACGATCTTTCATGCACTGAACAACTTCTGCTCCGTCGATTTGAGCGCCGTCTATCTCGATATTCTGAAAGACCGGCTCTATACGTTCCGCAAAGATGCACACGAACGTCGAAGCTCCCAGACCGTCCTGTACGACATCGTTGTGGCGATGGCGAAACTCATGGCGCCGGTGTTGAGTTTTACGGCTGAGGAGATTTGGCAAACACTCGCCCGGCAAGTACCGGGCTGGTTGGGAACGGCAAGCGTGCATCTCGCCTCGTTTCCCGAACTCGATCCGGCTTGGACCGATGCGAAACTGGCCGAGCGGTGGGAGCGGCTATTGAAATATCGTACGCAGGTGCAAGGGGTGTTGGAGGAGCGGCGCCGTGAGAAAGTCATCGGCTCCTCACTCGAAGCCCATGTTCGTCTCACCACCGATGTGGCGACGGGTCAGTGGCTGAATGTCCCGGGCACGGACTTAGGCGCGTTATTTATTGTGTCGCAGGTGACTGTCGAACAACAGTCCGATGCGACAACCGATCTCACCGTCTCCGTGAGCAGGTCGACGCATGGCAAGTGCGAACGTTGCTGGAACTATCGAGAAGCGGTCGGCAAGGATGCCGCCCATCCGACACTGTGCGATCGATGTGTGGAGGCGATCCGTTGAATGCGTCAGGCCTTCGCAATCTGGCGCTCGCATCAGTGACGGGCAGCATCATTTTTCTGGATCAGCTGACCAAACAGCAGATCATGCAGACCATGCGACTCCATGAATCGATCTCCATCATCCCCAATCTCTTCAGCCTGACCTATATCCGAAATCCCGGGGCGGCATTCGGTCTGCTGGCGGGAAGCAGCAACGCGTTTCGGATGGTCTTCTTTGGGTTGACGTCGATTTTTGCCCTTGGGCTGCTGGGTACGATCCTGTTACGGATGCCGGAGCAGGATTGGATGGGGCGTGTCAGTGTTGCGGGAATTCTCGGCGGCGCGATCGGCAACCTCATCGATCGACTGCGTTTTGGAGAAGTGATCGACTTTTTGGATGTCTATGTCGAAAACTATCACTGGCCAGCGTTCAATGTAGCGGATTCTGCGATCACCGTCGGAGTGATCTTCCTGATCATTCACTTTGCCTTTGAGAAACGGACCGATCCTCCTCCTGCTTCGGAAACTTCTTCTGTCCCGTCGGACCAGTAGCATGATCCCGGTGTGATGAGCATGTATTCTTGAATGGTGCGTGTTGAACCTGCATTCAACACGCACCATTACCCCTTCATGGTTAAGCCGGCATTCGGACGATAAATCCGCCATTTTCTTTGGCTTGTTTCTGCTGCTCCACCGAGAACATGAACAGCGGTTCGCTGTGACAGAATTGGCATTCTCTCGTTGTCACCGTCGCATTCGGTTCCCCGATGCTGATGAGGTATTCCTTGGCGAGTTTGAGGGCGGTAGCTTCGTCCGTCGTCATCACATCGAAGTGAATGCGGCCGCTTTTCCCATTGACCCACGTATCGTAGACATGAATCGTATCCGAAGACATGAACAACTCCTTTCAGCGGACGACCAATATGACCAAAATCCCAATGATAATACGATAGTACGCAAAGACGCGCAAGGTGTGCCGTTGGACATAAGTCAAAAAAACGGCGATGACTGCCCAGGCCACCAGGAATGAGACGACCATGCCCAGGCCAAGTGCCAAAAAATCCTGGTCGGTAAACGCGCCTCGCGCCTTCCACGTTTCATAGACTGTGGCCGCGATGATGGTCGGAAGGGCGAGAAAAAAGGAATATTCCGTGGCCACTTTTCGGTCTAGCCCGGCGAGCAGACCGCCGATGATCGTCGAGCCGGAGCGAGACATGCCCGGGATGAGGGAGGCGCATTGTGCGAGACCGATCCAGAATGCGTGGATTGTCGACACCTGATCCAGATTCATTGCACGGCTGGTTCGTTTCGTGGCCTCAACGATAAGGATGATGATGCCCCCAAGGATGGACGTTGCCGCCACTGTTTGGGGGGTGAATAAATACGATTTGATCCATCCATGAGCCAACAGGCCGAGTATGGCCGCGGGCAGGAAGGCGATCCCGAGTCCCAGCAAGAACCATAAGTTGGGATGACAGCGCATGGAGGCCTTGACGCGGTCAGACCATGCGTTGGAAGATTGGTTTGCCGAGGCTGCGCGCAAGGCCTTCTGTTCCTGCCAGGCGCCGGACAGAAGCCGTCCGATTTTCTCCCGTTCAAAGACGATGACGGCAAGTATCGCACCCAACTGAATGGAGATTTCCGCATTGGCGGCTACGTCCCCGGTGAAGCCGAGGGCATGGCCGACCAGGATAAGATGTCCCGTGGACGAGACGGGCAGGAACTCAGTGAGTCCTTCGACGATCCCTAGTATTATTGCGAGCGTTGGGCCCCATTCGTTCATGCGTACACCATGTTAGGATCCAGGATGATAATGAGCGAGAGGGTTCAGCCTTCACGGCCATTTCTGATAGAATGTGAGCGATGATCACAGAGCGACGACGATCCGTCAAGCACAGATGGGTTATCATTGGGGTAATAGTGTCAGAATGGAACCGATTCCACAAAAGCAAATATGTTGACAACATCCGGATGTTGGCATACACACAAGGAACAGAATCGGAAGAACCATGGTCGCAGCCGAGTGGAAGTGATGTTCCACATGATATACAGGCAAACCGTAGGATTTGATGGAGGGAGGATCGCATGAGACGCGAGTGGACGGCGATAGTGTTGGTTGGGGCGGTGTTGACCACGGGTTGCGTATCCAACAAGAAATACCAAGAGGCATTGGCCGAGGCAGACAACGTCAAGATGGAACTGGATAAGACCCGCCAACAGAAGAGCGCCATGGAGCAACAGGTCCGAACCCTCAAAGAACTGAACGTGAAATTCGGTAATGAGGCACAAGCGGCTCGTGATGAACTCCAGCGCGTCGAGCACGGACGTGACGCCGAACGAGGCACGATCGAAGGACGAACCAAGGAACTCGAGGACAAAGTCAAAGCGTTATCGGCGCAGAATAAGAACGTGCGGCAGGAATATCAGGACGTGAAACGCCATAACGACACGCTGAAATCGCTGGTCGCCCGTTATCAAAAGGAGCTCAAGGATCGTTCCAATGCCGGAGTGTCGAATCAAACGGCGACCGTGACTCCAAGCCAGGCTCCATCCGGAACCGCGACGGCTCCTCAGGCAGCTGCTTCTGCAGCGATGAACATTAATAAGGTTTCAGCGAACGACATGATCCTCTTCCTCGGACTGAAGCAGGAGGAGGCCGATCGGATCGTAAGCAATCGCCCCTATCGCGTGAAGGGTGAGTTGGTGGCGAAAAACGTGGTTCCGAAAGAAACTTTCGACTTGATCAAGGATCGGATTTCAGTCAGTCCATAGCTGAGCTGAACGTCTTTGCACTATCAAGGGGCCGTCCTTCTCGGAAGGGCGGCCCTTTTTCTTTATTGTAAGGATAAGCCTCACCTTACTCGTATTCATCATGTTACGATCATTCTCCGGTCATCGACTAGCCGCTGAGTCCGAAAGTAGATCGCTAAGCGAGCGAAAGCCAAGATTGAGTCCTTCACAGACCTCAACTTGTCGATCGAAGCGGTTCTTTGTACGAATCATGTTCCATAGCTTGCCAAGCCCCACGCGGCCCCAGGCTGCTAAGTGGAAGACAGATAGTGGATAGTCGGTTCCAAAGAGGAGGCGCGAGTGAATCTCAGGGTGGTGCCTGAGGTGCAGCAACATCTTCAAGCGATGGGGTTGGGTGAGGGCGGAAATATCGGCATAAAAGTGCGGATAACGCTTGCACAATTCTCGCAAAGTCGGAAGGAATTTTTCGTATAGCATGAGGCCATAACTGCAGGCATGAGCGGCGATGACCGTCACTCCTTCTTCCAATGCCAGGAGGAGCCGGTTGGGATCGCCGAGAGATTGGTCTTTGCCGATCAAGCTGAATTCGTAGCCGACGTGGCTTAGGAAGGGTAGTTTCCGTTGCGCTAGTGCCCGATAAAACGGTCTGTATTTCTCGTCAGCCGGGTTGAAGTGCTGGGCATTCGGCAAGACTTTGATCAAGACGGCGCCGGCATCGGCGCAGCGGTGAACTTCATCAATAGCATCTTCGCGCTGCGGATTGATCGACGGACCGGCAAGAAACATATCCGGGTAAGCTCGGACGGCCTTGAAGACGTAATCGTTGCCGACGAGAAAGTCCGTATACTGCCGATTGAGCAGGCCGGTCCGGTCGTAAAATCCGTCCATGCCGAGCAGCACCGCTTTTGAAACATGACGGGAGGCACGTAGCTCCGCCAGCAGATGGTCGAGGTACTTCCGATTGGTTTCGCGAGGATGGGCCGGTGAGAGGTCGTGTTTCCACAGGAGAAAACGAAAGAGCGGACTTCCGAGGAGTTTCGGCGAGATAAAGCAACCGTTGTCGCCGTCCGGCAGCGCCGCGAGATGAACATGGCAATCGATCAACGTTTTCTCACGAGGTGTCCCGGCTTCCGTCTTCATGCCTCCTCAGGTCATTCCCGTGCCTGTAAAGGACTGAGGATTCAGGACTGAGATCTGGGTAAACAGCCATTTCTGTCCCTTTTCCGGAACACTCAATCCTCCGTCCTCATTACTCAGTCCTACAGGGCGCTTCACTCTTCCTGTGATGAGAGCCGTTCCATCGCAATGCGCTTCACGCCCCGCAGATCGAGCTTACCGGTTCCAAGGACCGGCAACGCGTCGACCTTGACGAACTGATGTTTCCCCGGGATAAATAAATTGGGCAGACCGCTCGCCGAAACCTTGTCCAGGATGGGAGGAATGCGGGATTCCTCAAGCGTATGGAGGACCGCGAGCCGTTCACCCTTTTTCTCGTCGGGTAGACCGGTCACGGCAAAGACTTGCGTGTCGGCTTCGGCAGCCTGTTGCAGGGCTTCTTCGACTTTGCCGTGGGGAACCATCTCGCCGCCGATTTTTGAGAAACGTGACAGCCGGTCGGTAATCGTCAAAAATCCATCTTCATCCAGCGAGGCGATGTCACCGGTAATGTACCAGCCGTTCCGCATGACCTGAGCGGTAAGATCTTCGCGCCCAAGATAGCCGTTCATCACATTCGGTCCCTTCACGAGCAACATTCCCGGTGTGCCGGCGGGGAGTGGGGCGTAACCATCAGGATCGACGATCTGCACCGATACACCGGGAAGTGGCTGACCGACGGTACCTCGGCGTGAAGCCGGTTGATAGTAACCGGCTGCGCGGAAGTCCGGGCAGTTGACGGCAATGACCGGAGAACACTCCGTGACTCCATAGCCTTCGATCGGTCCGATCCCAAACTTGTCTTCGACGGTTTCGGCAAGTCGCGCCGACAGTTTTTCCGCACCGGTAAGGATCACCCGCACCGAACTGAATTGTTCGGGCGTACAGCGGCGCGAATAGAGTTGCAGGAACGTCGGTGTGGTGACGAGAAAGGTGATCCGATGTCGTCGGATGAGTTCGCCGATCGCCGTCACGTCGAGTGGGGACGGGTGAAAGATGATCGCTGCATTGCTGGACATCACGAACCAGAACACCATGTATCCGAATGAATGGAAGAACGGCAGAATACCGAGGACGCGTTCATTCTGATAGAAATGGAGTACCTGTGTGGCGCCCTGACTGTTGGCATCGATGTTGAAGTGCGAAAGCATGACGCCTTTGGGCTCTCCGGTGCTGCCGCTGCTGAAGATGATCGTGGCCATGCTGTCGGGAGTGAGCGGAGTCGTCTGCCCGCAGGCACGTTCGATGAAGCGGCATGGAGCGAAGAAGGCCAGCAGGGCGGCCAGCGCTTTCTGGCCCTTGCTGATCGTCGCGGCTATGTCCTCCAGCCAAACTATCGACGGTCCATCCGGCAGTTCGAGTTTCGTTTTTTCAACGAAGGTACGGCTCGTCACGATGGTGCGCAGGCCCGCCTGTTCTACAGCGGCCTCGAGTCCGGATTTCCCGACCGTATAGTTCAAGTTCACGATGGTCTTCCCACAGAGAGGCGCAGCGACATTTACCAGGGCTGTGGCCACTGTGGGTGGCAACAAGACGCCCACCCGTTGTTGGTCCTTCCAATAGAGCCGAAGCGTCCTCGCAAGAACGATTGATCCGATGAGAGCTTGCAAGGATGAGACGCGGGGGCGATTCTGATCGGCCATGGCCATGCGGAAAGGATAGCGACGCATCGACCGGATAAATTCACGATGGAGCGGCCGGCGACCGGGTTTCCTGAGCTGCCAGGCTGCTTCGCCGAGTTCGCGGATCTTCTCGCGCAGTTCGTGCGCCGATGTATCCGGCGGCAGCGGTGCGCCGAACGAAACGGTGACGGGATACGGAAGTTGTTCCGGCACTTTCCACAGAAAGCGGCCGTGATTGAAGCTGAAGATGCTGCCCCACACACGGTCTAGGTGAACCGGAATAATGGGAGCTGTCCGTCCTTTCACGACCCGTTCGAATCCCCGCCGGAACGGCAACAGCGATCCGGTACGAGTAATTTGACCTTCAGGGAAGATGCAGATGAGTTCTCCCTTGTCGACGGCCGCACCGGCATCGCGGAGCGCCCGAAGAATCACGCGCAATCCCCCATGAGAGGAAATCGGAATGATTCCGAGCGCCTTCATGAAAGGTTTGAAGATCGGCTGTTCGGCATACTGCGAATCAACGACAAAGCGCACGGGTCGATCCAAGCTGGCGATCAGCAAAAAGCCGTCGACAAAGGAGACGTGATTGGGAACGAGGAGCGCTCCACCGGATTGCGGCACATGAGACTGCCCGACAATGCGGAGTCGATAGAGAGAGTTGGTGAGAATGACCAGCACCAGCCGGACGAACGTGTCAGGCAAAAACCAAAGCGCCCACCCTATGCCGCCCAAGGTCATTGCGGCAGTGGCCAAGAAAATGCCGGTTGTCGAGAGGCCGGCGTTGGCCAAGGAACCGCCTACCAGTGATCCCGACAAAATGCCGGTGAAGACGCACGTATTGGAGAACGAAATGACGGCACCCCTCCGATCGGACGGCGATTTCCATTGGAGGATGGCGTTCAAGGGAACAAAGATGAATGAACTGGCGATTCCCAGCACTCCCATCATGAGGAACGTTCCTGTCAACGGTGGGGCCAGGACGCCGAGCGACAACAGGGTGAGAAACACGCCGATGGCGCCTAAGGGGATCAATCCATACTCGACTCGGTTCCGGGAAATTCGGCCAACAAGTATTGCGCCGATTCCAATACCCACGGATAGGATGGTGAGTGGAAGGCCCGCCATCGCATCGGACAGATGCAAGACGGCTTTTGCATAGACCAGGACGTTCTGTCCGAACAGGCTCGCGATGGTCCAGAACATGATTTCCATCGGAATGGCCATGCGCAACATCCGTTCGGATTGAATCGCGACCCACGCACCTTGGAGGGTGGCTCCCACGCCTCCGGCCGCGCGGGCCGGTGACACCTGTGGAATATTAAAGGCGGTCGCGAGACCGATGCCGGAGAGGCCGGTCAATGCGAGCGGCGCCAGCCAGGTTTGCGCGCCTGCGACTTGTAGAAGGAAACCTCCGGCAGCCGTTCCCGTCAGGATTGCGGCAAAGGTCCACATCTCCAAGAGACCGTTGCCGGCAGCAAGTCGCTCGTGCGGGATCAATTCGGGAAGGATTCCGTATTTCGAAGGACTAAACAGGGCACTGTGCATACCCATGCCGCATAAAACGATCAAAGGTAGGACGCCGCCGGCTGGATTCAGCCAGAGCGCAACCGTGCCGGCGGCCATAAGGAAGACCTCGATGACTTTGATCGAGATGATGACCGTCCGCTTACTGACGCGGTCGGCCAATGTGCCTCCGACGAGAGAGAGGAACACCAACGGGAGCGTGAAAATGACAAATGCCATTGCGGTTTGCGTCTGGGCGACTGTCTCCAGTGCGGGCCCTGATGCCATACCGGTCGTTGCTTGCCGAATGGCGAGCAAGGCCACCATCAGTTTCCACGCGTTATCGTTGAAGGCGCCGCAGAATTGGGCGATCAAGAGACCTCGAAGTGGACGTGACAGAGGTTGGGTTTCAGAACCGGCCGAGGTGGTCATCCGTGAGGGCCATTCTGCCTGATATCTGGTGCCGGGGAAATAGGCAGGCCTTCCAACTCCATAATTCTCAGCGCGTTCGTCGTGGGGCAAGGGCCTGGTCGGAGCCGGTAATCAAACTCGAGTGTACCGGCCGACACGGTTTCCTGAAAGTGCTCATTGATGAGTCTCGGCACGACGGGCTCCAGATCCGCCAACTCCAAATCGTGGGTGCTCACAAGACCAAAGCCGTTTCCTTGCGACAGTTCGGTGACGTAGGCCCGGCTGCCGATGAGCCGTTCCCGGTTGTTGGTGCCTTTGAAGATCTCGTCGATGAGGAACAGCACGGGTGGCGCGGATATTTCTTTGGTGGCATCGAGGATTGTCTTGAGTCGTTTGACCTCGGCGTAGAAGAACGACAAGCCGGCGTCGAGTGAATCGTCGACACGGATGCAGCAGGCCAGTCGGCTCCAGGTCCATTCAAACGAGTGCGCACAAACAGAGCCTCCGGCTTGCGCCAGACAGAGGTTGATCCCGATCGTTCGTAGGAATGTGCTCTTACCGGACATGTTTGAGCCGGTGATCAGGTGGATTGAGCCGAGTTCAGTCAGATGCACGTCGTTGGCAACACGGGTCTTGGCGGAGAGGAGCGGGTGTCCGAGTTGACCTGCATGGAGAGCAGGAGGGGTGCCGTTCCATTCACCGGCTGCGACGAGGGGAGTCGGCCATGCGTAATCGGGATGGAGATAGGCAAAGGTAGCCAGAGCCGATGCCGCTTCGACTTCCGCCAAGCAGTCCAACCACAGAGGGAGGGCGTTTTTGATCTCGTGCTGAATCCGACTCAGTCGGCGTGTGAACCACAGATCCCATGGGCACAATGCATTGACGGCCAGATGGACAAGGGGATGTGCCTTGATGCTGATCGCATGGAGCGTGCGTGCAGCGCGGTTGAGGTGCAGCGTAGGACCGGCCGTGCGGATCAAATTCTTCCAGGTGGAAGCGAGCGCCGTGTCTTGTCGTCTTGCATGTTGCTCAATGTAACCGAGGACCGTGGCAAGCCGCTCAGTTTCATGATGAAGGCCGACGGCATGCTCCAGCAATTCTTCCCCTTGATCAGTCATGAAGTAAATCAACACATAGATCGCAAATGAAAACATCCAATAACCGGGAAGCAATCCGAGCATCGAAGCCGAGGCAAGGCCTATCGTTGTAAGGGCGAGGAGACTCTGGACGATAAGGATGGTGTCTAAGTGAGGTAGACCGATCGGATGTTCAAGGACGGCGGCCAGCCGCTTGCCGTTGATTTCTTGGTCTCCGGTCAATTTGGCCTCGAGCGCAAGACGGTCACGAAACAAGGAGCGAGGTGCCAGTTCTTTCACCAACGCCTGCCGTGTGTGCCAATGTGACGGAGTAGGGGGTTGCTCCAGCAGCCAGCCATGCAAACGCTCTCGGCCATGGTCCGACACGGTGGTGTCGAGAAGGTGTGTCAGGGAATGCGCGCCGAAGAGATCCAGGTCAGCGGCATACGGATGAGACTTCGGAGCTTCACCGGGTCTAGGCGCAATCGCGGCCCAATCCAGCGCCATCCGAGCCAGATGAGCCAGCTTGATTTGCTTCCATTGGCGAAGTCGGTGAATCCGGGTTTCCACCCTGTTATGATAGGCGGCCACAGTGACGAATATGGCAAGGAATACTCCGAAGGCCAGGTTGCCGCTATGATACCAATCGAGCTTGTAGAGAGTAATCGTGCTGACAAGGCCGATCAGGAAAATGGCCAATCGCCATCGCGTGAATGTTGCGCTGGCCTTGGTCCCACGGGTAATTAAACGATCCGTCCGCCGAACTATCCTCTTGAGCAGAGCGATATGTGAGTGTGTCATGACACGCGACCTTACTGGGAACGGAGGGGAACGTCAAATGCCGATGTGAGTTCAGATGCGAAACTCGTCGGCTCATGTTGGAAAGAGAGCCTGTCACGTCTCATCAATTGCGAAATGGCAATGACGAACGACTGGGTTGACGTCTGCATTCAAGAGCGCTTCGACGCAGGCGAGTTGCTGAGTCGGCTTGATGATCCCGGCATCCAGGGCGCTTGGGAGAATGAGGGAGTCGTCCACGTCTACTGGCGGGATGATCAATGGAATGAAGATCGGCTCGCTTCGGTTCGGCTGGTCCTTGCAGATCTCCTACCGTCGATCGAAGACATTTCGATCTCGGTACGACCGGTGCCGGCTCAGGATTGGAACGAGACATGGACTCGTTCCGTGAAGCCGCTTCGAATCGGTCGATTGGTCATTCGCCCCAGCTGGGAACCGGTCACACTCGATCCTCATGACGTCGAAATCATATTAGATCCCAAACAAGCGTTCGGCACAGGCCACCATGCGACCACTCGGATGCTGCTCGGGTGGTTACAGAAGGACATTCATGGTGGAGAGCAGGTCTTAGATGTGGGCGCCGGCAGCGCGATCCTGGCCATGGCGGCGGTCAAACTCGGCGCCGCATCCGCCATTGGAATCGAGATTGATTCTGTTGCGGTCGATTGTGCAACAGAGTATGTCGTGCAAAATGAATTGAAGGATCGGATCGACATCATTGCCGGCGTGTTGGACGATCTGCCTGAGGAGAAGCGAAGGATCGCCGATCTTGTGCTCGCCAATCTCGACCGGCAAACGATCGTGGACCTCGCCGCCGACTTGGTAGGCTCGGCGTCTGAAGGGGCGAGAATCATGGTCTCCGGCATTCTAGTCGAGCAGGAACCGGCGATCCTCGAGCGGTTTTTCAGTCTCGGATTGATCTGCTCCGAACGCTGTGAGGATGAAGGTTGGGTTGCGATGAAATTCTTTAGGCCGGAATCCTGCGACGCAGAGGCGTAACGATGTCGAGCAGGCCGCCTTATCCACATGTGCATCAGATCAACGTCTCCGATGGAGGCGTTCCAAAGTTGCCGGTTTGGGAGGCCAAAGTTAGTGAACAGGGATTGGATGGCGATCGGCAGCGCAATCTGAAGTTTCATGGTGGGCCGGATCGTGCCGTCTGTCTGTATTCGCTCGAACTCATTGAACAACTTCAAGAAGAAGGTCATCCGATCGATGCCGGATCGTCCGGCGAAAACCTGACCTTGTCTGGTTTGGACTGGGACTTGGTCAGGCCAGGCGTGCAGTTGACCATCGGTCCCGATATTCAGCTCGAAGTGACGAGCTATACCACACCTTGCAGCCATAATGGGCGCTGGTTTCGGGACGAGGACTTCTCGCGCATGTCGCAGAAGTTAAACCCCGGCTGGAG
>JACZCY010081013.1_pt1 | contig 23884 bp, 21 predicted proteins | sample 8641821 | NCBI WGS metagenome assembly JACZCY01 (sample SAMN15324609, study PRJNA640507) | soil metagenome | isolation source: intercropping sugarcane | place: China: Luxin town, Laibin City, Guangxi Province | collected 2019-07-25 | depth 10cm m | reverse complement strand
TCCGGAGGCAAAGGACGGAGACAAACTGCCGGCGTTCACGCTTAATGCGGACAGGTTGGCGTCGCTCGATGGAGCCGCTCGGACGACGCCGACCGTGTATGTCTTTGGCGTTCCATCGGGGGCGGTGACGGTAATCGACACAGAGGTGGTCGTTCCTGGCCCCATCAGTGTGATGGTTGCCTGTCCGGTTGCCGTCCCTGCCGCCACCGTCACGCTGCCGATGGACATCACGGCGTTCGGGTCGGATTTCGTCGCCGTGACCGTCACGGCGGTCACACCGGTGGCAACGTCTACGGTGTAGCCTTGGGTTCCTGCGGAAAAGGCAGGGGTCAAGGTCCCCGACGTCACGCTCAATGCCGAGAGATTGTTGTCCTTGGAGAGCGCTGCACGATTCACCGTGATGCGATACGTTTTGGAGTTTCCATTCGGCGCCGTGACAGTGACCGAAACGACCTTGCTGGTCCCCGGCCCGTCAAGTGGGATGGTCGCTCGTCCTTGATTGGGCACATCGCCTGAGATCACGGCGTCCGGATCAGCCTTGGTTGCGGTAACGTCCACGCTGGTGATGCCGCTGCCGACGTCCACACTGTAGGTCAGAGTCGCCGATGCGAAGGCCGGGGTTAAAGAACCCGGTGTCACGCTCAAGGCCGACAGGTTGTTGTTGCCCGAGAGCGCCGCGCGGTGCACGGTGACGGTATAGGTCTTTGCGTCGCTATTCGGGACGGCCACCGTGACCGACACATCTGTGGCTGTCCCTGGCCCATTCAGTGGAATAGTCGCTTGTCCTGTCGCGACTCCTGCCCCGGCGGTCACCGAACCGGACATCACGGCATGCGGGTCCAGCTTAGTCGCGGAGACGGTCACGCTAGGGACGCCGCTGCCGACATTGACTTGATAGGTTGAAGTATCAGCCGAGAACGCTGGATCCAAGCGGCCTGGCGTCACATTCAATGCCGACAGATTGATGTCGACTTTACGGACGACAATGTCGTAAGTGCTTTGATTCCCGGTCTGCGCCGTCAAGACAATCGTGATATCCGTGGTTGGTCCGGACTGATTAAGCGAGATTATGCGCGGCTGACCCGGTCCTGTGTTGACCCCGTTGATCGTCATGGTCGTTGTGCTGTCTTTGGGGCCGGCCGTTACGGTGACGGTAGTCACTATCGTCGCCACATCCGCTGTATAGCTGGTGGTATTGGTGGAAAATGACGGTTGAAGCGATCCCGGAGTGATCGTCAAGCTGGAGAGCGGTGCTGTCGGCGCGTCCGAGATCGACGCGGAGTCTTTGCAACCGTTGGAACTCAGGCTGATCGCAACGACAAGAACGGCGGACCAAAAGGGGCTGGTGATGGGTAGAACATGTTTCATGGTGGCGCCGTTCATGGTCGTTCAATACAAGAGCGATGAGCCTGTTTGTTCCGGCGAACTCAAACCCTAGGTGTGGAGATTGCGAGAAGGTCCAGTCTCTACATGGGCGAAGCAGGTATAGCCAATCCTACCGGTGAGGTCAAGACTTTGACTTGAGACCTAGTGGACCGATGTGCATACGCTTCAGCAGTGCAGCAGTCGCGCTATGAATCTGGGGAAAGAGAAGCACCGCAAGCGTATGGCTTACGGTGACGGTGTAAACCTTACCTCGTTGGTACATCGGTACATCACCAGAGAGGCATTCGACGGACTTGCCTGCCGGTCGGCCATCACGGCGGCGCAGTGGCCACGGTATCAATAGTCACAGCCAAGGATGGACTCTGGGGTGATTCGCCACCCACATTGGTTAGAGTGTAGGTAATCTCGTGGGCCCCCTCACTCAATGCCGCCGAAGGCATGAGAATATTGGCCGCTGAATCAAAGGATGCCGAGACGTCCTTTTTCCCATCGACATAGAGGCTCGGGGTCAGCCCCGCCGGAGGAGCTATTGAGAATCTTGGGGTCGTGACGCTGGTGCGGTTGTCCGACCTACTAGTGCCACGCGAGCACCCATCAGGATCAGGATTATTGGGATCAGGAGGTATAACAGGAGGACAGGAGTCATCCTCTTTTATCAGATCCGGTGCGCTCGTCGGCGCAGGCGGCGCTGCGGGCGCTGCACGGTTTACGGTGATAGTGTAGGTGTTGGGAGGGCTTCCATCTTGAGCGGTCACGGTGATCGTGATTGATGTGGGGTTCCCTGCTCCGTTCAATGGAATGTTCGTTTGACCCGTCGCGGTCCCTGCTGGGACCGTTACGCTACCAATAGCCATCACGGCATTCGGATCATCCTTGGTGGCTGAAACGGTCACTTCGGTAACATCGGTCGCCACGTTTACCGTGTAAGCCGTGGTGCTCGGAGTGAAGGTAGGAGACAAGGTCTGAGTCACTGTGCCTACCCTCACGCTCAACGCCGATAGATTGTTATTGCTGGAGGGTAACGCTCTGTTTACCCTGACGTGGTAGGGCTTTTGGCTGCCGTTCTGGGCAATCACCAGAATGTCGATGTCTGTATTCGTTCCAGCAGCGCCAAGATTGATGGAGCGTCCCTGGCCTGAGCGGGTTCCCTGTCCCTCAATCGTCATGGTCGCATTCGTATCCTGCAGCGTTGCAGTTACCGTAACGCTGGAGACAGTGCTCCTTACGTTTACTGTGTAATCTGTGGTGCTTGGGGAGAAGGTTGGAGATAAGGTCTGAACAGCTGTGCCTACTCGTACGGTCAACGCCGACAGGTTATTGTTCCCGCCAAGGGGGGCACGATTGACATCCACTGTATAGGTTTTCTGGGTGCCATTCTGCGCAGTCACAACAATAAAGATATTAGGTGGGTTGGAACCCGGTGCACCCAATTGAATGGTTCGAGCTTGGCCGGAATTCGTGGCTTGCCCATTCACAGTCATGCTTGCCGCCGTATCCTGTAGACTCGGCGTGACCGTCACGCTGGTCACGTTGCTCGCCACATTAAGCGTATAGTTCGTCTGATTCGTGTTAAAGGTTGGGTTCAAGGTCCCAGCTGAGATGGCTAAGCTCTGCAAATTGTTATTACTGGATACCCCGCGACTCACCGTGACTGTGTACGTCTTCTCATTTCCATTCTGAGCCTTCACGACGATCGGGATGGCCGTGGTTTGACTTTGACCGGGATTATTGAGCGTGACTGTACTGGCCTGTCCGGAGGTAGCTGGTTTCCCGTTTACCGTCATCGTCGCGGCAGGGTCTTGCACAGTGGGGGTTACGTTGATACTTCCAACATTGTTGGCGACATCGACGGTGTAAGTCAGCGTGTTCATGTTGAACGATGGGGCCAGCGTTCCGGGGGAAACGGCCAAACTCTGTAACGAATTGCTGAAGCTGGCTCTGACAAGATTGACCGTGTAGGTTCGTGGAGTTGTGCCTGATCCTGACACTGTGATGGGCACAGGGGTTGTCGTTCCCGCTGCGCCCAGAGTAATAACGCTGCTTGTCGTGGTCTGATTATTGATCGTGACAGTATCTCCACCATCGGCAGGGTGAGCGGTTATCGTTACGCTCGTAATATCGTTGGAAAGATCGACGTTATACTGAGTGGTTCCTCCGCTGAAAGCCGGTTGGAGCGTGCCGGGAGTGACCGTCAGGCTGGCAAGTTCCGCAGCAGGGTTAACCGACGCTGTGTCGCCACAGCCAGAGGCTATCAAGCCGATCACGATGAGCAAGGCGGCAGCTAGGTACTGTCTCACGGCGGTCATGGTAAGCATCATCATGGGCATTAGTCTCTTTCTCTAGTGGCGGTTCATCACTGTGAACCTCGATGCGGGTGTCGGATATTACGAGAGGACTAAAGATTGGTCCACCCCTACTTCTGTATAGGGAAGGTCAGGGGCGGGTACGTATAACCGATCTTCCTGATGCGGTCAAGACCCAGTTTGGGAATGTGGCGAACCGAGGTTGGCAAAAGCCAGAGATATGAATGGTGACAGGATTCTCGATGACGATTCGTTTTGTGCTTCGGTCTGCTTAACAGTGAATTGCCACAGGGTGAGGAAAGGGCGGCATACGGTCGGACTTCGTTGCCGAAACAGTTACGCTGTCGGTTGTCATCACGGCGGCAACAGGAAGCTGGTATCGATGGTCACACTCAGGGGCGGGCTCTGGGCGGACTCGCCACCCGTATTGGCTAAGGTGTAGGTAATCGGGTAGGTCCCGTCACTCAATGCCGCAGTCGGCTTGAGAGTATTGGCTACCTGATCGAAGGTCGAATCGACTTTCACCCCGTTTACATAGAGGCTTGGGGTCTCGTCGGCCCCTGGCTGGGGTATTCTGAATCTTGGCGTCGTGACGTTGGTGATGTTGTCGGAATCCTGGCCAGGGAGGAGTCCGGAGTCATCCTCCGGTATCAGGTCCGGTGCGATGGTCGGCGCTGCTGGCGCCGCCGGGGTCGCGCGGTGTACGGTAATCTTGTACTCCTTGGGGGGGACACCCGGGTCTGGTGCGGCCACGGTAATGAAGAAATCTGTGCTTGTTCCTTGTCCTCCAAGATCCAAGGTCGCGGTGCCTGATTCTGCCCCTGGTCCGGCAGTCACACTCCCAGACATTGCAGCATTCGGATCGGACTTGGTTGCCGAGATGGTCACCTTGTCGATGTCGCTACTCACGTCCACGGTGTAGACTGTAATTCCTGAAGCAAAGGTAGGGTTTAAGGGACCTTCCACCACGCTCAGTGCCTTCAGGTCGTTATTGCCTGAGAGTTTGTTTATGGTGATGTGATAGGTCTTTTTACTGCTATTTTGTGCCGTCACTTCGATCGTCACAGGTGTGGCTGTCCCAGGTCCACCGAGCGGAATGGTGGCTTGCCCTGGCCTGTTGTCTCCTGGCCCGATGGTTACGGAGCCGGTTGCCCACCTAATCACCATCACGGCATTCCGATCAGACTTGGTGGCCGAGACATCAACACTTCCGACGAGAACGCCGACGTTGACTGTGTAGTCCTCAGTGTCCGGAGCAAAGGCTGGGATCAAGGTGCCCGGTGTTACAGTCAAGGCCGACAGATTATTGTTGCTCGATAAGAGTCTCGTGACATTGATGGTATAGGTGCTCTCCCCACCATTTTGTGCTTCCAAGACTATGGTGATAATCGTGATTGATCCCGGTTGCCCTAATTGCACTGATTGACCCTGTCCCGCGCCGGTTGCCTTCCCGTTGATCGTCATCGTTGTCGTACTGTCTCTAGGGGTGGCTGTTACGGTGACGCTGGTCGCGGATGTGGGCGCATTGACCGTATAGGTCGTGGTATTACTAAAAAACGCTGGCTGGAGGGTTCCGGGGGTGATCGTGAGGCTGGAGAGCGGGACTTGAACATCATTCGAAACCGACACCGAATCTTTGCAGCCGTAGACGCTCAAGCCGATTGCGAGGATGAGGACGGCGATGAACCACTGTCTTGGTCCTGCATAGGTAAGGTTTCGCCTCATGTAAAGCCGATCACTTTCTCTTGATGTTAGGAACGAGGAGCTGTTTATTGCTTATGAACCCTAACCGTGGATGCCGATCCTACGAGAGGGTTCAAAATCGGTCTAGCCCTACATAGGTAATGGTTTGCCGGGATTGCACGGATCAGATTTGATGATGAACATATGAGTTTGAAGACGGAGCAGCGAAGTTGACGGTCGGCATCGGAGTATTGGGAATTCTCAGACGAGAGGAGATCAGCGCCCTGAAGCGGCTTTGTCTGGCGCTTTGGTGAGGAGATCGGCTTTGGACGGAACCTGCGTGAGAAGATCCGGGCGGACCTGAAAGACTCCTTGCAGACGTTGGCCGGTTGCATAGAGGAGATTGCCGGCCTGGCTGCCGAGGGTCAGTTTCCCCGTGGTCTTGCCGTCTTTGCCGGTCGCGACAAATTCTGCAGCGGGAGCCAACAGCCCGTAGGGGGCGAGGGGTGCGGATTGTTTCATGACGCGTTCTTCGGCCGGAAGATTCGCGACCCGACTGACAAAGAGATCTGCCGCCTCTTGGCTCACTTTCTCGGTGGGCTGACCTTCGAGCACCCACTCGCCGGTCTGGTTGATCAAGACATACTGATGCTCTCTCGTCTTGACCGACAACATGGCAATGTCGGTGGAGTCCAGGCCGAGCAGTCGCTTGTCCTGAAGGTTGAAGAGTTCTTTCGTGAGGTCTTTGATCAGGGCGGGGTTGATGCGATAGAGCGGGGCGTCGGCGGTGGTTTCCGCGATGGCTTCCCCGCTCTGAGGGTCCGGCTGATACAGCCGGACTGATTGGTCACCGGCTGCAGTATGCAGCATGACTTTCACTTTTGGGGTCGTCAGGGTCTTGGCTACGGTGTCTCGTTCAGGACCGGGATCGATAATGCCGAGCGCCTTTAGATCTTCCAACCGAAACATCAACATGCGGACTTCGTTCTGGTCGGCTTCAGCTTCGATCGGATAGCGGATCTTCCATGAAGGCCTGGATTTATCTTTCGCCATGTTATAGATCACGATTTCGGTCGTCGGATAGGTCAGGCGGACGCGTTCGACATCATTCTGGACAAACCGCAAGAGCTCTTTGCGGCGGAATGTCATCAACGACTTGTTGATGAAGTCTTTCGGCGCCAGGTTGGTCAGTAACACGCGCCGGTCCGATGCACGAAGCACGTAGAGGGTATTGGAAAGAGGACCACTGTCGCCGATGGAAATCGTCTCTTGTTGCGTTCCGGCTGTGATGGTGAGGGTGGTCACCGGTTGTTCAAGACCGAACGGCGCAAGCAGTGTGGCCTGCTCCTCGACGGTCCGGGTGACCGCTCCTGTCACGAGCGCTCGAATAAGTGCCTGCACTTCTCGATTATCGGCGTCCGTTTGAAGCGGAGCCACGATAGACCATTTCTTCGGCTCAGCCTGCTTAAACTCGATAGGTCCCTGAGCGGTGGTAATCGAGAGTCCAGTAATCGCGGTTTCCGGAAAAGGCAGGAGGTGTTTCTGCTCGCTTTCCTGTTTCTCCTGTCGCTGCTCGGCAGGAAGCTCCACAAGGTAGAGATAACCTGCCAATCCAGCCAGGATTACGAGCAAAAGAACTGTGGGCCAGTAACGGGTCATGGGCTAGAGGCGGCGGCGTTTCCTCCACACGACGATGCCGGTGATCAACGTCGCGAGTGGAAGGAGCACGACCTGTACGTAAATCAGCGCCCGTTCCTGGGTAGGGTTGGGTGTGAACGGGCGCAACGCCGGTTCTTTTGGCGCAATGGAAATCAAGTCACGCTCCTCGGCCAACCAACCGGTCGCATGGAGGAAGAAGTCGCTGTTGCCGGGGAAGTTGAAAAAGGCGTTGGACACGAAGGTCGAGTTCCCGATCACCACGATGGCGGGTCGGGGTTTGCCCTCTTCGGGAGCCTTCTTCGGCGACAGCGCCGCAGCCATGGGAAGCGGTCCTTTCACGTCTTCCTTTTCGCTCAGGCTCACGACCCGGCCTTGCATGTTCGTTTCCGCCCAGCTGTTCGGTGAGGTACGGGCCAGCGGCACAAAGTCCCAGTCTTTCCCGGCTTGCTCATCGAACGTGACGTGCCGCGAAAGCGGCAAGAGCACGGCGGAGGTCAGATCCTGAGTGATCTCATGCTCGGTGAACGTCCGAACCAACAGAGCGGTGAGGTCCCCCTGCGCCAACCGATCTTGCAGATCGACCAACACGCCTGGACCTAGGCCAAGTCCCCAATGGGCCAGCATCGGCTCCAGACCTGTCTGAGTATCCGGATCAGCTAGAACCAAAAGATGGCCGCCCTTTTCGACATAAGCCTGAATACGTTCCTGTTCTTCTTTCGTCACGGAACGGCGAGGACCGGCCAACACAAGCACCGATGTATGGTCCGGCACAGCGGATTCTTTTAAAAGCGAGACAGTGCCGACGTCATAGCCTTGCCGAGTCAGGGCTTCCTTGGCGATGGAGAGGCCGTTGCGGTCTTTGTCTTCCACACTCAACTCGCTGTGGCCCTCGACGAAAACGATGCGCTTTTTGGCGTCCTTGGAAATACGAATCAAGGCGCCGGTCAGCTCCACTTCCGATGGTGAGGTCACGCGGATCGTTTGGCCATTGCTCTCAAAAATCGCGGTATCGGTCCGGAAGATCCCATAGTTTTGAGCGATCTTCGGTTGTTTCTCCGGATCGACGAATTCGACACTGAGCTTGGTAGCGGCTTGCCGATAACTCTCGAGTCGTTCCTTGTATGGTTGATAGCCCGGATCCTTTTCCCTCGTGAAGACCGTGATCTTGACGTCGTGCGGCAAGGTCCGGAGAACCCGATAGGTTTGCGGGGCGAGGGTGAAATTTTGATTTTCGGAGAGATCCCACCGTACCGAGTGTCGAGAAGCCAGAAAGTTCACGATGATCAAAATGCCGGAAAAAAGCGCGATCATGAGAAAGCTGTTCAGTCCCATCCTGGTCGACCGTCGGCCGGAGAATGCCTTGACGGTCTCAAAATGGAGAACGAAAAACAGCACCAAACAGACCAGTGCCGATCCTTCCGCGATCGTAACGACCCATAGCCAATCAGGTCGAAGGCTATAGGCAATCATGCCGCCGGTGCCGAGCGCGATTCCGAGAATACCGAGGGGAAAGGATTTGAGACTCATTTCCAGCGTGCCGACTCCACGACGCGATGTGTGAGAAACAGCATGAGCGCCAATCCGCTGCCGAAGTAGATGAGGTCGCTCGTGTCGATCAGTCCCCGCAATAGGCGGTCATAGTGTTCCATGTATGAAAAGTACGAGATGACGCGGCCCGCGGTGGTATCTCCAAAAAGATTCCCCAATCCGGCGATCAGCCAGATGGTCAGGAGCATGCCGAAGCTGACAAAGGCAGCGACGATTTGATTCTCCGTGAGCGCCGAGGCAAACACCCCCACGGACAGAAACAGGGCTCCCAGCAGCACCATTCCTAGATAGCCGGTCCAGATGGGATTCCAATCGAAGTCACTGAAGAGCATCAGCACCGTCGGGACCAATATGGTTAGTACGACAAGACCGAGATAGATCAAGAACACGCTGACAAATTTACCGACGACGATTTCATTGATCCTGATCGGGGAGGTCATCAAGAACTCGAAGGTGCGCAACTTGCGCTCTTCCGCGAAGAGCCGCATGGTCAGTATGGGTAGAATAATCACGAGGACAATCCGCATGCTCGCGAAGAGATTCCGGAAGACCAGATCGTTCAAGTTGATCTGGGCCATGCCTCCCTGCATCTGCATCAATTGGATGGCTTGCGCCCCTGCGAAACCGACGTAGAGGTATGAGAGCAACCCGAAGATCAACAGAAAGACCGCGCCGACCACGTAGACAATGGGGGAGACGAAATAGCCGCGCAGTTCCTTGGCGATGACGGCCTGCACCGGGGTCATAAGGCTCCTACGCGTCCGTCCTTTCGGCGGAGGCCATGCTGACCGTGGTCTCCTCCGGCTCGGAGAGGTGATCCTCGTGGCGCGTGAGCTGGAGGAAGACATCTTCCAACGTCATAGACACGGTGCGGAGCTCAAGCAACCCCCACTGGTTCAACACGGCTACGCGCGCGATCTCGTCCCGTAGATCACGGCCCAGCTCGCATTCGATAAGAAAGCCTCCTTCCGCCTGTTCGGGAAGAACATTGAGAACGCCGGGAATCGCGCGAAGCTTCATCTCGCAGTCGGCCGGGCATGTCTTGAGGGTAATTGAGATTTTCTCCGATTGACGCAATCGGGCCGACAACTGTTCCGGGGTATCTTCAGCGACGATGCGACCTTTATTGATGATGACCACTCGTTGGCAGACTGCGGTGGCCTCCGGAAGAATATGAGTGCTGAGAATCACGGAATGCGAGCCGGCCAGACTCTTGATGAGCTCTCGGATTTCAATGATCTGTTTGGGGTCAAGACCGACCGTCGGTTCGTCGAGGATCAGCACCGGCGGGTCGTGCAACAGCGCCTGCGCAAGCCCCACGCGCTGACGATAGCCGCGTGAAAGGTTGCCGATCAGCCGATGGCGGACGGAGCCCAGCTCAAGCCGGCCGATAGATTGGTCGAGCGCCGACGAGAGTTTTGGTCCCGTGATTCCACGGAGCCGGCCGACGAAGGTCAGATATTCCGTCACCGTGAGTTCTTGGTAGACCGGCGGAGTTTCCGGCAAGTAGCCGATCTGCCGCTTCACCTCCAATGGCTGCTCGGTGCAATCGAAACCCGCCACTCGCGCCATGCCTTCCGTCGCCGGCATGAAGCATGTCAAGATCCGCATGGTGGTTGTTTTGCCCGCGCCGTTGGGCCCAAGGAATGCCAACACCTCTCCCTTGGCCACCGAGAAGGTGACGCGATCGATCGCCGTATGATGGCCGTATCGCTTGGTGATGTTTTGAACGTCGATCACGAATGTGATATCGGTGCGAACAACTCTAGAGAATGGAGCGGCATCGCTCTCGAAACTACACCATGTTGTATGACCGGAAATCTAACTCACTCTGTCCCAGGCAGTCAATATACAGAGTGAGGTATCAAGCATGATGGATCGTCTACACAGTACCGGGGACGTGACAGCTCGAAGATGACTCTTCGTCAATTGGGATGGATAGCATCATCTCCGTGAAGAAACGCGCTTCGAAGAAGCCCTATCCTCATTGCAGGCCCCGCTCGACCCCCAGGTGTTGAATTTAAGTCCCCGCTCATTTATATAGAGGTCGCGAGGAAGCCTATCCTTTACATTTTCCATGCGGTCACCTTCTTCGATCACGGAACGGATGACTCCATACGGAGGTAGGGGGACCGGTACACCAGCCCGTATTGTCGAAGTCCCATGTCTTTCATACCCTGGATCGACCAGTGATCCTATTGTTGTTGATAGTTGATATCAGAGGGAGGCGATACCAGCATGTATACTGAGCGTCATCACAGTCGGCTCTTATCGTCCGCATCCTCCGCAATGGTCCTGTGCCTGTCGTTGGGGGCCTGTTCTTGGGTTCCTAAAGGGGATGGGCAACTGGACGTGGGGATCAAAGATCGAGGAGTTGCTTCGTGGTACGGTGAACAGTTTCATGGCAGGCAAGCGGCGAACGGCGAACTGTTCGATATGGAAGCGCTGACGGCCGCTCATCGAACTATGCCGCTTGGGAGCGTCGTGCGGGTGGTCAATGTGACGAATGGAAAACACCTCTATGTGCGGATTACCGACCGAGGTCCCTACGAGAAGGGCCGAATTCTCGACCTTTCCCATGGTGCAGCCGTCCAGTTGGGCATGGAGCACGTAGGGTTGGCGCATGTGCAGATTGAGATCGTCGGCGAACGCCGCCCGGAGCTGATGTTGCTGTTAGAAAAATTCTCAGACCGAGCTGCTTCACATCTTGCCTATCCGGTGCCGTCGACCGATCGGACGTCACCTGGGATGACCTCTCCGACTCGGAATTTCCCCGGCGACCTCTGGATTGCAAGGCGAAATCGCTGGGGTCTTGCGATGCTCGCGATGGCTCATCAGGCCGGTACTCCAGTCCCGTCGTTGGTCCTCAACTAAGCGTCCACACTGTATTTCAATCGAGCATGATGACTGTGCTGATTCCATCCAGGTTGACAGTGCGCAAAGCTCTCCACTAGACTGCACCTTTCTCGTCAGCAGCCGACAATACCTGAGTGTATCGAAGGGGAGGCATGGATCGATGGCCAAGAAGCGGGCAGCGGAACCGGATGAAGTGAAGTTGAAGAAGAAGATCGCCGCAAAGCGTACCAGCCACAGCAATCCGGAGGGGGACGCCGCACTCCGGTCATTGAGGAAACGATTGAAGAGAGAACAGCGTAAACGGCGGGCCCTCGCGCAGCGGAAGAAACGAGCGGCTGGAAGCAAAGGTGCGGCTGCAACCCCTGCGTCGGCATAGTCTTTCAGTGGTCACGGTCGAGTCAGGTACTGATTCCGTGGAACAAGAACCGAAACAGTCTTCTCAAAACAGCAGCCCTCTCAGTCGGCAAACCGGTGACGAGCCCATCGCCGATGCTGTGGCCGATCAGATGCAGGCTGATTCACCGACTTCCGACGCGTTAATGGCCGGCCAAGACACTCCCGCGCTTGATGAAGAGCAGGTGAAGGATGAGATCGACATTCAGATCGAACTCTTGAATGATCCCGACTGGGTGGTCCGCCGCGAAGCAATCATTACTCTGGGCGAGATGGGAGATGAGCGTTGTGTCGAGCCATTGGCCCGTGCATTGCGTGATGGTGATTGGCAGGTCCGAGAAGTCGCGATCGAAGGGCTGGGGCAAGTGGGTTCTCCCGCCGTTGAGACCATCCTCAAACTGCTCCGTGACTGGGAAGTTCGTAAATATGCCATCGCGGCGCTCGGGAAAATCCGTGACGAGCGGGTGCTCGATCCCCTGATTCTTCAGCTTCGGAACGACGAGTTCAAAGATGATGCCATTGATGCCTTGGTCGCGCTGGGTGAGCCGTCCGTCGAAAAGCTGATCAGTGTTCTTCGTGATAAGGATGAAAATGTTCGTAAGCGCGCGGTTCGCGCCTTGGGCAAAATTAAAGGCAACGACGCCATTGATCCGCTCATTGCGATGCTCAGTGATAAGGACTGGGAAACGCGCTTACTGGCCGCCGCAGCATTGGAATCGATCGGCGACGAGCGGGGCCGCGAGGCGATCAAGCCATTGCTAAAAGATCCGGATATGGTCGTAAAGATGAGGGTGGAGCGAATTCTGGCAAAGTGGAAGAAACAGCCGATCTCTCAACCGGCCAATGCCTGAGTCATTTATTCAGCAGTTGATCCATTCTCTGCTGGAGTTCGTCCAACTTTTTCAATGACATCGGTTTCCTCGTCACAATTTCCAACTTCGCCTCTCGCAGCGATCCGGCCATGTCCCGTAGGGCATTGGTCGAATTATCGGGCTTGGCTCCTTTTGTAAGGGTTTCCACGGCATCGACGGCCTCGCCCAATTCTTTTGCTGCGTCGCCGAAATTGCGATCGGCGAAGTGTGCCTTCGCCTGGACCAAACGGGATTTGGCTTCCACGAGCCCCTGACGCCGACGGAGATCCCGCTCGATCCCGAGTGTCGTGTCCAACACGTTTCTGGACACATCCTTCAACGACTGTTGAAGTTCCGCGACTGTTCGCTGCAGCGTCCCGACGGGCCGCTGTCCGAGATAGTAGCCCGCTCCGAATGCCCCGGCGAGCAGCGACACAACAACGAGAAATTTAGTCATAAAGGTCCTCGATCAGTAGCGACGTTTCGACGAACTCCCTCGGGTCAACTGTTGGAGCAGGCTGTTCGCGGTCGCGATACGCACTGCCTCATCAGAATCTTGCAACCCTCTTACTAAGATAGGGATGGCACTGTCGCTGCTTTTTCGCAATCCTTTTGCGGCCATCAGACGAGGAAGCGGCTGCTGGTCCTGTAAGAGAGTTTGCAGCACCGCCAGGGCCTCTTTGTCGGTAGAGGCACTTATAGCCTGCGCCGCTGCACCGCGAATGGAAGGATCGGAGTGCCGAGCCAGCTCGGTTGCCAGCGTGAGGGCGGAAGTATCGCCGAGGCGAATCAACCCTTCTGCGGCGCTGGCACGGACATGAAGATTCGGATCTCTGGTGAGTGCCGACAGCAAGGGCCGGTTTTCCCTGATGCCGAGCTTTCCGAGACTTGCCGCGGCCACGCCGCGAACCATCGCCATCTCATCCCCGATTGCATGCGTCAGCGGAGCCACGCCGCCAGGGGACCCGAATTCTCCCAGTGCTCCGGCAGCGAACGCGCGCACCGATGGATCAGGATCATACACAGCTTGAGCCAGGACTGCCAGACTTGCCGGACGTTTGAGGCGCCCCAATACACCCAGTGCGGCCATCCTTGTCTCTGCGTCCGGCAAGGTGGCTGCACTGGTAATGTCGTCCAGCTTCTCGGATCGTCCCAGCCTAAACAAGGCTGCATACGCAAAAATAGCTTCAGGCCCGTCTTCTCTGCGCGCGACGTCGAGCAATCGTTGTTGGACGTCATCGGCATGTGCTTCTCCGAGCGCAGTCATGGCGGCGATGCGGACGGTCGGCATCTCATCCCGCAACGCACGACGCAAGGCGCCGGATTTCACGGCGAGTCCGGCTTTTCCGATCGCCTCCGCGGCCCGCGCTCGTACGACGACGGAGGAATCAAGCAAACCGTCCTCTAAAATCGCGTCGGTCTCCGGTAGCCCCAATTCCGCGAGGGCCGAGTAGGCCGCAATGCGGACATGCTCTTTGCGATCGCGAACATGACTGGTGATCACTCCGAGTGCCAATGAGCGAAGAAGCGACGCATCATGACGCTGTTCCGGCTGGATCAATTTCGCATAGATGCCCAGGGCTTCGTCTGTTCGTCCCAGGCGGACATAGCTCAGCAAGGAGAGACGGAGGAATACTTTCGAGGGCGCCGCGTCCGGTGGAAGATCTCGGTAGAGAGAGATTACTTCGGGATAGTCACCGGCCTTGAAGAGGGATGCGGCTTTCGATTCGACCGAGGATGTGGTTCCAGCCGATGCAGTAAAGAGGGGAACTGAGATGAGAATCAGAATGAGCGCGCCGATGACATGCGCTATTGCGGTCGGATTGGAGGGCAAGTCACGTCTCAGGCGGCGATCTGCCGCGTCGAAGCGAGTTACCATGTCGTGGGCAGCCGCACCGTAGCGGCTCGGTACATCAGGCCGACATAGTCCTTCAGCATGCGCGTGGTGCAGAACTGGGGCGCAATGGTACGGATACATTCTTTGACCATTTGGAGCCAGCCCCGTGGAATCCCGTCACGATCGCGCTGATAGAACAGCGGCACGACTTCTTGTTCCAATACGCGATAGAGTTGCTCTACATCATGATGATCTTGGGCCTGCGCGTCGACCTGTTCGCTCAGCGGTTGGATTCCCCACCCGTTGGCTCCGTTATAGCCTTCAACCCACCATCCATCGAGGACGCTGAGGTTCAAGACGCCGTTCAGGGCGGCCTTCATGCCGCTGGTGCCGCTGGCCTCCATCGGGAAACGAGGGGTATTCAACCAAATGTCGACACCTTGGACGAGATACTTCGCCATATGCATTTCGTAATCTTCAAGGAAAGCGATGCGGCCGCCCAGTTTGTGATCATGGCAGAAGTTCAGCACCTCGTGAATGAAGTATCGACCAGGCTCATCGGCGGGGTGCGCCTTGCCGGCGAAGATGAGTTGGACCGGCCGCCATCGGTCTTGGAGGAGTGCCTTTAATCGTTCCAGGTCTCGGAAGAGTAAGGTGGCCCGTTTGTACGTCGCGAACCGTCGGGCGAATCCAATGGTCAAAGCTTCGGGGTCCAGGAGTGTGCCCCGTGTAAGGGCTTGAGAGGGCTGCAAATGGCCGTGCATCCAGCCGACCCTGGCTCGTTCACGAATAAACCCCATCAGTTTCCGCTTCATCGTTTGTCGAACCGCCCACAGCTCATGATCGGGGACATCCATCACCCGCTGCCACATGGCCGGATCATCGCAGGTATGGGTCCAGGTCGGGCTGAGCGACTTGCTGTACAGATGGTGCAGTTCCGGCGAGACCCAGGTCGGCGCATGAACGCCGTTGGTCACACTTCGGATGGGGATCTGGTCGGTTGGCAACCCTGGCCAGAAGTGTTGCCACATTTCTCGAGTCACGCGCCCATGTTCGCGGCTGACGCCGTTGACGTGGGCCGATAGGCGCATGACCAGCGCGGTCATATTAAAACCGTGTCCTCGCGATTCGGGAGTTTCGCCGAGGCGGAGAAATTCGTCGCGCGAGAGACCCAATTGTTCCCAGTAGCCGGCAAAGTATCGATCCATCAGATGGTGTGGGAAGACATCGTGCCCGGCCGGTACGGGTGTGTGCGTCGTGAAAACGGTGCTCTGACGGACCAGCTCGCTGGCTTCGGCATGGGACGAACCTTTTTGAACTAGTTCCCGCACCCGCTCCAGGGTGAGAAAAGCCGAGTGACCTTCGTTCGCATGCCACACCGCCGGTGAGATGCCGAGCGAGCGCAACATGCGCACGCCGCCGATGCCCAGCAAAATTTCCTGACAGAGCCGCATTTCTTGATCCCCGCCGTAGAGACGGGCGGAGAGCGCACGGTCCTCCGGGCTATTTTCCGGCACATCCGTATCGATGAGAAAAAGTGGGATCCGTCCGACCAGCACTTTCCAGACCGCCGCGACTACACGGCGGCTGCCCATTTCAACGGCAAACCGACATGGTTCTCCCGACGGAGTCAGGGCCAGATGAACCGGAGATTCGTCGCGGTTGAAAGGGGCATAGGCCGCCTCTTGCCAACCTTCCGGCGTGATCCGCTGGCGGAAATACCCTTGCGGGTACATGAATCCGATGCCGACGAGCGGTAAGCCAAGGTCGCTCGCTTCTTTACAGTGGTCCCCGGCTAAGATTCCGAGACCGCCGCTATAAATGGGTACGGAGGCATGCAACCCGAATTCCGCCGAGAAGTACGCGATGGCGGCTTTGGCCAAATCGGCATGGTGCGTTCCGACCCAACTTTTCTTATTGGCAAGGTACTCATCGAACAGGCGGAACACCGCCGAGTATTGGCGGAGGAACGACGGGTCTTCGGCCAAACGCGCCAACCGGTCCGGTTTGACATCAGACAGGAGTTTGACCGGATTGTGGTTCGTGAGAAACCACAAAGTCGGGTCGACTACTTCGAACAGCTGGCGAGCTTCCAATGTCCAACTCCACCAGAGATTTTGCGCCAGTTCGGGAAGCCGATGGAGGTTCTGAGGGAGGGAACTATTCGCCATATTAGAAAAATCCACAAACACTCCTTTGGTCAAGATCACGCAATCGGTATCGGCAATGACGGACGATCACAGGCCGGGATCAGGCGTGCCCTGCCTTATGCCACGAGGCCCAGTCTTTGGAGAATGCCACGGCGGCATACCGTTCGCCAAGGATTTTTGCGACCCGATTTAGGAGTCTGGTGAGTTGTTGGAGTTCGGAGGGAGTGAGGTCCTCACGGAACCGTGGGTGGAGTCCCCAACGGGTCTCAACCTCTTCACCGGATACACTCGACATGAGACTCACGAGCTTGATCTCTTGGCCGGTCGATTGTTTCTGCTCGGTTGAGGTCCCAACGGCTGGAGGCGCAGTCTGCGATGCTTCCTGCGAGGGAGGAGCCTGTCCTTGCAGTATCGAGCTGAGGGCCGGCACGACGGCACTGGCACAGAGGGTCGCTGCTGAGCTGAGCTGTGCGTTGCCGGGAGCACCAAGAGCGTCAGCCACCTTATCGCCGAACTCGTGAAACATCTCGTTCTTGGTCTTGGAGTCTTCGGAGATCAGGAACTTGTACTTCTCGTAGGTCTGGCGACTTTGCGCTACGGTTGTGCCGATCGTCAGCACGATTTCCATCTGATCCGCGTTGTTCCCAAATGCCGGTTCCAGTACATGCTTCAACTGTTGTGTCACGGCGTCTTCCAATCCGTTCATGAACTCCATCTGGTCTTTTAATGGGACGTGCAGGGCCACCAGCCGGTCCGTGAGATTGAACATGATTTTGAGAAATTCCAGGTAGACACCCCATTCATCCTGGCGCTTGAGCTTCAACGCCTGTTCGGGTGCATTGCGTTTCACCATCGTGACCGATTCGCCCGACACGGCGAGCATCAGTTCGGCCAATTGGCGGAGCCGTTCCTTATATTGAGTATTGGCAGCGGTCATAGGTATCCTCATGCGCAACGCGAATTATAACGGAGACTTGTGTGGGGAGCAAAGAGGCGGATTGAGAATCAACAGAACAGGTGCGAATCCAAGACGTGGATATATCAATCCATATGTGCAAAGCAGAATCTTTCCCCGGAGTTTGGTGATTTCTCGAGAAGAAAAAGGGTAGCTCCGCCGACGAAGAGGACTATGAGGATAATGGTGATACCGACGTATTGCATGATGATGAGGTGAGGCTCTCCGGGTGGGAAAGCATGCCTGGCCGATCTTGACCTAGAGGCTCTACGGTTCGCCCAAGTGCCAATTCCAGAAGAATCTGCAATACGTTAGTGAGATCGCCAGTTGGGACGGCGTCACATTTCTGAACAAGGCAAAGGTGCGCATTAGCGGCCAAGTGACCCGCGCGGCGTTGCATAACCGTATTGCTCATCAGAATTACATCTTGGGTGGATGGATCAACGTGGTGGAGGGAACTGATTCCCTTCTGTTCAGCAACTCGGTTCTTTTATTCCTTGGGCATTCTTCGCCAGCCCGCAGGACCGCACGTTGGCCCGCTCAAAGATCTGTTTGATCACCAAGAACACGTGTTCGACTTTGGCGCGGACTTTCGATTTCGTGGTGTTGATGAAACGTAATGCAATTAGGCGCCCGTGCCGGTCTTGGGAATGGATGGAAACCACGGTATACGGCTCGTATCGGGAAGTTGCCTAGCCGGCTTTTTGTCGGACCCGCTGAAGCGGACTAGCTTTTTGGTGTCTTTGCCTCTGCGCTTGGCAACGAGACGGGACCTGGATTGCTTCTTTGAAGACATGCCATAAAGTATATCAGGGAAACGCTCCAATGACGGTTCAGGCCCTTGTTGACATGCTGTAGGATTTTAAGACCGACCTTTCCTTCCCGCTTGCGGACCACAGCTGAACCATTAGCCATTAAGCTCTATCGGTTTGTATCACCGCACTCCGGCTGAATATCGGCAGTCGCTGAAGCACGTCATGACTCGCATCGTGCAGATCCTGCAGGAAACGATCGACATCATCGTTTCTGGAAAAAGCAGATCGAAGTGAAAAAACTCAGGGGCAACATCGATACGGAACTTCTTCTGTCGAACATTCAGGCATTGATTGAGCGACACGAACGAATCACGGGACGGGCGAATAGTCGTGCGTGTGTCGCAATCCATCACACATCAACGGATCGAGGATCTCGTCGAGAAGAAGCGGCATTGGATCTATAAGACGCTGGCCGAATGGCGTGATTTAAACGCGACGAAGGTCTTACGGTTCAGCTTGAGAGCTACGGCGACGATCGGTTTGGCCCAGGTCGGCGTGGATGCGAGGTCCGGCGGGCCGAGAATTCTGCCCTGCTGCATATGTAACGCCGGTTTCAGCTTTGGTCTTCGACATGCTGCGGGGTCCGCGTCCGCGCTGTTGTCGTACATGTGGAGGGTGGTGAGGAGCGGAAGCAGCGCGATGAGGTTGAGACGGCTATGTTCGCAGCGCCGATGAATGTCGTGCGCAGGGATGTCATGCCCGCCTCGGCTGACTCGTGCCCGCACACGTGCGACGTGCAATCCGGGCTGGATAGCCCCACATACCAGACGTGCACGTCAATGCCTGACTTGCGTGGCCGCGCCGGTGGAGATGTCTATAAGCTGCCAGCGGCTGTTTCGGACCTCTTAATCGCCAATGGAAAGAATTGCTCAAAAAAATGGGACAGCGAGCGACGTAGTGAAGGGGTAAACCGTTGTTTGACGAAGACTCTGTTGAGTTTCTTGATAGAGAAATTGTAAGTCTAGCGATAATCTGATGGACGTATTCCGCTTGTCTCTCATGGCTTCTCATCCCGAGCCCACATCGCCGATCGAAGTCTTGCCGCGTGATGAGGCCCGTGAGCATCTGATCGCGATTGCGGATATGCTGGCCAAAGTCCTGGATACGACGGTCAAGATTCCCGGCACGTCATGGTACATCGGGTTGGATCCGTTGCTTGGACTCATTCCTGGAATCGGCGACGTCCTGGCCAATCTTATCGGTACGATCATCCTAGGACTGGCCACGCGTCTCCAGCTTCCGCGGATTGTGCTGGCCCGAATGAGTCTGAATCTATTGATCAACGGGACGGTTGGTGCAGTCCCGATTATCGGAGATCTTTTCTCAGTCTGGTTTCGGAGTCACGCGAGAAACGCCTCGCTGTTTCGTGAGGCGGCCCTGAAACAGGATCGAGAGACCCATGCCGATTGGTTTTATGTGATTGGAATCATCGGCGGCACAGTGGCGCTCTTGCTGCTCACGATTGCCTTCATCATCTGGTTGGTCTACAAGCTCTGGACGATTGTGACTCTATAAAACACGGTCGTGGTATGGTATAGATCAGTTCTTCCTACTTGATCAGACGTGTAACAGTTTCTCTCCATTGCTTCATGGAACGAGAAGTTAAAACCTACGTATTGAAGCGGCCCGCTGAGGATGCTGCTCCGCGCAAGTTGTCCATTAACTATGCGGCTGCGTTGAATCCTCAGCAATTGGCTGCGGTGACGGCGGGCGAGGGGCCTTCGCTGGTCATTGCAGGGGCAGGGAGCGGTAAGACACGCACATTGGTCTATCGCGTAGCCTATCTGATCGACTCCGGCGTGGATCCTTCGAATATTCTTCTGCTCACGTTCACTCGAAAATCTGCACAGGAAATGTTGGAGCGCGCCGGTGATCTGATCGGGACGAGTAGCCATCGGGTTTGTGGCGGGACGTTCCACTCCGTGGCGAATCTGTTACTGCGTCGGTATGGCAGGCCGATCGGCATCGAACCCGGATTCACGATTCTGGATCGTGGCGATGCGGAGGATCTCATCGCGCTTGTCCGGTCGCAGCTGGGTCTGAATGAAAAAGATAAGCGATTTCCCCGCAAGGGGACCATTATGGAAATGATCAGCAAAAGCGAGAATACGCTGTGTAGTCTCGACGAGATCATCCTGGAAGAGTTCAGCCATTTTGCGGATCATTCGGAGGACCTCGGACGGCTCCAAAAAGCCTATCAATCGGCGAAGCGTCAAAAGCAACTCTTGGACTACGACGATCTGCTGGTCATGCTGCGGCAGTTGCTGTTGGTTGACGAATCGGCCCGCGCGAACATCTCCCTACAGTATCGCTACATCCTGGTCGATGAGTATCAAGATACGAATCGGTTGCAGGCCGAAGTTATCCGCCAGCTGGCGACGACCCATCAGAATGTCATGGTGGTCGGAGACGATTCGCAGTCCATCTATGCGTTCCGTGGCGCGACCTTTAAGAACATCATGGACTTCCCCATGCTGTTCCCCGGGACGACGATCTATAAACTTGAAGAAAATTATCGTAGCACTCAGCCGATTTTGAATCTCGCCAACTGCATTATCGAGGAAGCAACCGAGAAGTATACGAAGCGGCTTTTCACTAGAAAGATCAATGGGCCTCTGCCGGCGTTGGTAGAAGCGGCGGGAGAAAATGCGCAATCGCGATTCATCGCACAGAAAATTCTTGAGCTTCGTGAAGAAGGTGTGCCGCTGAATGAGGTGGCCGTGCTGTTTCGTTCGAGTTTCCATTCCTTTGACCTGGAAATCGAGCTCTCGCGCAAGGGGCTGCCTTTTATCAAGCGCGGCGGGGTGAAGTTTATCGAAACAGCCCACGTCAAGGATTTGCTGGCACATGTCCGGGTCGTATCCAACCCGCTTGATACGGTCAGTTGGCATCGCGTGTTGCTGTTGGTGGAAGGGGTGGGGCCGAAGAAGGCTCAGGACTTGCTCGCCGCGATTGTGAAAGCTGAACGACCTTTCGACGTGCTGCGAGGAGTAAGTGGCCGTTCCGGGCAGGGACTCAAGAATTTGGCCGATACACTGGAGAGCCTGGCTGGATCGGATGATCGACAGCCTGTTGAACAAGTCAATCATATCTATGAGTACTACCTTCCAATTCTTAAAGAGCAGTACGACGACTATCCGAAGCGCACGAGAGATCTCGATCATCTCCACACGATTGCCGAGGGGTATCGCGGCATCGACGAATTTCTCGCCGACTTGGCTCTGGAACCGCCTGATGGAAGTGCCTTGGACGTCGAAGCGCTTGATCGTGATGATGAACATCTTGTGCTTTCGACGATCCATTCCGCGAAGGGGCTGGAGTGGCAGTGCGTGTTTGTCATCTGGGTGGTCGACGGCCGGTTGCCATCCGCTTATTCCTTTCTCACCGATGATGAATTGGAAGAAGAACGGCGTCTTTTCTATGTGGCCGTGACTCGAGCCAAGCGGCATTTGTTTTTGACGTACCCCATCAATGTGTACGACAAAACCAGCGGGATGTTGCTTTCGAAGCCCTCACGGTTTCTGGATCATGTATCCTCGGACCTTCTCGACACGCTTGCGCTAGTCGAGGAAGGAGGAGGAGATTGGGGAATGGCACGAGACCACTATTATTGATTCTTGTTCTTGTCGCGGGGTATTTGCTCTCCTCCCTCTATCTATGAGTCACATCACGATTCGATTGTTTCTGGCGTGGTGCTGCTGGTTGGTACCAGACTTCCTTGCTGAAGCCGCTGTCACAGACCGGGATGAAGAGGGCGGTAAAGGCCAGATATGGGCGCGTCTTCTCGATGAAGCAGGGCGCGTACAGCTGCCGACGAAGTTTCTGAAGGCATTCCCACCGGACTTTATTCGCTTTGAGTTCGATGACCTTCGGACCTACGCCGCTGAGTACCATCCCGACGAGCATCGGATGGTCCTTAACCGTTCGTTGTCCTTTAACGCTGCGGGAAGGACCCTCAAGCCGCTTGGCAAGATGACGCACAAGGAATTGGAAGTGCTCTATCATGAGCTGTTTCATGCCTACGTGGATTATCTACAAGTCGTTGACGCGGACTCCAGTGAGAACAGTCACCACTCAAACGGACTCCTGCATTTCGCCAGAGAGCAGCAAGCCTGTCGATATGGCGAAGTAGAAATTGCGCCAATTCCTCAGCGAGAGAATGAGACGGAATCACGGTATTTGACACAAACAGAGTCGTGGGAAGCGCTGAACGAAACATGGGCGGTCTTTGTCGGCTGGGCGGTGTGGAATCAGCTTGAAGTGCAGTACAAGACCGGAAAATCCATGTTTCAGGAGCAGCGACAGGCCCATCAATGGATACGGCGACTCAAGGTGGCGTTCGAAAAGGGTGATCTCCGTGGATACTATGTCCCGGAAGATCCGGACGAACGGCGTCTCGCTCAGAAGAGATATTTGGCCAAGCCGTCGCAGTTGACATTGAAGGAAGCTGGGGTTTTAATAAAACAAGTCCTCGGTTTTCAACATGATTTTATTGAGCGACTCGAAGCTTCATTTGAGTCAGCGAGGATATCTGCCTGTTAGGTTCCTGAGAGAGGTTCCATTAAAAAAGTACCTGAGCCGAATTCCCCTCTTGACACGATGGAAGTTCATCAATAGAATCCAGCATTTCGTAAGCTAGCCTGTCCGAGCACTTCAACGAATCAATCTTTTTGAGGATTGAGGAAAAAAGCTGTGCACGGGTAGGCCCATTTGTCTTTGTTGAGCGGTTGATCGCGAGAGACTCCTCTACTTGTGCTGCAAGTTGGTTTGTTTTGTATAGAACAATGAAAACATCGAAAACATCGCGGGCAGGTACCCAAGTGGCCAAAGGGGGCAGACTGTAAATCTGCTGGCTTATGTCTTCCAAGGTTCGAATCCTTGCCTGCCCACCAAACCGCGCTTGCGTGGGCCGGCGAACTTATTAAGTGGAACAAGTCAGGTTCACACCAAAGAGCTTTTGGGGTGAAGAAAGTTTGAGCGAGAAAAGTAAAGAAAAGGCGGGCGTAGCTCAGTGGTAGAGTTCCAGCCTTCCAAGCTGGCTGTCGTGGGTTCAAATCCCATCGCCCGCTCCAATGAAGAGTGAAGATTATGAAACGTGAAGCGTTATTCGTCAAACGTGAAACGAGTCGGTCGGGAAATTCTCAAGGGGTTGTCTTGCGAATAACAGATAACGGTTCACGATTAACGATGAACGCCCACGTAGCTCAGTTGGTAGAGCACGTCCTTGGTAAGGACGAGGTCACGCGTTCGATCCGCGTCGTGGGCTCCATCTTGGAGGAGTAGTTGTTGAATTCGCGCTTGATCCGACCGGAAGCCAATAAGGTTGTTCTTGGCGACCGGATAAACGTCTCAAGTGTTGGACTTGGATTTAATAAGTAAGCTTGCTCGGACCGCCGCCCCTTATAAGTGTGCGGCGGATAGACACCGGCAGTGGTTCAGGGAAAGGAG
>JACZCY010057637.1_pt1 | contig 24089 bp, 19 predicted proteins | sample 8641821 | NCBI WGS metagenome assembly JACZCY01 (sample SAMN15324609, study PRJNA640507) | soil metagenome | isolation source: intercropping sugarcane | place: China: Luxin town, Laibin City, Guangxi Province | collected 2019-07-25 | depth 10cm m | reverse complement strand
GTAAAACGGGGGCGTATGGCACCCCGCGCACTGACCCTTGCCGAAAAAGATTTTTTCTCCGCGTAGCTCATTCTCTGCGGCTTTTTTCGTGTCCAGCCGACCGGTCATGGGATCGAGCTTGGGAGCCGGGGGGAAATCGAGCATGTTCTGCATCTGCGCCATGTGACTCACGTGGACGCGGTCTAAAATGTTCATCCCCTTTTTGATGGCATGGATCTCATCACCGTTGAAGTAGGCGGTCCGTTGTTCAAACTCCGTGAAGTCTTCAATCGAGCGTAGGCTCCGTTTAGAACTATGGATCTGCTGGTTGAATACCCCTCGTAGGCTGGTCGTATCGAGGCGCAAGCGTCGCTCCTCTGGCCGAGTATCGGGATTCAAATGGAACTGTGCGGTCGTATGGCCGTTCACATGGCAGTCGAAGCAGGTCACGCCCAAGCTGGGATGCAGACTTTTGCGATCATCGGTCGCGTTGAACTCTTCTTGTGGAAACGGTGTCAACAGCATCCTCAGTCCATCGAGCTGGACCGGGGTGAGGATATCCTTGAACAGCCGATAATAATTGTTGATGGACACCACTTCACCGCGCGACACATCGCCCAATTCCGGGCGGTTGCTCAAGAAGATAGCCGGAGGAAATTCCGGCAGGAAGGCCTCGGGAAGGTCATGATCGACATCGACCCGCTCAAGCCGTGGGAACATGTCGATTTGCATTTGAGGAAAGACCATGCCGCCGGGGGATTGCAGCGGGTGCGGCAGCGAAGGATAGGGAAAGAGTCCCTGCTTCTTCATCTCTTCCGGACCAAGCCCGGCGAGCCGTTCCCATGTCATCCCTTCAGGCAATCGTGCCGTCGGTCCTATCGGGAGCGGTTTTCCTCGCGACATCTTGGCTTCGGAATCCAGTTTCGGCTTGAGATGATAGCGCCGCTCCAGCATTTTACGTTGCGTCTCCATTACTTTGGGCTTACCGAGGATATCCTTCTTCATGATCTCGTCCGACTCCTGGAGAGGCTTCTCCGCTCCCAACGGGTCGCGGTAGAAATCGAAACCTGAGTTCTTGCCGTCTCTCGGCTGATCCAGAAAAGCAGGCGAAGAAGGTCGCGCTTTTTGAGCCTCAAAGACGGCAGAACGATCGTGATCCGTCTTGCGCTGTTCCGGGCGTTCGATCGGCACCGTGCGCGTCTCCTGCGCCTCGGTCACGGCATCATGCGGTGGGCGCGGCGGCTTTTTGTCTTCAGCGGCAGCGGTGACGCAACCGGCGAGAAAGACGGCAAGCAGAAGTTTCAAAGGTCCGCGCGAGAAGCGCGCGCCGGGTATGCGAGCAACGGGCTTGTTCATAGGCGCCTCCGTCTGTTCACTGTTTCAGTGTTGATATGCGGGTTCTTTTATCACATGCTCGGCTGTTCACCGGCGGTTTTTGGGAAATCCGTACCCGATGCCGATTGAAGCGCCACTGACAATTGTCCATTGTTCAATACATTGCATCCCCCGCTCGTTCTTTTACTCACCCTTTCACTTCCGCAGTTCCCGACTTCATCATGACGAACATTTGCTGTTGCTGACCCGCTTTGAAATCCGTCGGCGGCTGGCCGTACGCCGTACAATTCGATTCATGTCCCCTCAGGCAACCTTTCCTCGCCAGGCTCCGGTTTCTTGACCGCGCGACTCGATGAAATCCTTGAATCGCTGCAGATCCCCTTCCACTCGTCGGGAAACCACACCTACCGCGTCGCCGGTCTTCTCCACGGCACCCTCGGCCTCATATTCCAAACGAAGGCTGAGTTTTGATCGGTTCTCTGAAACCTTAGAAAAGATGATCACTCCGCCGTTCTTGGAACCTCCCTGGCTCATCCAGGAAATCCGTTGGTCGGGGATCTGCTCGGTGATGACGGCATCCCACTCATTTTGCGTTCCCCCGATGCTGGCCTTCCAATGCAAATGTTTGTCGTCGATCTGCCGAACTTGTTCCACGCCTTCCATGAACCGGGGGAAATCCTCAAATTGGGTCCATTGATTGTAGGCGGTCTTGACCGGAACATTGATCTCGATCGATTTTTCTATGACGGACATAGCGGCCTCCTTGCCGGATCGTTGTTGACGGTTCTTCATTGTTCATATTCTTCGACGATCTCAGGCGGCCTCACTTCCGCCTTGTCGGCATCCTGTCCGACCGTCCGTAGCGCGCGTCGTTGACGAAGGAGATCCCAGCATTGATCCAGTTCGACTTGCAGCGCCCGCAACCCGCGCTGGTCTTCCTCGCTTTTGGTTTCACGCGCCAGCATCCGATGCTCTTGGTCGACAAGCTCATTGATTCGTTGGAGCACCGACTGATCGGTCGTCTTCTCGTTCATTCATCACCCGGATTCGTCTGCAACGAGTATTTCACTTGATGCGCCTTTTCCCGATGGATCTGTAAAGTCGGAATGGTCGAGACGATCCACTGTTTGATGTCTTCGTTCTGTATGGTCTTCACACGCCTCTCGAACTCATCCACCGTGGTTTCGTGGTCTTCTAGAATGTAATCGATGTAGGCGCGGTCGAAGGCATGGCCGGACAGTTGGGAGAGATTGTTCACTTTCTGCTTATGCTCCTCGCTGAGTCCGGGAGACAGTTGCACGCCGCCCTTCATGGCCAGTTGCTCGACTTGTTGGCTGCCTTTCTTGTGGTCCTCGACCATTTGCTGCCCGAAGTCCTTTACTCGTTCGTTCACCGCACGTTGGGCGGCAAGTTGACCCAACGAGATCCCGATCTGCTGTCCTTCCGCCGCCGTCTCAAGAAATGATTGAGCGTCGGTTTTGGCAGTCTGCGCGAACGCGGATGAAGCGACCCCTACAGCTCCAACTATCATCAGGCTTAATGACAAGAACCTCGACATAGCGTTCTCCTCTTGAATTGCTTACGCACTGTACACGCGACCTAGTCCTGCAGCGGTTCTATTTGCGCGCTTGGACCAGAGCGCAATCGGTCGCCATGGCGGGAAAAGACCGGATCGTCGAACGACCCGTTTATACCATTCGCGACCAGTCGCACGGCTTTTTTCGCGTCGCCGACGACGGCACCCATTCCGAAAAACTCGTGCGTGACTCCCTTGAAATTTTGGTACGATACCGGAACGCTGGCTTCGAGGAGACGTTCGGCATAGCGTTTTCCCTCCGATCGCAAGGGATCTATTTCCGCCGTAATGATCGTGGCGGGTGGAAGTCCGCTTAGGTCGCGGGCATTCACCAGATCGATCCACGGGTGTTTTCCATCCGACGGCTCTCTCAAATACTTTTCAAAGAACCAAGCCATCATCGACCTGTCCAATGGCTTGGCGTAGGCATTTTCGCGATAAGACGAGGTGTTGAAGTCATATCCGGCTATCGGGTAAATGAGCGCCTGATGCACGGGCAGCAGTTCGCCGCGCGCTCGCGCCATCAAGCACACAGCGGCCGCCAAATTGCCGCCGGCGCTCTCACCGGCTACGGCGACCATTGAAGGGTCCCCGCCGAAGCTGTCGATATTGCGCAACACCCACTGATAGGCCGCATAGGCATCCTCATGTGCCGCCGGAAATTTATGCTCCGGAGCTTTACGGTATTCCACGGACACCACGATGGCGTCCGCGCTTTTCGCGAGAGCCCGCGCCGATGAATCGTACGTATCGATCGTTGCTATCACCCATCCTCCCCCGTGAAAATACACGATCACCGGAAATGGACCGTTCCCTTGGGGAGTATAGATGCGGATCGGGATATCGCCGCCAGGACCGGAAATCGTTTGATTCTTGGTCTTTCCTATCGACAGGGGAGCCGTACTTTGCTTGCGCTCCCGTAGTAACGCCGACACGGCATCGGCAGGTGTGGGCCGCGCTCGTGCTTCCTCGGCGGAGAGCGAGCTTAAGGGTTTGGGATTTAAATCTTCATACTCCGTCAGCACTGCGGCCATGTCCTTATCTGCTCGTGACTTCGTGGCGGCCATCGCCTGTTTCACCGCTTTGGCGCTCGGAGCGTCGGCTTTTCGATGTCCGCCGCCGTAGGTTTCCGTCTGTGGCGTTTGGCAACCCATCAGTGTTTGGAAGCCGAAAAGAACGGCGACACAGAGGAATGATTGCATATGACTTCGTCGCGCGATCATGTCGCCTCCTTTCTTTTTTGTCCTTTTGACTCGCCCGCTGTTCGTCCGCTCGTTCAATTTCGCGCCGGTGGCACGACACGACGTCACGACACTGCGTGACAATAGTTATCATCTCCTTTTTACCGTCTATAAGACCGGCAGGCGACTAGAAGATCCCCGAGAAATAAGTGCTTTTGCAGAGAGAATGAATGTCACCAGGTTCAGCGCCCTTTTCTCCTTTCAATCGAGTTGAAGCTCCGAGAGGCGGCTATGAAGTGGTACTGGGACATCGATCCCGTTTCATCAGTCGTTACGACAGCTTTTACGAGTCACGGATTCGTTTGCAGTGAGTTTTTGACCAGCCGTGCCCGATCACGATGGGTCTTCAAAACCGGCAAGGTGGAAATAAACCATGCCCGAAGATCCGGATATCGCATCGTATCGACATGGTGCTGGAATTCTTCCAAGGTGGTCTCGTGATTATGCAGGGCAAAATTCATGTAGGCCCGATCGAATTCATTGCCGGATAACTTCGACAGTTCGTCTACTTTTTTCTTATCTTCCGGCGTGAGTTTCGTAGGCAACGGCACATGATGTTTCGATGCCAGCTCTTCCGCTTCCCGACGGGCCTTCTTGTGGTCTTCGACCATCTGCGATCCGAATTCTTTCACTCGATCGTTCTGCGCCCGTTGTGCGGCCAGTTGACCGAGAGCAATTGCGACGTGCTGCTCCTCGACGGCGATTGTAAGGAATGTTTGAGTATCTGCTTTAGGATCTAATTGTGCTCCTGTAGGATCTTGTGTTGCATCCTGTTGTGCTTCAACCGTTCCTGTAAAGAAGCTCAACATGACAGTCATGAAAAGACCTACGAATAGCATGCGATACATGGGATGCTCCTTGGATAAGGTGAGTAGCCCTTTTTAGATTCATTGCCCCAGCCCGTGCCGTGGCAATCCCCCTGGTGCAAAACATGGGCCTGAGTTCGGCTTAACCTTGAACCGTCGGAGTCATGCGCTGAAGGCCTCGTAATTTTACTGTAGCGCCCGGTCGCATCGATTCGCTCATCAAGGAATCCAGCGGTTACGTGTCGTCTATGAATGGTTTCAGCGGACAGGATGTCCCCCATAGAGGACAGACCTTCTTTCAATCTATGGAGGGATCACATTGCATCGCCGCATCGCCTTCACCACCCAGTGGGACAGTCGATCATTGATGACCTGTACCGAATCAAGACGGTTCATCATATGAGCGCCCAATCATCCATTTTCAAAAGGCGTGGAGTTCACAAGATCGAGACAACGGCACCGGTCCGGCGCCGTTGTCTCATGCGGGAGAGAGGAAATCAGGCGGCTCTGCGATAGCCTTCCGCTATTTCATCGGCTTGTGCCCGCTTGCCATACCCATAGTAAGCGGCAAAAGCGGCAGTTCCGCCATGGAGCCATACGTTCCATCCATGTAAAGGAATGAGGCCGAACGCCATGCTGAGCGGTGGGATGACGCCCATTACAGCCAGAATGCCGTAAAGCCATGTCAGACCCCGTGCAAAACCCCTCGCTTCGCTCACGCGACGGTCAGAGGACAGGCCGGCAATACCCACTCCCAGATGAACCAGATTATGAATCCAGTTCACAGGAAACAGGCCTAACAAGAGACCATAACCACCATCCGCAAATAAACCCGGCACAGCGTTTGGGTGAGGAGACGACATGAATAGGGGTATGAACCCTAAGATTCCCACCATGAGGAATAACACTCCGATCAGTTGCGCGAATCTCCGGCTCGTCATGCAATCGTCACCTCCTTCCCATGCTTATAACTTCGCAAATGCCGCGCCATTTCCGAATTTTATGGAGGAAGACGCAATGACGAGACTGTGTCGGAAAAAGAATACGAGCCGGTCTCTGCCGAGCAGGTCGGCAGAGACGGCATGCGTGCGGAGTTCGCTTCTTATGCGGCCCTGCGTTGGCCTCGGGAGGATTTGGACATCATTCGTTCTTTAATACTGAGGGCTTCCCGTCCTAGCTCTTCCCAATCCATATCCGCATTCTCCGCTTCAGGAAACATTTCCTTCTCTTCCTCTTCTATGTGGTGCTTCACGAGCTCGCTCATCACTATAAACTTAGCTTTATACCCCTCGGCCGACGCCTTCATTTTTTTGAGCTCTTTGATCAACAACGCGACCACATGATGTTCTTCATTGGCTTCATCGACCAGGTCTGCTTCACCGGTCGCTTCGCGGATGGCGGGATAGACGAGGCTCTCCTCGATTTTCGTATGGATCTCCAGAGCTTTGATCGCCTCGTCCGCAATTCCTTGCCGAGAACGGCCATCCGACGTTTCAAACGATTGAAACAGCTGCTCCACTTCTCGATGATCGTCTTTCAAAAGTTCCAAGACGTTTACGGACTCTTGCCCTGCCATACCCTCATTCAGATTCTCATCGTCTTGATTCGACTTCTTTTGTTTTTTTGCCATTGTGACTCCTTCATTGCATGTACATCGATCAGGTTGCTCCATCAGGATTTCACCTTTTCTCCTTCTGCATGTCTCGGCACTTCATCGCTGAAATACAAGCGCCGCGAACCCTGGTTTGTGTCCGGTTGCACCGCAAATAATAAGTCCGCCAGTTCGTCCGCATGCTCTTCTTCCTTCGCCAAGATACCTTCCATCATGACTCGGGAAGTCGTATCCTTGTCGCCGAAGTACCGCACCATTTCACTATAGGTCTCAATGGCGATACGCTCAGCGATCAAATCTTCGCGTATCATATCGGCTAAAGACGCGCCTTCCCGGTATTCACTGTGACTATGTTCTGCAATGACAGAGGGATGGAGTTCGGGTTTGCCTCCCAATTGTTTAATTCGCTCCGCGAGCTGGTCGGCGTGAACCTGTTCCTCCCGAGCATGTTCCATAAATTCTTCGGCGACTGCGGCCGAGTTGATGCCTGTCGCCATGAAATAGTGGAATCGATAACGAAGCACGCACATATACTCGGTGGCCAACGCATCGTTCAGCACCCGGATGGCCTGTTTCCGGTCCAACGCATACTGCTCCGTGACGGGACCTTCTTCAATATGCCGGCGGGCTCGTTTGCGAATCTCTTCGATGTTGGTCACGAAATCCATAGCTTCCTCCCCTCTTCCTAACGGCATCTCGTCACTTCTTCCGGGACTCCACCCTGACTTGCGCGGAGTTGCACAAACTTTGCCGTGTCCTTCCCACGGGCCCTAAGAAATTGCTGGCCATTTAACCGTGAAAACATGAGGCACATCGCCGGTACGGCTATCCCCGCCATGCTCATGACCAGCTTCATCAATGTTGTTGCGGACGATCTGTCTAATGACGGACAATTTGTTCTGGAGAACTCCGGATCAGCCCAACCATTTCTGAGACGCCAACGACTCGGGATGGTACCGCTGTCGCCAATGTTTATACTGCCAACCCGATGTCCCGATTTTCAGTTCCATTTTCAGCGGTTCCCCCGGTAGGCTGTTGAAACGTCTTCCGGCGGCGTTCACAAACATGCCGCGCTTATTCGGCGCGGCGCGAACCTCAGAGGATCAACGTAATGTTTCGGCCCTCGTGACCTGGTATGCGCGCAGCACTTCGGCCACGCTCCAGGCTTGTGCCATGCATCCGCGTGGTGCATAGGGAGAATCGGCATCGAATATTTCGCTGATGGTCCCGATCCCGTCATCGGCCAAGTGGGAATCGAAAGCCTCCAAGACACGCCGGCACTCCGATCGGTTCACGCCGGCTTTCAGCGAAGCATCGACGAAATGGCCGATCAGCCAGACCCACACGGTGCCTTGATGGTAAGCGGCATCGCGCGCGCGCAGATCCCCGAAGTACATAGCCTTATAGTCGCGGTGACCGGGCGCCAGGCTGCGCAGGCCGAACGGAGTCAAGAGTTTATCGCGCATCACGGCGAGGACGGATGTCCATCGATCCTGCCGCAAAACGGGGTACCGCAGAGACATCGTGAGAATTTGATTGGGTCGGAGAGTCGGATCGTCGCCCGCTTCACCGTCCACGATATCGTACAGATATCCGCCGGATGAGTACCAAAAACGATCGTTGAAAGAGTCCTCAATCTGTTTCGCCAACCCATCCCATCGATCCGTCCGTTCATCAAAATCATCGGCCCACTGCCCCATCAAACGAACGGCGTTGTACCACAACCCCTGTATCTCAACCGGCTTGCCTCGCCTCGGCGTGACCACCCAGTCCTCCACCTTGGCATCCATCCACGTCAACGCATAGCCCGGTGCGCCGGCCTTTAAGAGGCCGTCGTGTTCATCGACACCGATTCCAAACACTGTCCCCTTCACATGATGCTCCATCACGTCTTTCAACGCCGGATACAACACCGTCAGCGTATCTCGGTCGCCCGTCACCTCGTAATACCGATCGAGCGCGTGGAAGAACCACAAGGTGGCATCCGCCGTATGGTACAGTCCCGTGCGCTCACCCTCCGGGAATAGATTGGGAATAAGCCCGTCTTTGATGTAACGGGCGAATGTGCGCAGAATCGCGCGAGCTTCTCGATGCCGCCCGGTGCACAACGTGAGCCCCTCCAAGCTGATCATCGTGTCGCGGCCCCAATCGGTGAACCAGTGATACCCGGCAATGACCGTCCGTGCTTCGTCTCCCGACGCCTGCGCCAAGGCATGCTCTTCCATCCGGCTTCCGGGGAATACAATGAACTGATCCGCCGCCAGGGCCAAGAGCGTTTCAAGACGATCACCAGGTACCCGCTCAATCTGAGACACGAGTTTCTGCAATCGCGCGCGCTCAGCGGAAAAGATGGCGTCTGCATCGTATTGAAGATTTTCCCAAGGCTCCATGCTGGCCACAAAGGACACCGGATGTTCCCGATCCAACCGCACGGTGAAGTATCCGGGGCTTTCCAGGTCCTCGACATGCGGAGAGCCGCGATCGCGATCCACTCGATAGGATACTTCGCGACTGATGTAGGTATCGGCCACGAATGCGCCTGATTGCGGCCTGAGACAAAGCTTCAACGGGGATACCCCTTCGCACAGCGGCATCTCATACTGTTCTCTGATGATGGTGAGGAGAAACGGCGGTTTACGCGCCTCGCTCAATGGCGCGCCGGACATACGAAACGTCACGAAGGGGCGCAGCCGTAGAGTCACCGGATCTCCCGCTTCCAATCGATATTGCACATACACGGTATTTTGACCGTAGGGCATAATGACGCGCTTGAGCACCTCGCGACCATGACATGAGAATCTCCATGTCGGAGTCTGCCATTCACGACGAAAGGCCGTAAGATGGTCGAAGATGTCCGCGTCTAATCTGCCGTCTGCGTGCTCCGCTCCGCTCAATCTTATGGTCGTCCCTCCCACATCGAGTGCTTCATCAAGTCTGGGAATGACCATGGTGCGTCCCCTCGGCGAGGGTAAGTGGGGAACGAATATTCCATGATAGCGGCGCGTCGCGATTTGCATGACCGTGCAGGACGAATACCCTCCCAACCCGTTTGTCACCAGCCACTCGCGAGCCAAGAGCGCGTTCGCGTCCCCGTTTCGTTGCCACGCCAGAGTGATGACCGGTTCGGAGAGAGGCGGCGACTCAACCATGTCTTCGTTCATGGGGTCTGCTCGTGGGCGACTCCCGCAACATTCCGCTCGATGCGAAACACCGTCGCCGATTCGGCCGGGATGTGCCATCCCTCAGCCGTCAGAGGATTGACGACCCCGGGCCCCTCGTATTGAGGATGATCGCTGGACCACAGAAGCACCCAATATCCGTCCGGCCGTGGAGCCAGCAACGGCTCGGGAGCGGGAACGAAGTGGAGGTCCGCCCCCAAATTGATGACGACAAGACGATCATAGCCCGTCTCTTCAAAATAGCGAAGGGCGAAGGCGTGCGGACTCAGAACGGCCCCATCAATGTTTTCGCGTGACTGCGCAGAGAACACCGCGTCCTCGCGACGCAGCCGTAACAAGTCCCGGTGGAGTCGGTAGAGCGGCCCGTGAATACTCCGTTCGGAGCGGTCCAGCTTGGATCGTTCGAACGTCATGGGATCGTTCGGATCGAACATCGTTTTCCGCGCTTCATCGGAGGCATAACTGGGAAATTGGCTCAAGAATTCCTGCCGTCCTTGTCGGACCTTGGGACCAAGTTCGTGGCCTCCGAAGTCGACGAAGTAGGGAAAGGGGGTCGAGGCGCCGTACTCCTGCCCCATGAACATCATGGGCGTCTGAGGAGCCAGCAAGTTTACCGCCGTGAGAACTCGATACCGACCTGGACTCGTCAATGTATGGAGCCGGTTACCTATGAGGGTGTTCCCGATCTGATCGTGATTCTGAATATAAAACACGAAGCTGCCGGCCGGTTCCCGATCGACGACCGTGCCTCTGGCCTTGCCTTGCCAATGGAACCGCTGCCCCTGATACAAAAATCCGCGTTTCAAGGCCGAGAGAAACTCCTGCGGCGCGCCGCGATAGTCCATGTAGTAGGCTTCGCGGCGCCCTGTAGCCGCAACCAGCGATACATGATGGAAATCGTCGCACCAAATGGCGTCAAGACCCCACCCGCCCTGTTCCACAGGCCGAACCGCCCGGATCTCTTGCGACTCGCTTTCCGCGATCAAGACGATGGCCCGCCGTCCCGCCACCCGGCGGGTCGCCGTCGACAGTTCTCCCAGAATATGAAGGCCGCTTGCGTCATGAATGGCATGGGTCGCGTCGAGCCTCAGACCATCCAGATGAAATTCCTCGATCCAGTAACAGGCATTCTGAACGACCAATTCCCGCATGCCTTCCGACCCGGGTCCGTCGAAATTCAGGGCTTGTCCCCACTCATTCGGATATCGGTCGGTGACATAGTCGTCGCTGAACGCCGATAAATAATTTCCATCCGGTCCAAAATGGTTGTAGACCACGTCTAAAATGACTCCCAGCCCCTTCCCGTGAGCGGCGTCCACGAAGCGCTTGAGGGCGTCATAGTCTCCATACATGTGCGACGGAGCGAACAGACACACCCCATCATATCCCCAATTCCACCGGCCTGGAAATTCGGCAATCGGCATGACTTCCAGCAGGGTGATTCCAAGACGCCTGAGCGCATCCAACTCGCGGATCGCCGCGTCGAACGTCCCTTCCTCGGTGAAGGCGCCGAGATGGAGTTCATAGATGACTTGCCCCGCCATATGGACACCGGGCCAATCATGATCTCCCCAGCGGTAGGCGACGGGATTGACGATTTGGGAGGGGCCGTGAGGCCCTTCCGGTTGGAAACGTGAACAAGGATCCGGGAAATCCTTTTCTCCATCTAACCGATACCGATAGGTCATGCCCGAAGTCGCGTCTGAGGCAATACCGGTGAAGTAGCCTGTTTCATCATCTCTCCCGAGCAAATGGGTTTTGCCGCTCCCAAACAGCACTTCGACGCGATGGACTTTGGGAGCCCAGACTCTAAATTGCACACCCGTTTCTACGACCTGCGCCCCGAGCGAGATTGTATGGTCCATCGGGTAAGTCTTGACCGTCTTCGCTATTTTGCGTGTACCTCTTACAGCGTCCATGTTGCACACGTTTCGCGGTTTTTATGTATTACCTATTTTTATGTATTACCTATAGGGTCGGCACCGGGACTCGTACTGGGCAGACCCCTAGAAAAGGATCTACGGGCAGGGCGAGATATCGAGATATTAAATACGGGCGAGAAATCCTTCCAGGCCGACGGTATGTCCGTCGTCGGTTATGAACGCTTCCCCTTCGTCCCATACCCACATGTCATTGCCTACCGAATCGACGAGCCGATACACCAGCATGTAGGAACGTTGTGCGCGGACCGCCTCTTCAATGGTGTTCCACACCCGCTCACGATCGAGCGGATGGATCCTGTCACTGAGCGCTTGACCCTGCGCCGACGGAAATCCCCCGGCTGAATCATCGAACAGTTGGGCATTTTTTGCATCGATATAGTCCAATGATCGTTGCGGTTCAAAACGGCACCTGTACAACAGGACATCTCTGTTGTTCCTCAATACGGGGGTCACAAGCCCTCTCTTCGAGCTGCTTCCTTTTATCACAGAGGGCGACGTCGCGAGGTTGTGCATCACGATTGAATATCCGTGAAGGCGTCTAAACCGATTTTGCAAAGGTTTGACCGTCGTATGCATCAAATCCCATGAACCGTCTCGTCGTCGAAAGGCTTCATCCCATGCAACTTCGCCCTTATGGCGAGCCCAGTGAAAGATTTGTCCCCAGTGGGCAATGCGATTCATCTGTCCCGGAAAGGCGCGATAGAGCGGCCGCCCCTTCATGTCATCGCCCGTATAACCGGTGAGAAGTTGAGCGCCATCATTGCAGTCGGTCACACGCCCTCGAAGATCACACAACACAACGCCGATATTGTTCATTTCATCGACGAACGAATGAAGTTGCCGTCGGCTCGCGGCAAACGCATCACAAGATTGGAAAAGCTGTCGCCTCTTTCGGTCCACGCGCAGGCATATCAAACCGAGGCCTGTGATTGTCACGACCCCGATCGCGCGATTTATGGCGCCCGTCCGGAAATCTCCCGACGGACCGATCCATAATCCTATCAGCGTGAGCGCCAGCGCCGTTGCGGTGACGGAGACAATGGCGGGCGCACCACCCCACAACAGGGAAAGGGCGATGGCTATTGAATAGGGAGCCCAAACGGCGACTCCATCAGGCAATCCGGCATCGATCATGAAGGTACTGAGCAGGATCAGGATTATCAGAAACCCCAATCCATTCGAACGTGTCCTCAACCAGGTGTATTTGAAATCCGTCCGAATCGCGTCCATGACATGACGTTATCGGACCATTCATGGAAAGGAACTCGGAAATACCAGAGAGTGAGGAAGAGTGAGGATAAATGGAGTGTACTAGCGAATTTACGGAACTCGTACGGTTTCTTTTCGGGCGGCATTCACTATAAATACCGGACATACCCGATGATCTCTTGCTTTATCATTTGAATTCGGGTGTCTCAGTCCACAATTGTCTTACCTTTGTTTGCCAAAGTGCCGCGGCATCCGGCGTGATGGCTCCGACCGCATCCACCAACGAAAGCGCACCGACTAGACCACCGGTTGCATTCACGACCGGAACATGACGGGTGCGATGATGGAGCATGGCATCAATCGCATCGGCTAGAATGGCATCCTCGCGGCAACGAACGGCCTTGCGCTTCTTGATCAGCTCATAGAGGGTGAGCGAATCAGTGCGACCTTCAGCAAGCACGTTGATGGCCAAGTCATATTCTGTGAGCGCGGAGACCGGCTCGCTCTCGCGGCACACAACCAGGATGGGCACGTCCAGATTTCTAATGACTTTAATCGCTTCTTTGGCGGTGACGGAGGCTGCGGTGGTCGCAACCTCTTGGATCATGACGTCTTTCACGAGACGATCTTCACCGGGAAGCACTCTGTAGGCTTCAGCATTGGTGGATTCACCAAAAATTCCGGAACGAGGACGCGGGGTCACTGTAAACATTTGCACATCCATAACGAACCATCCAGCTGGATCGTACTGGGCGAATCCCTAATTGAAAGGAACATGACTCCGCCTCCTCCGGAGCCGCACATGCCGACCATATTGCTACGATGTCTTTATCGAATCGCTTGAATCGACAGCGCATGATTCTGATCGTTGACCGTTGCTTCTATCCGATCACCTTTTCTAATTTTTCCAATCATGTTGGTGGTCCTATCGGTGTGCAAACGAATTTCTGATCCGTCTTTCGCCTTGATAAAATAATTGGCGTCATCGACGCGGAACAATTCGCCTTTGATTGTCTTCGCACCGCTTGCCTGGACATCGCCCTTCTTGTCGTTCACATTCCGTTGTTTGTCATCATCGGATTGGAAATTATGCTTTTGCGCATCAGTTAAAGAATCGGTTTTCATCACGTCTCCGGGACTCGGTGAATGTTCGGCCAGTCCGATATTGGACGGCCCTACGGACAACGCCGCACCGCACAATACAACCCCCCCGATTTTATAGATTGACTTCATGCGAGCCTCCTCACGGTTTGAGTTGTGGGGCAATCGGTTCTGGGTGAAACATTCTTTACACATAAGCTACACGAACAGTTTTTTGACCTGGGAGTTTCCCCATCGGGACCATGGCAGGGGCTTTACCTAGTATCTGTATGACGCGCGAGGCAGTAGGGTGATTGTATATTCTGAAATGACCGTCATTCCGATGCGGGGAGACCCCAGAGACATGGGCCGAAAAGCTGTATTTTTAGATAAAGACGGCACATTAGTCGAGAAGCATCCATTCGATCGCAGCCCCGAATACATCAAATGGCTGCCCGGGACGATCGAAGGATTGCGCTTGTTGCACCGCTCCGGCTATGCCCTGATCGTGGTGTCCAATCAGGACGGAATCGCACAGGGTCGGTTCACGGTGGAGGATCTGCTGCGTGAGGAGCTCGGCCTTCGATCTGAGCTCGCAAAGTTCGAAGTTCCCCTTGCAGGCTATTACTCCTGTTGTCTCCATCATGCGGATGGTATGGTACCCTCGTTCAACGTGGACTCTTGCCGAAAACCCCATTCCGATCTGCTAATCCAAGCCGCCCGTGAGCTCCATGTTGATCTGACGCATTCGTGGATGATCGGCGATATCCTGCACGACGTTGAAGCCGGACGCGCAGCCGGGTGCCGCACGATCCTACTCACGAACGGCAATGAAACCGAATGGCATCTCACGCCTTTGCGTTGGCCTAACCTCATTGCCGACGAGGTGTTCGAAGCGGCCCGGCTCATCACGTTCACCGACCTGATTGCAACCGATGAACGGGCCATGTATGCAAGATGATGGATCGAAGCGAAGTTCATATCTCTCCGGTCTGTTCCCTTCCGTTGCACGGACAGAATGTCTTGCGTAACAAGACATCGTGTCTTGTCGATCATACGCGAATTACACTGCCTCGATTTTGATCCCACGCATTGCAAAAAATTACATGTATTTCACCGGTCCATCTCGCATTCCCAAAGGGTCTGTATCTTGCACCGAGACTTGAAGGTCTGCCCAACACCTTTTTATCGAAGGAGGATTGTTCATGAGTATACGGCTGGCGTGTGCGTACATGTTGATGGTCGGAGGAATACTCTTGTTCGTCGGCGGCGCATCTCAGAGTGAAGCCCAAACGGGTGGAACAGCGGGAAGTGGAAGCGGATCAGGAAGTACCGGTGGATCGAGTGGAACCATGAAGCCGGGTCACGAATCGTCGGGCAAGATGGGACAAGATCCCGTCGGACGAACCGGCGAACCGAAAGTAGGCGGAGAGGCAACGCTGGGAGGATCCGGACAAATACCGGATACGAGTGAAAGTCAATCTGGAAAAGGATCAAGCGGCGGAAGCGGGTCACGCCCGGCACCGGGCTCCGGTAGCAAGGGATCGTCGGGTGGCATGGGATCGTCGGGCGGAACCGGATCATCCGGGGGCACAGGATCATCCGGCGGCGCCGGCGGCTACTAGTCGTCCGTATTCGTCGTATCTCACACAACCGGCTGAGGCAGGGAGGAAAAATTTCCCACCTGCCTCTTCTATCCGAGAACAAGATCCGCGTCAACGCCGTGGCGCCCGGTCCGATTTGGGCACCGTTAATCACGTCGACATGTAAGTTGCTACGTTCGAATTCGATGTTCACGACGTTCCGTTGAAACGCGCGGACCAATCCAAGAAGTCGCGCCTTGCTATGTGTTTCTGACATTACAGAACGTCGCGTACCTGACCGGGCAGGTCTTGCATCCTAACGGACGAACCGTCGTGAACGGCTAATCGATCTCAAACCCCTATCATCGGAAAGGAGACACCTATGCCGAAGCGCGATTCAGACAAAACCAAAGCGACATCACCATCCCAAAAGAAACGATCCACCGACGCGATACAACTGCTGAAAGACGATCACCGTAAAGTCGAAGCGCTCTTCGAGCAATTTCTGGAAGAAGAGGATGGAAAGAAACAGCACATTGCGCAACAGATTTTTCATGAGCTGGAGGTGCACAGCACCTTGGAAGAGGAGCTCTTTTATCCGGCGCTTCAGGCTCAAAGCGACCCCGCAGAACTCGCCTCCCTCGAACAGGGCGAAGCAATCGGGGGAGAAGAGACGATAGACGCCTCGGAGCTCGACGAGGGCGAGGAAAGAGAATGGGAGGAAGACGACGACACTCAGGAAGAGATGGTCGAAGATATGGTCGCCAACGCCTACGAGGAGCACCGTGTCGTTCGAGACATGATCGCTCAGCTCAGAAACAACGACGCGTCAAGCCTGGAGTTCCGGCAGAGCATGATCGAATTGCAGCAGGCGGTGGTGGATCATGTGTCCCAGGAAGAAGCCGAGCTTTTCCCCCAAGCTCAGCTCAGCACGGATATCAAGACGCTCGGCATGCAAATGCAGCAGCGGAAGCAGGAGATTCTTTCCGCCGCCGCCTGAATCAGCTCGACACCAGGGGACCGACTCCCTTCCCTGGGTCTGCGCGGTGTCTGTCCCCGTCCGAACCGGGACAGGCACCGTCGCTGACGACAGAGCCGGTCCCTAAATAATGCGGCGGCCTAGCCCCCGCTGGACAAAGGCAGCTTGTCCCTTCGAGGAGAGCCGGGCAGCTTGCCTTTGGAAAGCAACGCGCGGCTGATCGCCTCATACAACTCTTCCGTCACGGACCCCTTCGACACGAAGGCCGCCGCGCCGGCCTTCATCATCGCATCGACGATCTGGCGATCGTCATGGACGGACAACCCGACGGTGACGGTTTCGGGATAGTCTCGGTGGATCCGGCTCGTCGCCGTTACCCCATCCATTACGGGAAGATTCACGTCCATGAGCACGACGTCGGGCCGCAGATTCGCCGTCAACTCGACGGCCTGCTGTCCGTCGGACGCCTCTCCGATCACCCGCAAGTTGTCATGCCCGTCCAGGAGGCTCTTGATCCCACGGCGAACCATGACATGGTCATCGACGAGAAGCACGCGGATCATCGGCTGTTCCGGCGAGCGTCGGTCGAGACGGACGGCGGCGGCCTTGAGTCCGGAGGGCTTTTCCTTGCCGGGTTTGCGCAGTTCCGGCGCGGTGGACGCGGACCAATAGGGCAGAATCATGGAGGCCCGCGTTCCCCGGCCCGGCGTGGAATTGATCTCAAACCGTCCCCCCATTGCCCGCATCCGCTCATCGATGCTGAACAGCCCGAATCCGGATGACCCAGACTCGGGAGCAGCGACCGCCGTATGATCGAACCCCTGCCCTCCGTCCGTGACCGTAATGTGCAGTTCAGTGGGGGTGGTGGTCACCGCCACGCTGGCGCGATTCGTCTCTGCATGCTTCACGATGTTGAGGAGCAATTCTCGAACGGATTGAAAGACCAAAATCGCTTGATCGTCCGGGAGATTGATTCGGTCCGATCCGACCTGCACGTCCACGGTCAATCCATGGGTGCGCATGTGTTCGGACAACCATTGAAAGGCATGAGACAACCCGAATTCTTGCAGCGAGGGTGGCGCCAGGTCGGCAATGAGGGTGCGTGTATACCGGAGGGATTCGTCGAAAATCTGGTCTAATTCGGCGAGTCGTGACGTCCCGGATTCCTTTGCGATACAGGCCACGGCTTGTCGCAGCTTCATGCGTCCCGCGACGAGCAATTGAGCCAAATAGTCGTGGAGATCGCCGGCGAGCTTGCGGCGCTCCCGCTGCTCCGTCAACGTCAAGTCGCTGGCGAGCGCGCGCAACCGTTCTTGAGAACGTATGAGCTCCTCGGTCCTCGCCTGCAGGGCGGCATGGGCGGCTTGATTGTCGTCACGCAACCGCTTCTTCTCCAGCGCTTGCCCCACGGCGGATCCCAGTCGTTCGATGCGATCCTTCATGATGTAATCCGCCGCGCCATGGCGCAACAAGGCCACGGCTTGCTCTTCGCCGATGGAGCCGGACACGATGATGAAGGGAATATCGAGACGGCGTTGGCGCAGACACGCGAGAGCCCTCATCGCGTCAAAAGACGGCATTGAATTATCGGAAAGAATCAGGTCATACGGCCGATCGAGACACTGCAGGAATGCTTCTTCCGTATCAATGCGGTCCCAGACAAGATCGAACCCCTCGCGTTTCAACTCGCGCACCATCAATTCAGCATCCGTGTCCAGATCTTCCAACAGCAAGACGCGCAACGATTGAGCCATACGACCTCCCACATCCGGCACATTCGCCGGGTTGATCACTCAGGTCTCTGCTGATTGAGGATCATCCAGTACAGGTTCAGTTGTTTCACGGCCTCGACGAATTGATGAAAATCCACCGGCTTCACGATATAGCTGTTGACGCCCAACTCATAACTCTTGATCACGTCCTGTTCTTCCCGCGACGAGGTCAACATGACGACAGGAATGGTTTTCGTCCGCTCGTCGGTCTTGCAGCGGCGAAGGACTTCCAGGCCGTCGACTTTCGGCAGCTTGAGGTCCAAGAGGATCAATTTTGTTTGTTCGCACGCGTTGTGTTCGGCATAGGCACCCGTACCGAACAGACAGTCCAACGCTTCCTCGCCGTCCCGTACCACATGAATATGATTCGCAAAGTGATACTGCCGGAATACCCGCAGCGTCAGCTCCGCATCGCCTTCATTATCCTCGACCAGCAAGACTGAGATGCTTTCCGGCATGGTCCTGTTCATGAACTCTCTCCAAGGTAAAATAAAAGGTCGCGCCCTCGTCCAGCCGTCCCTCGGCCCACACCCGGCCGCCGTGACGCTGGACGAGCCGGTGCACCAGCGCTAGGCCCACCCCGGTTCCCTCGAAGTCCTCCGCCCGATGCAGCCGCTGGAATACGCCGAACAGTTTGTTCACATATCGTTGGTCGAATCCCACCCCGTTGTCTCGAATCCAGTACACCACGTTGCCCGGTTGCTGCTCATCCTCCTGCCATCCGATTTCAATCCGGGCTTCCCGGCGGGGACGGGAATATTTCCACGCATTGGAGAGGAGATTGACCCATACCTGCTTGACCAGACGGCGATCGGCCAGACATGGGGGCAAATCACCCACAATCAAATCCACGGACCGATCCGGATCTTGCCGCCGCAGCTCGAGCCACGCCTCTCGAATGACCCGTCGGGTATCCACCGCCTGCAGATCGAGCGACGATCGGGACAGCCGTGAAAACTCCAGCAGATCGTCGATCAGCTCACCCATGTGACAGGCGCCTTTTTGGATGACGTTCAGACATCGCTGAGCCTCCTGAGGCAATGAGGGGCCGAAATCCTCCACCAGCATCTTGGCGAATCCGTTGATTGATCGCAACGGGGCGCGCAGGTCATGAGAGACGGAATAGCTGAATGCCTCCAGCTCCTTGTTGGCCTCTCGTAGTGCGCGCTCGGTCTTTTTGCGTTCCGAAATATCGTGAGCGATGGACGAGGCCCCGAGAATCGCCCCCGAGGCGTCCATGATGGGCGACACCGTCAGCGACACGTCTATCGCGCGCCCGCTTTTGTGCCGCCGCACGGTTTCGTGTTGTTCGACGCGTTCGCCCGATCGAATACGGTCGAGAATTTGCGCTTCCTCCTCCACGCGATCGGGAAACATCAGGCGGGTCACCGGTTGCCCGATTATTTCGTCCGCCTTGTACCCGAACAGCCGCTCGGCGCCGTTATTCCACGTCATGACGGTCCCGTCGAGATTTTTGCTGAGGATGGCATCCATTGAAGACGTGACGATCGCGGCAAGGCGAGCCGTGGCCTGTTCGGCACGCTTTTTCTCCGTCACGTCACGGATGACGACGGCATGAGCTTGCACCGATGCCTTTTCACCTTGGAGAGCGGTAATCGTGACGTTCGCGATGAATCGCGCACCGCTTTTTTTCACCATCTGCCGATCCATATCGGTTCGCGCCGCTTGTCCCGCCGCCGCCTCCATCGCCCGCTTCAAATCGCTCTCGGGTTGGCGCTGCACGACTTCTTCGGGTGGATAAAAGCAGGTGTAGGGTCGGCCGAGAATCTCGTCGCTGCGATATCCGGTCAGGCGCTCCGCCCCGCTGTTCCAGGTGGCGACCTTGCCGTCAAGGTCCACCAAGAAGATCGCGTAATCCTCTATCCCCTCGACCAACAGACGAAACCGTTCCTCGCCCTGCCTATGGGCCTGAAACTCGGCCCATTCTCGAAGCCGAAACAATTCCACGAATACGTCCACTTTGTGCCGGAGGATCTCGGGCAGGACCGGCTTGACCAAGTAGTCCACGGCCCCGCTCGAGAGCCCCTGCACGACGTGTGCGTCCATCGTGTCGACGCCTGAGAGGAAAATGATCGGCGTGAAACGAGAACGGTCCCGTTTCCGGATCATTGCGGCCAATTCAAAACCATCCATCTGCGGCATCCGGACGTCGAGAATAATGACCGCGCAATCATGACGTAACAAGTGCCGCAACGCGTCCTGGCCCGTTTGCGCAGTCAGGACGATGCGACCGGGCCCCTCAAGGAGAGCCGTCATGGCGATGAGAATACCGGGGTCGTCATCGACGAGCAGAATAGGCGCGGGAATCTGGGTCAGTGCAGAATTGTCCGCCATCTCCACGGACGACCCGGGCATTTTCCTGGACACGTTCACCGAAGCCTCAGACATGATTGTCAGCACCCCACTTTCTTCCTGCCGAAGAGCCAGATGCGCATGAGGGCGAGCAGTTCTTCCGTATTGACGGGTTTGGCGATGTAATCGGACGCTCCCGCCTGCAGGCACCGCTCCCGATCTCCTTTCATGGCCTTAGCCGTCAACGCCAAGATCGGCAGCAACCGATGCACCGGATTGTTGCGGATCCTACGGATCGTTTCATATCCGTCCATTTCCGGCATCATGATATCCATGAGGACCATGTCGAGATCCGAATCCGACTCGAGCCTTTGGACGGCTTCCAGCCCCGTCTCGGAACTCGTGACGATCATGCCGTGCAGTTCAAGGAGACTCGTGAGGGCGAAGATATTGCGGACATCATCGTCCACGACCAAGATTTTCTTCCCGATGAGCGAATCGTCGCTCTGCCGCACCCGTTCGAGCATCGCTCGTTTCTCAGGCGGCAATTGGGTCGCAAGAAGATGCAGAAACAACGTCGCTTCGTCCAGCAACCGCTCCGGCGACTGCACGCCTTTGAGCACGATGCCCTGAGACAAGTCCCGAAGCCGCAATTCCTCCTCTTCGGTCAGTTCTTTTCCGGTAAACACGATGACCGGCACATCCCGCAGGCTGTCTTCTTGGCGGATGCGCTCCAGGATCTCGAATCCCGACATGTCCGGCAGCCGCAAATCGAGCACGACGCAGTCGAACGATTGCTCCGTCAGGGCTCGCCAGGCCTGCGCCCCGTCCGCAGCCGTCTCAATGTCAACCTCGTCATGCCCGAGGAGGAGCGTCAAACTGTGACGCTCGATTTCATTGTCTTCCACGAGCAACAATCGCTTGCGGCGTGGTTGCGTAAACGCCACCAATCGATCGAAGGCATTTCCCAATTCCTGCGTCGTCGACGGCTTCAAAATATAGGCATAGGCGCCGTGGCCCAACCCGTGTATCCGCTCTTCTTCGACGGTCAGAATCTGAACCGGGATGTGGCGCGTCTCCGAATCCTGTTTCAGATGGCTCAACACCGTCCAGCCCAACATGTCGGGAAGAAAAATATCCAGCGTAATGGCCAGCGGATTATATTGGCGGGCCAAGGAAAGAGCTAACCGCCCGTGCGCGGTCACGACTCCTTTGAAGCCCTTCTCGCGAACCAACCCGAGCAGCACTCTCGCGTAATGAGGATCGTCTTCCACGATCAAGATCGTCGGTTCGCCGGGAAGCCATGTTTCGCGGTCGTCGGGAATATCGTCGAATCGCTCGGTCTGTTGAACCAGTACTTGCTGGACCAGCGCGGACGGCGGTTGGTTCGATCGGAGTTTCTCGAGAACGGGACTTCCCGTGTCCCCCATGTACACCTCGGGCAAATACAACGTGAAGGTGCTGCCTTCATCGGGCACGCTGTTGAGCCGAATTTCGCCTCCGAGAAGCATGGCCAATTCTCGGCTGATGGCAAGCCCGAGACCGGTGCCTCCGTACCGCCGACTCGTGCCGGCTTCAGCTTGCTGAAACGCCTCGAAGATGATCTTTTGTTTTTCTTGCGGGATACCGATGCCGGTGTCCTGCACTTCGAGTGCGATCACGGACCGGACGCTCGTCAGAATAGGATGATCCGGGTTCCACCCCGCGGTCGCGCGTCTGATCCGGAAGGTCACGTGTCCTTGCGAAGTGAACTTGAAGGCATTGGACAACAAATTCTTCAATACCTGCTGCAGCCGCTTGAAATCGGTGACCATGCTCCGGGGAAGCCGCGCATCGAACTCCACGTTGAATGCCAGATGCCGCGACTCGGCCACGTGCCGGAAGCCGCGCTCCACCGCTTCGCGAACTCTCGCGAATAGCACCTGTTCGGGTTCCACCGTGACGGTGCCCGATTCGATCTTGGAGAGATCGAGAATGTCGCTGATCAAATTGAGCAAATCCGCGCCGGCGGCGTGGATATTCTTGGAAAATTCCACCTGTTTCGGAGTGAGATTGTGTTCGGGGTTGTCGCCGAGCTGCTGCGCGAGAATGAGGACGCTGTTGAGGGGCGTTCTCAGTTCATGCGACATGTTGGCGAGAAATTCCGACTTATACTTCGAGGCGAGGGCGAGCTCACCGGCCTTTTCCTCTAATGCAAACCTGGCTTGCTCGATCTCGCGATTCTTGCGTTCGACTTCGGCGTTCTGCTCCGCCAACTGTTGCGCTTTGTTGGCCAATTCCTCGTTGGTTTGCTGAAGCTCCCGCTGCTGCGCTTGCAGCTCGCCGGCCAATTTTTGGGATTGTTGCAACAATCCTTCGGTTTTCATCGTCGCTTCGATCGTATTCACGACCACCCCGATGGTTTCCGTCAATTGCCCGACCAGCGCCAAATGTGTCGGCGTAAATTCCGACAGGGACGCCAACTCTATGACCGCTTTGGTTTGTCCTTCGAACAAGACGGGCAACACGACCAACGTCCTTGGTGCGGCATTCCCTAAACCGGATCGGATGGTCACGTAGTTCGGGGGAAGATCCGTCAACAGCAGCCGGCGTTTTTCCAAGGCGCATTGGCCCACCAGCCCGTTTCCAAGAGAAATATCGCGGACGACGTCAAGCGGTTGATCGGATGCATAGCTTGCCAAGGGCTTGAGCACCGACGCGCCGTTCATCGTTTCCATTTGATAGACGACGCCGTATTGAGCGTTTACGAGTTGAGTCAACTCCGACAACAGCATCTGCCCAACGGTCACCAGATCCCGCTGCCCCTGCATCATGCGGGTGAACTTTGCCAAGTTGGTCTTCAGCCAATCCTGCTCCGTATTCTGGTCGGTGGTGGCGCGAAGCGTTCGAATCATCGCGTTGATGTTGTCCTTCAATTCGGCCACTTCTCCGCGGGCCTGCACTTGGATGGAGCGGGTCAAGTCTCCCTGGGTCACGGCGGTGGCGACTTCAGCGATGGCACGGACCTGCGTCGTCAGGTTGGCGGCGAGAAGATTGACGCTGTCCGTGAGGTCCTTCCAGGTGCCTGCCACACCGGGAACGGCTGCTTGACCGCCCAGCTTGCCTTCCGTCCCCACTTCCCGCGCCACTCGCGTGACCTCCGACGCGAAGCCGCCGAGTTGATCGACCATGAGATTGATGACGTCCTTGATCTGGAGAATTTCCCCCCGCACATCGACCGTCACCTTACGGGTCAAATCGCCGGTCGCGATCGCCGTCGCGACTTTGGACATGTCCCGCAGTTGCACGGTCAAGTTACTGGCCATCGCATTGACGTTGTCGGTCAGGTCCTTCCAGGTGCCGGCGACGCCCGGCACGACCGCCTGCCCGCCCAACTTGCCTTCCGTCCCCACTTCCCTGGCGACCCGCGTGACTTCCGCGCCGAAGCTTCGGAGCTGGTCCACCATCGTGTTGATCGCTTCTTTCAATTGAAGAATCTCGCC
>JACZCY010021726.1_pt1 | contig 24199 bp, 23 predicted proteins | sample 8641821 | NCBI WGS metagenome assembly JACZCY01 (sample SAMN15324609, study PRJNA640507) | soil metagenome | isolation source: intercropping sugarcane | place: China: Luxin town, Laibin City, Guangxi Province | collected 2019-07-25 | depth 10cm m | reverse complement strand
TCCGGATGGATGAACTCAAATGTCGGCCGGTCGAGAATTTCCTGAGCATCTTTCGCTCCCATGAGAACGGCGCCCGTATGGTTGACGTAGACTGTTCGTCCTTCACTGAAGACGAATACACCCGATGGTGAAAGCTCGACCAAAGTCCGGTACCATTCCTCACTCTCCCGCACCGACTCTTCCATTCGTTTGCGATCTGTAATATCGGTGTGTGAGCCGAGGAGACGAATCCTTCGCCCATCCGCTTCAGTCACAAACGCAGCCCTCGCTTCAATCCATCGATACCCTCCGTCCTTGTGCTTCAGCCGAAATTCCTGTCGATAGTCGCCCTCGCGACTAGAAACGTGGTCTCGTGCATAGGCAATTGCCGCACCACGGTCCTCAGGGTGCAGAAGCGTCGTCCAGGTCTCAAAGGAATCTGAAATTTCCGACGGGTGGTATCCCAGCTGGCGTTTCCATTCCTCGGAAAGAACCACTTCGTTCGTTTCCGTGTTCCAGTCCCACAGTCCGGTCCCTGATGCACGGAGGGCTTGTCGAAGCTTTTCTTGCGAAGTCCGTAGCATCGCCTCCGTGCGCTTCCGCTCGGTAATGTCGCGCGAAGTCACGATGACGCTGCAGCGGTCATCCGAGTCGCGGATGACCCGACCGATTCCTTCGAAATTTCGCCATGAGCCATCCTTGTGAAGAAAACGAAACTCGGCGAGCTGAGGCGTTCCGGGCCCCTCGATCAGCAACCGAAATTTCTCGGTCACAGCAGAAAGGTCCTCGTGATGAACAAATTCGAAGGCGCTACGCCCATCGAGCTCGTATTGAGCGTATCCGAGCAATCGTTCGACCGACGGGCTTTCAAATCGGATTGTGCCGTCCAGAGCGAGAACCATGATGATGTCAGAAGAATGCTCAATGAGCGCACGGAAGTGTGCTTCGCGCTGTTGTAGGGCAAGTTCCGTTTGCTTGCGATCAGTAACGTCCAGGGCCGCCCCAGACATGAGAAGGGGCTGGCCGCTGCCGTCGCGCACGACCTCGCCGCTGCAATGAATCGTCCGTACTTCGCCGTCGGGACGGACAATTCGGCATTCCATATCGCATGGTGCGGCTCCTGCCAACGCGTCATCGATCGACGCCAGAACCCGGTCATGGTCGTCCGGGAGCACCGCCGACACAAAACTGTCGAAGGTCATCTTTTGTGATTGCGGCTCATAGCCGAAGATCCGGTAGAGTTCATCCGACCATTCCACTTCACCGCTTGCGATGTCCCAATTCCAACTTCCCAGGTGAGCAAGGGCTTGCGCGACGTGGAGGTGACGATTCCGTTCGTGCAGCGCTCGGTCCCGTTCGGCAAGTTCACGCGCGAGATCGGCGACCTGCCTGCGTAGCAGATCCAGCTCAGGATGGTGACTCGTAAGACTCATGATGAGGCTCCTTGTCGTGCGACGCCGACAGCACCTCAACCGCCGGCTCAACTCATCGGAATGACCCTGTCACGCCGCGAATGATGAGCGATGGTAATCGCCCCGCCAGCTGGTCCTTTAAAGAAAGGCCCCGCGGGGGATCAGTGTCCTATGAGAATAGGTGAAAGTCTAGATCCAAATGGCCCGGAGTCTTTAGCTGGAAATCAGCGGAAGCTGTTTTACGTCGATGGTGCCGAAGGCGGGACTTGAACCCGCACGGCTTTCGCCACACGCCCCTCAAACGTGCGTGTCTGCCATTCCACCACTTCGGCACTCAGCAGGATGTTGAAACGAAGCCTGCCACTGCCATTGTCGCATCGCTCAAACCCTCAACGTGCTCAGAAGTACGTCTCGGGCAAAGACACAGCCGGCTCACCATCTAGCCGGCGCGCAACCATCTTGGCGTCGCTTATTCGCGACACCGTGCGCCTCGCAGCGGCCTTGTCGCAGGCTTGTTTGACCATTCTGCTTTGCCTGCCTTGAGGTCCGATTCAGCTGTGAGGGCGAAGGAGGTGCATTATAGGAGGCGGGTAAAATTCTTGTCAATCAACCGGTCGTCCGGTAGAATCGGTACGTCATTGTCCTAGGGCGCTCTTCTTCCAATGATACGAACAGACCAACGAGGTCTTTCCTCTTCCATAGCGGCATTTTTCGATGTCGATAATACCATTTTACCTGGCCAAGCAAGCGAAGTGAGATTTTTTCGCTGGCTGTGGCGGCGCGGCGTCGTCGGTTGGCCTGAAGCGCGCGAGAGTGTGTCTTGGCTCATACGACATCTCCCGGCATTGTCGCTGCATCCGCTCCGCGAGCGGAAGCTGTACCTGGCTGGAAAACCTTCGCAAGTGATTCAACTGTTGGGCGAGGAGTTTTGTCGGGAGGAATTATGTCCTCGTGTCTCTCCCGTCGCGATGCGGATGCTCGACGAACATCGCCGTGCAGGCCATGCCATCATTTTCGTGACGGGGTCCATCGATTTCCTGATCGCCCCCGTCGCTGAGGCGCTTCGAGCTGATCGATGTTTTGCGAGTCGGTTGGAACAACAGAACGGCCTCTATACCGGTTTCCTTGTGCCTCCACTTCCTTATGGTGAAGGGAAACGCCGACTCATCGATCGGTTGACACATGAACTGACGCTGGATCTGTCCCAATGCTATGCGTACGGAGACAGTCCCGGCGATCTAGACCTGCTCCGGGCCGTAGGCCATCCGACGGTGGTGAATCCGATTCGTGGCATGGCCTCGATCGCCAGACGCGAGAACTGGCCGATTGTCAAATGGCAATGAGCTGCCGATTGTGATCGGATTAACCATCTCCGCGGTGAATCATCCAATCGATTATTCGATAAGCTCACACACTGCCGATGCGCATCACCGAAGTTTTTCATAGCGTTCAAGGTGAGTCGACCTTTGCCGGCCTCCCCTGCGTATTTGTGCGTCTGACCGGTTGTCCTCTGCGGTGCACCTGGTGCGACACAGACTATGCTTTCTTCGGCGGAACGGATCGGTCCATCGATGATATTCTCGACAGGGTGCGATCCTATGGTTGTCGGTTGGTTGAAGTGACGGGAGGTGAACCGTTGGCACAACCGGATACGACTACACTGCTGCGTCGGTTGTGCGAAGAAGGTTTCACCGTCCTCCTTGAAACAAGCGGGGCTGTGGATACCACCATAGTCCACCCGTCGGTCCGTATCATTCTGGATGTGAAGTGCCCGGGAAGCGGCATGACGGAACGGATGCACTGGCCCAATGTCGAACGCTTGCGACCACAGGACGAAGCGAAATTCGTCATTCAAGACCGGAGTGATTACGAATGGGCTAAAGACTTGCTGGATCGTTTTCAGTTGATCGATCGCTGTCCAGTCCTTTTTAGTCCGGTATTCGGTGCGCTGGATCCACGACAATTGGCCGAATGGATCCTGGCGGATCGACTACCTATTCGCCTTCAGTTGCAACTCCATAAGCACATCTGGGCACCCGATATGCGGGGAGTATAAAAGACGGTTCTCCGGCGATCGGGATGTATGCGTCATGATGGCACCCATCAATCAACTGGTGACGATTGTTGATTGACACATCAAAGGAGAATCGAATGAATATTATGCGGGTTAAAGCGAAACAAGGACGAGTCGATACCGAGGCCACAGATGCACTTGTCCTCTTGTTTTGTGACGCGGAGGGACTGCCCAAGGAAGACGGGGCGCTCCTGGATAGAGCGCTTGGAGGGGCACTCCGCGAGCTTCTGCAGTCAAAGGAATTTGATGGAAAGGCCGGTGAGGTGATCGTCTTTCATACACACCGGAAAATTCCGGCGAAGCGACTCATTCTTGCCGGCCTTGGGAAGAAACATGAGCTGGGTTTGGATCAAATCCGACAGGCCTTGGGACATGCCGTCAAACGGGTTCGCCATGCCAAATGCGGCGCCTTTACGGTTGCGTTGCCGAGCATCGTGCCACATGAGGCCTCGCCGATTGACGTGGGTCAGGCAGTGACTGAAGGAGCGATTTTAGGGAGCTATCAATTCACGACGTATCGCAGCGACACCTCGGGTAAGGACGTGACAGCAATGACCATTCTGGCTCCGCGGAAAGATCAACTGCACCAGCTGTCTGAAGGGATTCGTCGCGGTGTCGCGACCGCAGAAGCGACGGTCTTCGTTCGAGATCTCTGCAACCATCCGTCTAATGTGATGACACCGACCAGGATCGCCAATGAAGCGAGGACCGTGGCGAAGGAATCCGGCGTGAACCTCAAGGTTCTCGAGCAAAAAGCGATGGAAGCGCTCGGCATGGGTGCGTTACTAGGGGTCGCGAAAGGCAGCCACGAACCGCCGAAGTTCATTATTCTCCAGTACCACGGAGCCAAGAAAAAAGACGACCGCCCAGTCGTGCTCGTCGGTAAGACAATCACCTTCGATACGGGTGGGATCTCGCTCAAACCGGCGGAGAATATGGAACAGATGAAGGCCGACATGACCGGTGGAGCAGAGGTATTGGCCGCAATGCGGGCGGCGGCTCGTCTCAAGTTGCCTCTCAATCTCATCAGCATCCTACCGGCGGCAGAAAAAATGCCGGGGGGGCGGGCGATGCGACCTGGTGGCGTAGTCAAAAACCTTTCGGGGGAAACCGTAGAGGTGCAAACCACGGACGCCGAGGGCCGCCTGATCCTATCCGACGGCCTCGCCTATGCAACCCGGTTCAAGCCGGCCGCGCTTATCGACATCGCCACGCTGACGGGGGCCTGCGTCGTCGCACTGGGTCAGTTCGCGATCGGAATGTTCGGTACCGATGCAGCGTTGAAAGAAGCGATTCGCACGGCCGGCCTCCGAGCAGGAGAGCGGGTATGGGAAATGCCGTTATGGGAAGAATATTTCGAGCAATTGCGCAGCGATGTGGCCGACATGCGCAACATCGGAGGGCGTGGGGGTGGCATGATCACGGCTGCCCTCTTCTTGAGCAAGTTCGTCGGCGACTGCCCCTGGGTGCATCTCGACATCGCCAGCACCGATTGGAGCGAGCGGGAGCGGGCATACATCCCCAAAGGCCCAACCGGCATCGGGACCAGACTGTTGATCCAGTTCCTGATCAATCGCTCCCTGTAGGGCAAGAGCAAGGCGGCTCGAAGATGTCTTACGACCAGATCGGCCAACTCTTCATGATAGGGTTCGACGGCACCACGGTTTCGGCTGAACTCGCTTCCTTCCTCCGAGAATATAAGCCCGGTGGCGTCATCCTGTTTTCGAGAAATCTCGAATCGATCGCACAGATCATTGAATTGACAAGCGATCTTCAACGCTGTAGTCCGCACTCTCCCCTTCTTATCTCTATCGATCAAGAAGGCGGACGTGTGTCACGGTTGCCGAAAGACTTTACGATTTTCCCACCGTGCGAAGTGCTGGGGCGGTGCCGCTCCTCCGAATTGGCCTACGCCGCAGCGGCGACGACCGCGAAAGAGCTCAAGGCCGTCGGCATCAACATGAATATGTCCCCGGTGTTGGATGTAAACAGCAACTCCGCCAATCCCGTAATTGGTGATCGAGCATTCGGCACGACTCCTGACATCGTGTCTGAATTGGGGTCGGCCACAGTGGGCGGCCTCCAGGACAATCGTGTCGTGGCTTGTGGAAAACACTTTCCTGGCCATGGCGATACCAACTCGGACTCGCACAAGGAGCTGCCCAGCGTGCCGGCGACGCGCGAACGACTCGAGCGTATTGAATTTCCACCATTCCAACGCGCGATTATGAGCGGCGTGGCGACGATAATGACGGCCCACGTTTTGTATCAGGCTTTGGATAAGAACCGGCCAGCAACCCTGTCCTCGACGATCATCGGAAGATTGCTTCGTGAAGAGTTGCACTACGACGGTGTCGTATTGACGGATGATCTCGAGATGCATGCCATCATCGACCACTATGGCATCGGCGACGCCACGATACAAGCCATACAGGCCGGTTGCGACATGCCATTGATTTGTAAGGACCGCAACAGAGTCATAGCCGCGCTGGATGCCGTTGACAAGGCGGTAGCAAACGGGGACATCTCTGCCGGACGATTGGCCCAGTCTCTCGCACGTATCCGCCGCTTGAAAGAACGGTTCCTACTTCCCTATCGACCCGTGACAATTTCTGATGCCAAACTTGTAGTGGGCTGCCGAAGCCACAAGGCTCTCTTACGCTCCATCGACCGGACCCGAGAACGATCCTCGAAAGCCGATCTATAATTTTCCTTAGTCGGCTTTCTTTTCAAAATAGCAGGGAGGACAACCTTGTGCATCGTCTCCGGAGAGATTCCTGGAGTTCCACAGGATGGCAACCCTTACCTCAATGGAATGAGGAAGCGAAACCTCCATCCTCCCCACTGAATATCTTGCCCTCTTCTCATCTCTTGTGGCATCATGAACGTCCCTTGGAGGGCCTTATGGCCTCATTGCTTGAGTACGTTGGATCCGTCCATATTTTTCTTGGTCCCTACCGGGGTAATCCGATCGCTTTGTATTTGCGGAGGACGGAATCCGGCTGCCAGATCGGACCAAAAGTCTATCCTTGGAACGATGTCACGGGCGTCGGTGAAACACCGAATAAGGCCGCAGCTGATTTTGAGGAAAAATGGAAGACAAAGGGCTTAACGGCGGACATGTATTCTGGTCCGGCTTGGGAAGGAGGCATTAAGCCAGAAAGGCCAGCACCTCCCAAACCAGCTACCCCTCCACCAAAATCGTCTCCTCCCCCTAAACCCACGGCCTCTCCAGCAAGTACAGCCCCCGAATCGCCTACCCCGACTGCTCCCGCCACGAACACGGTTCGAACTGCCACAGTTTCCGTTGAAGAAACTTCTACCACGGCACCTGCTTCCGCAACCCGGCCTTCTGGAAAGTCGGACTAGCCTCCATCACAAATTGCTCCCTGAATGCGAACTACCGTTGACGGCCCGTGCGGCCAGTTTGCTGTGTTTCAGCCCATAAGCGGCATACACGAGAATGCCAATGATCGTCCATACCACAAAACGGATCCATGTTGCCAAAGGCAAACCAGCCATCAGGTAAAGACATGCCGTTATGCTCAAAATAGGCACGAGAGGCATCAAGGGAATACGAAAAGGCCTGGGCAGATCCGGCTTTGTATACCGTAGCAGCAGGACACCGATACAGACCAACACAAAGGCAAAGAAGGTCCCAATGTTGGTCATATCGGCTGCATCCCCTATCTGAAAGAACGCTGCAAGAATTGCGACGGCGACACCGGTTAGAATCGTTGCGCGATGCGGGGTCCCGAAGGTTGAATGAACCTTGGATAGTCCAGGGCTTAAGAGTTGATCGCGCGACATGGCAAAGAAGACGCGGATTTGTCCCAGCATCATCACAACCAATACACTGGTAATACCCGCCACAGCCCCGATCGCCACAATAGCGGCGCCCCATTTGAACCCCACGAGGCTCAGCGCTTCGGCCACCGGGGCATGAATGTCAATTTGGGTTACGGGAACCAGGCCGGTGATCACAGCAGCCACGGAAATATAGAGCACCGTACAAATAACCAGCGAGCTAATGATACCGATCGGAACATCTCGTTGAGGGTTGCGGGCCTCCTCTGCAGCAGTAGAAACGGCATCAAAGCCGATATAGGCAAAGAAAATGATGGCCGCCGCGGCTCGAACGCCCTCGAAGCCGTTGGGCATGAAGGGTTTCCAATTATCGGCGTTGACAGATGGAGCCCCAACCGCGATGAAGAAGAGAATCACTCCAAGTTTGAGGAGTACGATCAGACCGGCTACGCGCGCACTTTCTTTAATTCCTATCACGAGGAGGACCGTGACCAACAATACGATGATCGCAGCTGGAAAATTGGCGATACTTCCCTCCGGACCACCTGCCCAATGCGGTGGATTGGTTGCCCAATAGGGCAGTTCCAGACCCGCGAGCATCAGTAATTTGTTGAAATAGCCGGACCAACCGATGGCAACCGCCACGCATGCCACACCATACTCCAGGATTAGGTTCCACCCCGTGAGCCAGGCAAGAAACTCACCCAGCGTGGCGTAAGAAAAGGTGTACGCTGACCCCGCAACCGGGATCATCGCTGAAAATTCGGCATAACACAGCGCGGCTAATGCACACGTGACACCGGAAAGGATGAAGGAGAGGACGATCCCAGGTCCCGCTCCCGGCCTGTGCTCATCACCGACTATGGCGGTACCGACTAGGACGAAAATGCCGGTCCCAATAATCGCGCCGATCCCAAGCGCCGTGAGATCCCACGCCGTCAATGTTTTCTTGAGACGATGCTCCGGATGCTCGGCGTCGGCCAGGATTTGATCGATGGGTTTCGTCCGGAGAAATCGGCTGATCACAGTCTCTCTCGAACCCAACGTGCCAAGATTTGCGGTGGAGTCAATTCGTTGAGGTCAAAGGATGGCAAGAGACCACCGGAGCCTGTTGGTTGTGATTGTCGGAACGGTCCAGAGAGATCATGCATGCGTCCGGCGGGCCGCGTGTAGCAGGGCTTCAAACAGCCGACGATGGACCGCATGCCGTTCGAACAAGAATTCCGGGTGCCATTGGATTGCGAGTAGAAACCGATGCCCGTGAGATTCGATTGCCTCTATAATCCCATCGGGTGCCACGGCACTTGCCATGAGCGATGGAGCGACTGTCTTGACCGATTGGTGATGGGAACTATTCACCATGAGCGTCCTCCTTGCGACCACCTTGTTCAAGAGGCTCTCGGGTGTCACGGTCACCGGGTGAGCGACATGAACCGCTTTTGCTTTTTGACGATGATCCAACGCGCCTGGGACTTGTGCGGGAATGTCCTGATACAGACTTCCTCCACAGGCAACATTTACGGTCTGCATCCCTCCGCAGATTCCCAGGAGCGGAAGATCCCGTTTCCTTGCTTGATGGACTAATTCCAATTCAAAGTCGGCGCGGCGCTTACTCACGAGCGGAAATTTGTAGCGCTGCTGCTCTCCATAGAGACGCGGTGAAAGGTCCGGTCCGCTGCCGGTGATGAGCAACCCATCGACACGGTCAAGAAGCCGTCGTCGGGCAGACGGTTCCGTTACTAAAGGAAGGATTAGAGGAATACCGCCGAGTTCTTCAACGGCACGAATGTAACGAGCCCGCAAGAAGTAGGTTGGCTCGTGCCCGCCCATATCCTTCCTGTCACCGGCATTAAAGTCTGGGGTCACGCCAATGACAGGCTTCATGCTTAATGCGCAGACTAGTTTGTCGCCGCCGGGGCCGTTGGCATCCCTTCACTTTCGGCCGCAACGCCCAGGAAACGTACCGGACGGTCGCCGGTGAGATGCTCCGGAGTAATGACGTAGGTGCCGTACATGCTGGGGATCCAGATACTTTTCGCCGTTGGTTCACTGAATCCCGAAAAAACATAGGCGAGACCTCCGACGATTCCACCCCCAATCGCAAACGCTGCTTTGAACGGGAAATACAAAATCGTGGCGGCAGCTGAGGCGGCTCCCATGCCGGCCCCTGCAGCCGTCCCTTGTTGTGTGTCAGCGGACGACGACTGACTCCAAGCCGGTGCGACAAGTATCGAACAGTAGGTGATGACAACGATGAGAACCACGATTGGGAGTCTCACGTGAAGCGCCTCCTTCCTTTTCAAATCCACAACGATGGGAATGCATGGACGATCATACACTAGTCCTGGCATGCGTTATAACAAATTCGCTGCTGAATGTAACCCCCTATGAACCTCGACATTAACAGGATGATGGCATCGAACGATCAGGAGCCAGATCCAACTCTTCCAAGATGTAGGTGAGAACATAATCTACGCGACTGCCGGCCGCATGATCCAATTCGATCGTCAATTCATCGGCTCGGATTCGCTGATTTTCCTGGGCCAGACCCATCTGCAGCCTAAGATCGAGCTTGCACCAACAAACAGCTTGTGCAAAGAAATCCGTTATGCGTTCTTGGTAGTGAGGATGCTCGCGGGGGTCGAGTGCCGTCAAACTTTTCTCCAGTCGATCAGCAAGGCGCATTTTCTGTCGAAGAACCGACAGGTGGTCGGTCCTCATCTCGACAGAAACCTGAATGCCCGCTTTCCAACTCCTTTTTTTCACGTTGAACACGCAGGCCAACACGTCGGGTTGTCCCTCAACCGACTCAGGCCCGAAGAAGAACGTGACTCGATAAGATGGGACATCTTGAGTAGATTCTGGAATCATGGGGCGCCATTGTACCATGAATCACACGGAGACTTGAGGGCTTGATTGACGACCCTGTAAGATAGAAAACCATGAGCGACGTGACCCACCAAACGCGGATCGTTGCGATCCAAGAAACACTCCGGGACATGGACACGGTAGATGGATGGCTTTTCTACGACTTTCGCGGCAGTGACCCGCTCGCCTATCGGGTCTTGCTCCTTGATCCGACCCGACATGTCACTAGGCGCTGGTACTATTGGATCCCTACGTCGGGAGAACCGGTCAAACTCCTTCACAGGATCGAACCGCATATGCTGGATGAGTTACCCGGTCAGGTCCAGCAGTACGTCTCATGGGAACAGCAACGCCTGTTATTGGCCTCCCTGTTGCGCGGTCGACGGCGAATCGCCATGCAATACTCACCGTTCAACGCTGTTCCATATCTGTCCAGAGTTGATGCAGGTACCGTCGAGTTGATTCGAAGTTTTGGGCCGGATGTAATCTCATCAGCCGATCTTGTCCAACGTTTCGAGGCAGTCTGGACGGATGAGCAACTGGAATCCCATCGGTACGCAGTGACGGCGCTCAGGAACATCGTCGACGAGGCCTTCGCCCATGTGGTGTCTTGCCTCAGCAACGAACGCTCGTTATCTGAATATGGCCTACAACAGTTTGTTCTCTCACGTATTCGCGATGCGGGCATGACGACCTCCAGTGCTCCGATTGCAGCCGTTGATGCCCATAGTGCCGATCCTCATTATGAGCCGACTGAATCAGGTTCTTCATTAATCATGCGAGGTAATTTGGTTCTGATAGACTTATGGGCGAAACAAACGGCGCCGGGCTCGGTCTATGGGGATATCACCTGGACAGGTTATACCGGCATGCAAGTACCAGCGAAGCAGCGCATGATCTTTGAACATGTTCGGCGCGGACGCGATGCGGCACTGTCGTTTGTTCAGGATCAGGTCGCTACAGGTCGGTTTCCTTGCGGATGGGAAGTCGATGATGTCTGCCGCAATACGATTCGAGCGGCGGGCTACGGCGACTTCTTCATTCATCGAACCGGCCACTCGATTGGTGAGGACGTCCATGGTAATGGAGCCAATATCGACAATCTGGAAACTCAGGACGATCGTCGACTCCTGCCTAGAACTTGTTTTTCTATCGAGCCGGGGATTTACCTCCCGGGAGAGTTTGGGATTAGGAGTGAGCTTGACGTCTATATATCGGATCGAGAAGCCGTCGTGCATGGTTTACCACTTCAAACCGAAATCATGTCTCTTCTCTGACCTTTCATGTCTGAACGTTCCGCTCTGATCCTTTCTTGACACCATGTCTGAGGGGCGGCTAGATTGACTCATCGAGCAAGGAAATTTTCCCTCATATGCGAGATATGCGAGGCCGTACATGTTCGGCACAATGGGTTTCTCGGAGCTCATTATCATTTTGGTCATCGTGCTGATTATTTTCGGAGCGGGCCGTCTGCCGCAGATAGGCGAGGGTGTCGGCAAGGCTTTGAAAGGGTTTAGAAAGGAAGTCAACGAAGCTCCCCAACCCGCTTCAGATCAGACCAAACAGGAAACCGAGCAGCCACAAGCCATTCAGACCCCGACGCACATCGCAGCGCCCCCGACTCCGATTGCAGGATCATCGCCAGTCACGACTAGGCCAAACATCCCCTCTGTCCCTGGCCCGGAACTGACGCCCGGCACTACCGCCTCGTTGCTGTACAACACAAGCCTTCAAACCCCGCAAACATCGGTTCCTTCCCCGAATCATGCATCGGCATCTACCTCCGGCCCTGTGCTCTCAATGGAGGAGCGGGCTGCAGCTCCCCCGCCGAGGGCTCACGCTTCGTATCCGCCTTTGCCGCCTGGTTCCCAAGCAAAAGCGATCACCAAACGTCCTTCAGCCATCGTCAATAAGGATGCGGTCGCCCGCGTGCAAGCGCAACAAGCCGCACTCAAAGCCAAGCAGGCTTCATCATCAGTGGCTGGAGTATCGGCTGATGACTTGCAGCACCTCGGGGAAGGTCTCGGAGAAGCCGTGCGAACGTTCCGGCAAGCCGTGACCGATGTCCGCAACAGCGTCGACCCTCAAATGTGTACGATTCAGGCCGAAATGGATGCGGCCAAAAAGGAAATTCAGCAATCCATCGATGCCGCCAAAGAATTACCGACTATGCAAGAAGACCCCCCAAAATCCGTTTGAGTTTCGTCGCACAGTTCCTATTCTCAATGTTCTGCCAAACGATCTGCCAATGGTTCACAATTCTGTTTGCCGCACTAGCCATGGGCATCTGTATCGCATTAATTCAATACTTCCTGAGCTTTTCCGCAGTCCCGATGCCACCTTCTGCATGCAGTCGCGGAGACATTCAGCTGATCCAAAGCATAAGACTGCTCGATACCTTCCAAGGTGTGGCCATCCTGCACCGATTCTCTGCTAAGGGACCATTACTGCCGGATCACCTACCGTAAGATCCCGTCGTATCTGTTCGGGCAGAAACAGCTTATCGCCTTCGATTCTTAGACGGACTATTGCAAAGATGGGGAATCGATCGTCCTGCAGGACGAAAGTCTTGATGTCACTGGGAGGTCAGGATTCCCAAAATCAGAGGAGGTTTCGACTTCGATTCAAGGCTTCAACTAGTCCGACCAGTTGCTCCTGTACCTTCTTATCCAATTCCACGAACTGAATGCCCATGCCTGGAAACAAAAGGTATCGCTCCGGCTTGTTGCGGATCCAGGCGACCTTCGCCTTCGCTTTCAGCTTGTCCCACGGCCGATCCGGAAGCGCAAATTCGACCGTCAGTTCGGTGCCCGGACTGAGAGGAGCACCACTTTCGATAAAAAGCCCGCCGCCGCCGATTCCCCCGGTTAAACTATCGAACTGCTTTCCTTCTGGCGTCGTATACCGGACCTTCAGTGCGAGAGGTGCACGAGGTTGCGTGCGACAATGGGCAAACCTGGCATCTTCACCATTGACAAGTACTCGCTCAATGATCGCACCCCATGACATGCTACCCAAAAGCTGGCCTGAAGTGTCGTGTACGTTGATCGTCTCTCGCTCAGAATCAATAACGAGAGATTTCCCCTCATGCCCCGAAGTGGAAACGACAGGAAACGTCATAGAACAATCCCTTTTCCCTTTCTGGGTGGTCTAAGTCAGGAAGAGAATTAGGCTGCCTGACCCATGTTCTGGATTGATTTCACTAGCACATGGATTCGATCGCGGACATCCTCCGCTATCTCAGTGAACCGCACCCCCATTCCAGGACTGAACGTGTATTGGTCGGCTTTCGGACAGACCCAGGCCACGGTTCCTTTTGCCGGTATCCATTCTTCCGATTTCTCCGGAATCGAAAACTCCATAGCCAGTCTGGTTCCCACGGGAAGTGGGGTCTGACTTTCGATAAATAACCCTCCGCCGCCAATCCCACCAGCGCGACTTTCGAATCTCGGTCCATCTGGACTGTTGTAGCGCACCCGGAACGTGAGCGAAATGCGAGGTTCTGACCGGACTTCTTTTAGAACCGACACTTTGCGGTAGGCAAGAATTTGGTCGATGACGAAGTCCCAGGACAGGCCGCCGATTACTTCCCCATTGACACCCAATAAGACGACCATTTCACGTGACGCGTCAAGTTCGATGACCTTACCCTTGTGCCGAAGGCTCGAAGAAACAGGGTACTTCACAAATCCTCCATCCAAGGCACGCACGAGGCAAGTATAGCGCGGCGTTTCTGATTGTCGAGGAATACCAAGAGGAGCTCGCACAGAGGGGAGAAGGGCTATTGAACCTGATAAGGGATCAATTCACCTCCCTACGTGTTACAGATTAGAGACCGCCCAACATTTAATAGATTTTTGACAGTTTTAGGCTGTCTTAGCGTCTTTTTCCTGTTCAAATATGCGCATCGGCGGATTTTTGCCCAAGATTGCATCTTCCGTGATCACCACCTCGACGATCTGTTTCTGAGATGGGGCATCGTACATGACGTCTAGCATCACTTCTTCTAGGATTGCCCGAAGGCCTCTGGCACCAGTCTTCTGCGCATAGGCTTTTCGTGCTACTGCCCCCAAGGCTCCTTCCGTGAATCGGAGCTTGACTTTTTCGAATGACAGCAGCTTTTCATACTGCTTGGTCAACGCATTTCGTGGTTCTGTAAGGATACGGATCAAAGCTCGCTCGTCCAACTCCTCTAACGTGGCGACGACCGGTAACCGCCCCACGAATTCGGGGATCAGGCCGTACTTCAAAAAATCTTCGGGTTGAACCTTGGCCAGCAGATCACCTAAACGAATGTCGCTTCTTCCGCGGATTTCAGCCCCAAATCCCATAGCTTTTCGATTCAGACGCTGTTCGATGATCTGTTCTAAACCGACAAAGGCTCCGCCACAGATGAACAAAATGTTGCTGGTATTGACCTGGATAAATTCTTGGTGCGGATGCTTTCTCCCTCCCTGCGGTGGGACATTCGCAATCGTGCCCTCGATCAGTTTCAGCAAGGCTTGTTGAACACCTTCGCCAGATACGTCCCGTGTAATAGACGGGCTGTCGCTTTTTCGACTGATCTTATCGATTTCATCGATGTATACGATTCCGCGCTCAGCCCGTTCTACATCGTAGTCCGCCGCTTGCAGGAGCTTCAGAATGATATTCTCGACATCTTCACCCACGTAACCAGCTTCCGTCAGCGTCGTGGCATCAGCGAGAGTGAACGGGACATCAAGATACTTGGCCAAGGTTTGGGCCAAGAGGGTCTTCCCCGTGCCGGTTGGACCCACCATAAGAATATTGCCCTTCTGGAGCTCGATATCATCGACCTCTTTTTCCTTTGACGAGATGCGCTTGTAATGATTGTGCACGGCCACAGACAGAATGCGCTTAGCCCGCTCCTGCCCGATGACGTACTGATCGAGGTGATGTTTGATTTCTGCTGGTTTCTTGAGTTTGGACGAAATCTCTTCTTTGGCTTCCTCCCAGTCCTCCGCAATGATGTCATTACAAAGGTTGACGCACTCATCACAGATATAAACCGTCGGTCCGGCAATCAGTTTCCGCACCTCATCACGGCTTTTCCCACAGAAAGAACATCGCAAGTGTCGGTCCATCTTTTCCTGCTTGGCCATGTACCCTCCCTGCGTTACTTACCTTTAATCCCGTCTTTTGCCCCGTCGCCGGATTCTACGGCTTTCATAAATTTGGGTGGTCGTGTAATAACTTCGTCAATGAGGCCGTACCGCTTCGCTTCTTCGCCGGACATGAAATAATCCCGTTCTGTGTCATGCGCAATCTTCTCGATCGGCTGCCCAGTGTGCTTGGCCATGATTTCATTGAGGCGTTCGCGAATCTTGAGAATTTCTCGAGCATGGATGTCGATTTCAGTCGCCTGTCCTTGGAATCCACCCAACGGTTGATGGATCATCACCCGGGCATTGGGCAGAGCAAATCGCTTGCCTTTTGTTCCGGCGGTCAATAGGAGCGCTCCCATACTAGCAGCCTGACCGAGGCAGATCGTGTTGATCGGGGGCTTCACATATTGCATGGTATCGTAGATACCTAATCCGGCTGTCACACTGCCGCCGGGCGAATTGACGTAAAGATTGATATCTTTTTCGGGATCTTCCGCTTCAAGAAAGAGAAGCTGTGCGATCACCAAGTTGGCAAAGACATCGTCGATTGGGGCGCCAAGGAAAATGATGCGATCTTTGAGAAGGCGTGAGTAGATGTCATAGGCTCGTTCGCCTCGATTAGTTTGTTCGACTACGATCGGAACCAACATATTGCTCAATATCCTTTCCTGAACAACTTCCATCCACCGCACTTACGTGTGCAACGCACTTATCCTTGAATGACCGCTTGACGATAGACAATGTCCAGCGCCTTGTCGGCCAAGATCCTCGCGCGTAATTCCTCAACGGAGTCCTGACCACCTGCCTGGATCATTTTCACGAGATCGGCCATTGGTACCCTGAGCTCCGTGGCTAGTCGAGCCACTTCATTGTTCAGATCGTCCTGGCTCACCGACAAACCTTCCTTCTCAGCGATGGCCTCAAGAATCAACCCTGCTTTCACGCGACGATTTGCCTCCTCACGGTGCTCTTCGCGAATTCTCTTCAATTCTTCCGCATCTGGTGCAGGAAGAGAATCGGTGACTTTCCCACGCTGGCGTGCTTGTAATTTCTGCCGCACAATCGTGCTGAGCTCTCGTTCTACGAGTGCATCAGGGAGATCGAAATGATGGGTGTCGATGAGACGCTTGAGTAGGGTATCCTTGTAGGACTCCTCAATATCTTTCTTGAGCGCCTTTTCCATTTGGTCACGCAACTTGTCCCTTAACTCGTGGAGTGACGCGTATGGTCCGCAGTCCTTGGCGAACTCATCGTCAAGGGTGGGAAGTTTCTTTTGTTTGACCCCCTTTATGATTAGGTGAAAGTTCACCGTCTTTCCGGCAACCCGTTGATCCGGATGGCTCACCGGATAAGTCTGAGGGATCTCGACAACATCCCCTTCCTGTCTTCCAATAAGATGAGCTTCTATTTCAATCCCCAGCAAGGCGGCCTTTGAGCCCACCCTATGTAACTGGCCTTCTTTCTTAGTCCCTTCGAGAGGAGTCCCACCCAGAAATCCTTCTAGATCGACGATGGCATAGTCTCCTTCGGTTAAGACCGCACCTGGCGGGGCCGCATCCAATCGAGCCTGTTGTTCACGCAAGACCTCCAGGGCTCGATCTATCTGTTCTTCCGCAACTGTGCGTTTGTCGGCCTGGAGAGACATGGGATTGGGAGACTTATAGGCACGAAGTTCGATCGTGGGTTTGATTTCGACTGTCGCCGTGAAAGTAAAGGGGGAGTCTTTTTTGATTTTGACCCGATCCAGAGGGGGAATATCCACCACTACTGGATTGATCCCGGCCTGTTTAATGGCTCGACCATAGAAATCAGGAACGAGCTTTCGAATGACGTCTTCTTCGACGGTTTTGGCATAGCGCTTTTCTAAAATAGCCAAAGGGGCTTTTCCTGGTCGGAACCCTGGAATCTGAACCTGACGGTTGAGTTCCAAATACGCTCGTGAAAATTGTTGTGTCACCTCATCGGCTGGCACCTCGATTTTCAAAGCCCGCTTCATCGGTCCTAATTCGGTCACTTCCATTTTCATCGTCGAGATCGAACTCCGTGCCAAGGGATCGTACTCTAGTGGTGCGAGAGGGGGGACTTGAACCCCCACGGTTGCCCACGAGATCCTAAGTCTCGCGCGTCTGCCAGTTCCGCCACTCTCGCAGGGTTGTTGAAGATGCCGCAGAGCTGTCACTCTATCCTAAACTACCGTAGAGTGACCGAGACTGCAAAAACACGCGATGTCGTATAGCGTTGTACCGTTGGACATCTGTAATGTCAACCCATACAACCGAGGGTGCCTACTTCCAAGTGTGAACGGTCCCGCCAGGCTGTTTGTTGATTTCGGCTATCCCTGTTGCTCACAAAAACTTTCCACAGACATTCGCCGTGGTACACCTCAAGATGACCTTCATAGGGGAATTGTCTTCCGCCAAATTTTTAGCCACTAGCCTAGCAACGATGGGTCGTCACCCGCCCTATTCTCCGTAAATATCCGACAGTCCTTCCTGTACGAACGGATTCGGGCTAAGGTCGGGGTCAATCCGAGATGCGAGCGCTGGTAGTGATATCGGTCCAGAAACACACGCACCTCTACACAGAGTGCAGGCAGCTCCTCAACGCGATAGGTGTTCCACCCCAAGTATTCCTTCCATAAGGTCCGATTGAAACTCGATATACGCCTGTTCGTATTTCTTATAGGGGCGAGCAATCCGATGGCGCGCACGTACGGTGGAGCGAGCTGGGCAAAGGCCCCTGTGAATTCCGGTCCCCCATCAGTCTGGACGATCTGCACCGGCCCGATGAAGCGGCGGGTCATCGCTGTGTGTAGGAACGCCGCGCCGTCCTCGCTCGTCAATTCAGGCCGTAGAACCACCTCCGCCTCCTTGATATAAAGTACATGCTGGTAAAGGCAAACACCTCGCCAAAGGCCACCGTATCCATCTGAATGACCGCGCGAGGGACCATCGCTGGTTGGCACGGCTCTCCGCAGCTGATTTGTCCGACCACGCGGGCGTAAGACAGACATAGCGTTCGGCCAAAACTCATAAATCTTGGAACGGAGAGGTGAAGGTCCTGTTCACGAGCCGAAAGTATTGAATCTTCTGCCCACAGCAGTCGTGCTCGAGGACGCGAATCGCCCAGACGAGGCGCTTGACCGCCCGGGGAACCTGCCGTTCCCGGCGCGGCCCCTTCTTGGCCGCGGGATAGCGCTCCAGAAATGTGGGCAGCCCTTCGATCCGGATGGCCTCAACTACAGCCCGATCATCTCACGATGTCGGTCCAGTTGTCGCGCAATGGCGGAGATTGAGGGCCCCAGAGCCGCCAGTTCTGCTGCCATGATGATGGGGGTTCATGTATCCATGTCCAGAGCCTACTCTGGACCGTGGGATTTTACGGCAACAATGGGCACGGTAAAGTTTGAACGTTTCATGAGCCAATGCTCGCGACGAGTAAGACAAATTTTACCAGTGTCCAACAATGCGTCACCTTGCCGGTCATGAACACGCATGCTAAGATGCTCTCCCTTTACACTTCTCGATGCGGAGAGGTGCGAGAGTGGACGAATCGACATGCTTGGAAAGCATGCGTCCCGGCAACGGGACCGTGGGTTCGAATCCCACCCTCTCCGCCATACCACACTTCGCGTGTACCGTCCGCTCTTTATCGCTGTATCGTATTTCTCGGGCGGATAAGACATCTGAAGTATGGGTGTTGGAGGGTCTAGATTGAGAATAGGGGCTGGGCCCTGTGCAATAGAACCCTGTGAACCCCGCCAGGTCCGGAAGGAAGCAACGGTAAGCAGTCAGTTCTGTGTGCCGCAGGATCACCTGGCCCCACTCTGAACGTGAGGCGTGAAACGTGAGGCGTAAGGCGACAACATCTTCAGCTTCATATCGTCTTGCTTTACACCCCTTATATCTCACCCTCCACTGACGGCCTCTTTATGGACTATCAAGTCTCCGCGCGTAAATATCGGCCCGGCACCTTTGACGATGTGATCGGTCAATCCCATGTCGTCCAAACGTTAATGAACGCGGTCTCAACGAAGCGGATCGCACATGCGTATCTATTTTCCGGCACACGAGGCGTTGGGAAAACGACTGTCGCAAGAATTCTTGCGAAGGCGCTTAACTGTGAACGGGGACCGACAAGTCGCCCGTGCGACATCTGTGAGAATTGCCGTGAGATTGCGCAAGGAAACTCGGTCGATGTCATCGAGATTGACGGCGCGTCCAATACCAGCGTGGACGATGTGCGAGAGATCCGTGAGAACGTCAAGTTCACACCGTTTCGTGGTCAGTTTCGAGTCTACATTATCGATGAAGTCCACATGCTCTCAAACTCGGCGTTTAATGCCCTGTTGAAGACACTCGAAGAACCACCAACACATGTGGTTTTCATTTTTGCGACAACAGAGATTCATAAAATCCCCGCGACGATTCTCTCGCGATGCCAGCATTACAACTTTCGTCGCATTGCCAGAACCGAAATCATTAAACGACTGCGGCACGTGGCAGCGCAAGATCGGTTGACGCTTGAGGAACGGAGCTTCGCGGCCCTGGCTCGCGCCAGTGAAGGGAGCATGCGCGATGCCCTGAGTTTGCTCGATCAGGCTGTTGCATATGGCGGCAAGGCCATCAGCCATGCGGATCTCGAACTGTTGTTGGGAGCAATACCCCAAGAACTGGTGCAGGAACTCATTAGAGCGATTATGGCCCAAGACAGCCCCGCTGCCCTTGCCGACCTGGCCAATCTGCTGGACCGAGGACATGACTTGCGGGCGTTCTGCGCGGAAGTAGTGGAACGCATCCGCAATTTGCTCGTGGCGGCAGTCGTTCCCGATACCGTCGAGCTGCGTAGCTTGATTGAAACCTCCGAAGACGATCTGAACCAGCTGTCGATGAATGCCAAGGCACTGACTCCGGAACAGCTTCAGGAGTTGCTGGCAATCTTCATCCAAGCAGAAGATGCTTTACGATTCACCAGTCACCCTCGTTTTGTGATGGAGACCGCAGCTGTTCGAGCCACACGGTTGTTGCATCAACGAGAGAGTACAGAGGCGCGCCAGGTACAGACAGCATCGTCTTCCAACCAGAAACCTCCTCTTGAGCCGGAAGGACTCAAGAGTGGGCCATCAACTCCTCCGGCTTTGCGCCATGGTGTACCCGCTGCGTCAAGGCCCATCCCTAAACCTACTCCTACGCCCAGGAGAGAAACGGTCGAAGGACCATCGATCTCACCTGAACCATCTTACAGTCCGCCGACCGATGTGGCGACAGTCACCCAAACCGCCGGTCCTCCCCTAGCCATCGGTCCACAACCGACGTTGCAGTGGGAACTAGTCCAAGAAGAGGTTGCAGCCTCATTTCCAAATATCGCGCCGTTTCTCGAAGCCGGCAGGCTTGTCGGGATGGAGGATGGCATTGTCACCATCGGATTTGCCAAGCAAGCAACCGTAGCCAGAGCTAGATTGGAGAAAGAAGAGAATCTTCTGGTGTTATCAAAGTTGTGTGAGCGTCAGTTGGGATATCCCATACGTGTCCGCGTCATCGAGCTGAGTGAGTCCCATCCACCCGGCCCGACCATGGCCCAAGTACGAGCGGCCAAGGAGCAAGAACAACGGCTAATGTTGTTCGAACGTGCGAAAGCGAACTCGACGGTGAAGCAAGCCCTTGAGATATTCGGCGTGGAACTGGCCGAGGTTCGCACTATAGCCCAGCAGGAGGCAAGCGAATGAAAAATCCTTTCGGCAATATGAGCAATATACTCAAGCAAGCGCAGGCCATGCAGGAACAAATGGCCAAGATTCAAGAGCAAGCGGCGTCAAAAACCGCCAGCGGGACGGCCGGTGGCGGGATCGTCACCGTCACGGCGAACGGAGCGATGCAGATCGTCAGCGTAGCGATCGATCCTGAGGTCGTCAAGGGCGGCGATGTCGATATGCTCCAGGATCTAATAGTAGCCGCGACAAACGAAGCGCTCCGCAAAGCCAAAGAATTGATGGAAGGTGAAATGAAGGCGCTAACCGGTGGGATGAAAATTCCAGGTCTGTTTTAGCCATGGCCGTTGATCAACAGGGCTTATTGGCGAGATTGATTAAGGAGCTCGTCCGTCTCCCCGGAATCGGTCACAAAAGCGCCCAGCGATTGGCCTTTCACCTCATGAAGGCCGAGCGTGAGCATGCCTTACGGCTGGCAGATGCCATTCGTGCTGTGAAAGATGGGTTGGCGTTTTGCAGACAATGTCGCAATATCGCCGAAGCGGACTTGTGTGAATTTTGCCTCGACCCGAAACGCGATCGGACCAAAATCTTCGTCGTTGAGGAACCGAGTACGCTGTATGCCGTCGAACGGGCAGGCGCCTATCGCGGTCTCTACCATGTCCTGTTGGGAGCGCTCTCCCCACTCGACGGCGTAGGTCCGGAAGATATTAAAGCTGATGAACTTGTTGAGCGCGTGAAACTCGGTGGGGTTGAAGAAATCATTCTCGCAACGAACCCCACCATTGAAGGAGAAGCCACAGCAATCTACCTCACCCGGTTGCTCAAGCCCTTCGGTGTACGCGTTTCACGAATTGCTTATGGGATTCCAGTGGGCATGGACATTGAGTACGCGGACGAAGTAACGTTGCTGAAATCGATCGAGGGGCGGCGTGATTTATAGCCTGTGTAGGAATCCCCAACGCTCGTTGACCCCTCTCATTTAGATTGATATAGTTCCCTGGTTTCATTACACCTAGAATTCTAGCTATGAAAATACGCCGTTCCGGTACACGCGCTCCTTCGACAAAATCACAGAGCCCGGTGCGCGCCAGACGTTCGGTGAACAAGCCGAAATCAGGCGCCCAGAACGCCAAATATCCCGACATCCGCCGTGACCTCGAACGCCAACGCGCAGCCATTCTGAATGACGTCGGGGAAGTCCTCACACATCGAGACGACCTCGCGGCATTTCCTGACGTCAGCGATCAAGCATCCGCCGAGGTCGACCAGAATTTTTCCATGCGAATTCGGGAGCGCGAACGAAAGCTGCTCAAGAAGATCAATGAAGCCCTGGAGCGGATGGACGCCGCCACATACGGGACTTGCGAACGCTGCGGCGGAGACATTCCTTACAAGCGGCTTAAAGCCCGCCCGGTAACCACCCTCTGTATCGAGTGCAAAACCATTCAAGAACAGGAAGAGCAAGCTCGAGGCTGAGCTTTTTCTCTACGTGAATCAGAAATGTAGCGCCACCCCACCGACCAGATGGATCGTTGAAATGCTATAACGTTCCCAATAGGAGTCCGTTTCACATTTGAATGTATGCCCCTGTGTCCACTTCGCTTCGCCAAAAAGAGCCAGGTACTGATCACAAAGAACTTGATGCCTCCCAATCCCTGAAAACAAGGGGAATAGCTGGTCTCTTCATAGCCCTGGATGGATAGTCGAGCCCGCTGGGCACAAAAACAGAACCCAACAAGGCCGGACACCAATGCCTGACGCATGGCGCCCCTCCCAAGTAGAGACGTGAGCCAGACATGATGCTACCGGAAGGATTGAGAACGTCCAGGATCACTGTTTTTCCCGCGACATCGAAAGGATCATGTGAAAACGGATAGAAACTACCGTTTCAGAACACCAATGCGTTCTTTTGCGTGCGCAATACGGTCGGCTTCCTCCGGTATCCCCTCTACGATCGCAAGGTAGGTCTCATATTCGGAAAGGGCGCGCTTGGGATTCGTGGCTTCAGACGCTTCGGCCAGGTTGTATCGGGCTAGAGCATAGTTAGGACGCAAGATCACCGCTTTTTCAAACAAGCTCAGGCCGGCCGCTTTTTCTCCCAATTTTACCTGGACGGTACCGAGATTGTTCAGGACCTCCGGGATATTAGGCCTGAGGGCGAGCGACTGCAGCATCTCTTTTTTCGCCTTGTCGAACTGACCTTTGGCCTCCCAGGCGAGGCCCAATTTATGATGGGCTTCGGCAAGCCATACTTTATTGGTGAATCCACTGGCGATCGTCTTTTGGTACGCGTCGGCCGCAACATCATAGTTTTTCTCACCGCAGTATGCGAGCTGGGCAGCTTGACCACGAGCAAATTGCTGCAAAGACGAAAACTGTTCTTTATCCTCGGTTCCTTGCCTCTCCATTTCTTGGCCTCCCTTGCCTCCTGCCGGATTGCGAAGCCGATCAAGGAACTCGCGTCGGTATGGAGAAAAGAGTCTCACATAAGGATCAATGGTGAAGGAGGCCTGGAGTAGGACCGGATTTTCTCCGAGGCCAGTGACGAGATACTGGGTCGTGCTTTTCTCGTCTCCGGTTTCGAGGAGTGAACTACTCTCCATGTTCGTTCTGGTCTCCAATTGGGCCACGTTCAAGTAGAACTCCACCGACGGTTTCAATTGTGAAAGCGTCTGCCGCAGCACAGGATAGGGTTTGAGGTCCAACCCTCTCGGGAACGTGAACAGCGCTCCGACCAAAACACCGTCCTCATCAAAAAAATAGGACTCTTCTCCATGCGAGACACTGTTCTCCATCGGAATTGTGAGTTCCTGGCCACTTCCCCAGTTCTTTGGTGTGGGCGTCGTGGATGGGTGCTTTTTGAGGAAGATAGCTTTGAGCTCACAGAGTGTCGTTGATGAAAGCAAGACCAGATCGCTCTTGGAAGGCGGGAGAGGAGGTTTCACGGGCGGCGCTGTACCGCCACACCCGATCACTAGGCCAAGAACCGCAAAGAGGCTGGCCGTAGACATGTACCGGAAGGAACTCATCGAGCAATCCTTGTACTGTATACCGTCAACAATACACGATGTGAGGGGGCCATCGCGAAGAGGAAATGAAAAAGGCCCGCTCTTCGAAGAAGAGCGGGCCTTCCTTCACCACAAAGAAGGAGAACCGCGGCTACCCACGTTGGGGATTCACCCTATTTTCTTCCGCTGGGGAGGCGGCCAGATAAGCGGATCCC
>JACZCY010015365.1_pt1 | contig 24209 bp, 28 predicted proteins | sample 8641821 | NCBI WGS metagenome assembly JACZCY01 (sample SAMN15324609, study PRJNA640507) | soil metagenome | isolation source: intercropping sugarcane | place: China: Luxin town, Laibin City, Guangxi Province | collected 2019-07-25 | depth 10cm m | reverse complement strand
AGTTGTCTCAATCAAGTGGTGTATGTGTCCGCAACACCGGGTAGCTACGAGCTGGAGCATGCTAGGCGTGATGTGGTCGAGCAGATCGTTCGCCCGACAGGTCTAATGGACCCGCGAATCGATGTCGTGCCGGCCAAGGGGCAGGTGGGTCATTTGCTTGGCCAGGTACGCGGGGAAGTGGCTAAGGGAGGGAGAGTTCTGGTTACGACTTTAACGAAGCGCATGGCGGAAGATTTGACCGAGTATTATCACGACCTGGGAATTAAAGTACGGTATCTGCATTCTGACATTAAAACTCTTGAGCGAGCCGAGATTGTCCGCGACCTCCGGTGCGGGACGTTTGACGTGCTGGTCGGAATCAATTTATTACGCGAAGGACTCGATCTCCCCGAAGTGAGCCTGGTGGCCATTCTTGATGCCGATAAGGAGGGCTATCTCCGTTCGTACCGCGCGTTGATTCAAACGGCCGGACGAGCCGCGCGCAATCTTGAAGGACGGGTCATTTTTTACGGAGATGTTGTGACGGATTCGATGAAACAGACGATTGAGGAAACGAATCGCCGCCGCGGAATCCAAGCCGAGTATAACAGAGTCCACGGGATTACTCCGGTCGGTATTACGAAAGGGATTCCTACCCTCGAGTATGCGGTGGCTGACATGGACTATGTCCGGTTGGATCTCGCAGCCGAATCGATCGAGCCATACGGGAGTTCGGAATCAACGGATCAGCTTATCGAACGACTGGAGTCGGAAATGAAAGCCGCCGCCAAAGAGTTGGCCTTTGAGCGGGCCGCAGAGCTACGCAATCAAATTCGATCGCTCCGGCTTCAAGCTTTAGACGAGAAGGCCTAGACGTGTTTGTAAAGATAGATCCCGATGAACATCCCCAGGATGCTCAGAATGTTCACTTTAATATTGAATCCGAAGACAATTTTGATCAGGACGAGGTCGATGGTGAGCGGCGGGTTGATGCCGGGATTAAAGTGGGTCGCGAAAATGCTTTGAATGGTACCCTGAGGTGCCATGACGTGGAGGATCTCCCCAAGTATCCCGCCAAGGAGCCCTCCGATCAGCAGGAAGATGAGTAAGACCCAGGGCGATTTTCTCACGCGGCCACTCTTCTTTCTTTAAGAATTTCCGTACAGTGATTTTTGGTGGCTGAAATGCACCATATCCGAAGGTTTTCGGCATGTCAATAAAACTACTGACTTGTGATGTCTTGACTTGCCCTGATTGGTCCTATACACTCCCCGATGCTCTTTTCCCATGATTTTCGAGGCGATCGGAGGTCTGGTGCAAGGCTTCGATGGCCTCTTTCTTTGTGGTGATACGACGTCATGCTCGATACGCTGAGCGATAAGTTTGAGAAAATTCTGAAGAAACTTCGGGGGCAGGGCGTGCTCACGGAGCAGAATATCTCGGAAGCACTGAAAGATGTGCGGTTTGCGCTTCTTGAAGCGGACGTCAACTTTAAGATCGTGAAAGAGTTCGTCGATCGCGTCCGTCAAAAGGCCGTGGGCCAGGAAGTGCTACAGAGTCTGACTCCCGGACATCAGGTCGTCAAAATCGTCTGGGATGAGCTCAGGGCGATGATGGGGCATGAGCGGGCGGGACTTGCCCTGAGCTCAAAGCCACCAACGATTTTGATGATGGTTGGATTACAAGGAGCCGGAAAGACCACGGCCAGCGCCAAGCTTGCGCGTCTGTTTAAGAATCAGGGCAAGCGAGTGCTTTTGGTCGCCGCCGACCCGCGTCGTCCCGCAGCCGGTGAGCAACTGAGCGCCCTTGGTCGGGATCTCGAAGTGGAGGTTCACCGTGCAGATCATGTCCAGGCTTCTCAAGCGGATGTGGTACGTATCTGCCGTACGGGGGTAGAGCGAGGACGCGATCAAGGTTTTGATCTCATCATCCTGGATACCGGAGGCCGATTGCATATCGACGACGAGTTAATGAACGAGCTTGTCGCCGTGAAAACAGCCGTGTCTCCTCATGAGGTATTGTTGGTTGCCGACGCGATGACCGGACAGGATGCGGTTACAATGGCCGGGCAGTTTGATCAAAAGGTCAGGTTGACCGGCATTATTCTGACCAAGGTCGAAGGGGATGCACGCGGAGGCGCGGTCTTGTCGATTCGGGCCGCGACCGGCAAACCCATCAAGTTTCTTGGTGTCGGGGAAAAGCTGGATGCACTGGAGCCGTTTCATCCGGACCGGATGGCTTCTCGTATCCTTGGGATGGGCGATGTGCTGTCGCTCATTGAGAAAGCTCAAGAAGGCATCGCTCGGGAGCAAGCGGAGGAAGCTCAGAAGCGACTCACCAGTAATACCTTTACCCTGGAAGATTTTCGGACTCAGCTCGGCCAGATGAACCGCATGGGCTCGTTCGAGCAGATTCTCGGCATGCTCCCAGGTGGGCAAAAACTCAAGCAAGCGATCGAAGGCGACAAGCCGGAGCGAGAGATCGGCCGTGTGATCGCCGTGATCGATTCGATGACCCAACGGGAACGCCGCGATCACACGATCATCAATGGAAGCCGGAAGAAGCGGATCGCCCGTGGCAGCGGCACGACGGTGCAGGATGTGAATCGTCTCATCAAGCAGTTTTTATCCGCCAAGAAGTTGGCAAAGGCGATGACCGGTGCAGGAGGGCGTCGACAACTCGCCCAACTCATGCGATCCCGGTAAGCGATCCCGGCAAATAATGCGGATTCAGCATAAAGGAGGACAGCTGTGGCTGTACATTTGAGACTGGCTCGAACAGGAAGACACAAACGACCGATGTATCGGGTGGTGGCCGCTGATTCACGAAAAGCGCGCGACGGACGGTTTCTGGAGATCCTTGGAATTTTTGACCCGTTGAAAGAGGCCGGCATGCCGGAGTTGAAGCAGGAACGTGTTCTGACTTGGCTGCGGCATGGCGCTCAACCCACGGTGACCGTGCGGACGTTATTGCGCAGGGCAGGAGTCTGGAAGCAGTTTGAGACCGAAAAAGCCGCACAGAAAAAAGCACCTGCACAATCCTGACGTCTCGATGGTGAATCAACTGGAAACCGTGACGGTGGGACGGATCGAGCGGCCATTTGGCGTCAAGGGAGAAGTAAAGGTTCGACCGCTGTCCGATGTCCCAGGCCGATTTGAAGGGTTGAGGAGTGTGAGTCTTCTCGCAAGAAACGGACGGACTCTTGAGACCAGCGTCACCCATGTGAGACGGGCGGGGGCTGAATTTATTCTTGGATTGACCGGTTTGAACACGCCGGAAGACGCGAGTCTTTGGCGAGGCGGACTCCTACAGACGATTCGTGGGGCGGTGCCGGGTCTTCCGGATGGCCAATACTATGAGTGTGATCTGATTGGTCTTGCCGTCAACACCGAAGAGGGTCAGGCGATCGGTATCCTCGAGGAAGTCTGGGACTTGCCGGGAAATCCTGTGCTTGTTATTCGCCAAGGAGCCAAAGAGATCTTGATCCCCGCAGTAAAAGAACTGGTTCGTACCGTCGACCTGACGGCTCAAAAAATGATCGTCCGATTGATCGACGGATTGGGTGATTAGTTATGTTGCGGTTCGATGTGCTGACATTGTTCCCCGGCATGTTTGCTCCGGTCTTGGCTCACAGCATGCTCAAACGAGGCCAAGAAAAGGGGCTTCTCACCGTGAAGGTACACGATTTGCGGGACTTCACGACGGATCGCCATAAAGTGGTCGATGATGTGCCGTATGGAGGTGGGGTTGGCATGGTCATGAAGGCCGAGCCGATCCTACTCGCGGCTGCCGCGCTTCGAAATGAAGCGCAGGCAAACAATGAAAACATTCGGATGATGTTTCCGACTCCTCATGGGCGTCCTTTTACACAAGACTATGCGCAGCAGTTGGCAGATGAGCATCGCCGAATCGTCATTCTGTGCGGGCACTATGAGGGAGTGGATGAACGTGTCCGTCTGACATTAGCCCCGGAGGAAGTCTCACTCGGAGATTATGTGTTGACCGGAGGTGAATTGCCGGCGCTCGTATTGATCGATGCAGCGGCCAGGCTCGTTCCAGGTGTCTTGGGTGACCCCAGTTCCGTCTTGGAAGAGTCATTTTCTGACGCGTTGCTGGAGTATCCCCAGTACACGAGGCCGGCAGAAATAGGAGGAATCGGTGTGCCCGATGTCTTGCTCTCGGGCCATCATGAGGCCATTCGCTTGTGGCGCCGAAAACAAGCATTGCGCATCACGTATTTGCGACGCCCCGATCTTCTGAAAGATCGGATGTTCACAAAGGAAGACCAACAGTTGTTGGATGAATTGATGAGCGAAGGCCTTTTGACGGCCCCGACATCACGCCAGGAGGAGGGTTAAGTCCATGAATCAGTTGGAGCGAATTCAGCGGTCGTTGACGAAAAAATCAGTGCCGAGATTTGAGATCGGGGATACCGTCAGGGTCCACGTCAAAGTCGTCGAAGGTGAGAAAGAACGCATTCAGGTCTATGAAGGAGCCGTGATTGCACGCAAGGGGAGTTTGAATACAGAAACGTTTACGGTCCGAAAACTTTCGTACGGGGTCGGCGTCGAACGGATTTTTCCGGTGCATTCTCCCATCGTCTCCAAGGTTGACGTGGTTCGGCAGGGGCGCGTTCGGCGCGCGAAACTGTACTATCTGCGAGGCAAAAAGGGGAGGTTCGCGAAAGTCGAAGAGCGCGAGTTTGTCGGAGAGAGCAAACCATCGGCACAACCGACGGCTTCCGAGGAGGAGGCCGTGACGGCCTAGACTGTTTCCACGTATGTGTTCCCTCACGGCAATGCGATGGCGTGATCGGTGAAGGGGATGTTCAATGGGACCCACCGGAGAGTTCGAGCGGGCGGCCCGACTGCGTGGGTATCGTCGTATTGCCGGTATCGATGAGGCAGGACGCGGGCCGCTAGCCGGTCCGGTCGTCGCTGCCGCCGTCGTCCTACCGACCCGATGTCGATTTTCAGGAATCGATGACTCCAAGCAACTTTCCGAAGTGCAGCGAGAACGATTGTATGCCGCCATTCTTGAGCAAGCTGTGGGAATGGGAATCGGATCGGCGGACGTCGGTGAGATCGATCGCCTCAATATTCTCGAAGCGACCCGGCTAGCGATGCGGCGAGCCGTCGATCAACTGACTCCTCCCCCTGATTATCTACTCATTGATGCCGTGACTCTTCCAGGAATCAGAATCTCCGTACGGCCCATCATCAAAGGAGACTCTCTCTCCCTCTCGATTGCGGCTGCCTCTATCATCGCCAAAGTTACAAGGGATCGTCTCATGGCGAAGTACCATGAAATGTTCCCCGAATACGACTTTCTCTCGCACAAGGGGTATTGTACGACAGGACATCTGCAGCGATTGGCGCGCCATGGGCCGTGCTCCATTCATCGCCGAACATTCATGCCGGTGCAAGAGGTGATCGTCGCCGGAAAGAGGGAGCCGGCCCGGCGGATGAGCGCCACATTGTTCGAACAGTAAGCGCATGGCCACTTCCGACCCGCGCCATCAGTTCGGCCAAGCCAGTGAAATGCAGGCCGAGCAGTTCTTGCTGGCCAAAGGCTATCGCATCCTCGATCGCAACGTACGGACCCCTCTCGGCGAATTGGACCTCGTGGCAGAAGACCAGGGGGTCGTGGTGTTTGTCGAAGTCAAGGGTAGAACCACGGCCGCTTTCGGCGGTGCTCTGCTGGCGGTGAATCATCGCAAGCGCGTGAAGCTGACGAAACTGGCCGCGCAGTATTTAGCGCAACGGCATTGGTCCGATAAGGCGTGCCGATTCGATGTGGTGTTGGTCCAGGGAAGACCGTCAGACCAGGGGCGGATCGAACATCTTCAGAACGCATTTGACGTCGGCGAACGCGGAAGATTCTAGTCCTTCTCCAAGGGATTGTCATGGATGCCATCATTCAACTCATCCATGTATCCAAATGGCATGATCGAAAAGCCGCGCTGTCCGATGTCACGCTCGAGATCGAAAAGGGGGAGTTTGTCCTTCTCATGGGATCGAGCGGGGCCGGGAAGTCTACGCTGCTGCGTATGCTGATCGGGGAGGAGCAGCCGGACGAAGGACAGATTTTCGTTCACGGCAAGAATGTGACGAAGCTCAGACCGACCGAGGTTCCCTATCTTCGACGCAAGGTCGGCGCGGTCTTTCAAGACTTTCGTTTCTTACCGAAGAAATCCGTCTTCGACAATGTGGCGCTTCCGTTGATCGTTCAAGGTGCCTCCGAGAAAGATATCCGTCGTAAAGTCACGGAGGCATTGCGCGCGGTCGGTGTCGATCACAAAAAAGATCAGTTGCCGAACAGTCTCTCCACCGGAGAGCAGCAGCGTGTGTGCATTGCGCGAGCGATCGTCAACGGGCCGGTGATGCTCCTGGCCGACGAACCAACGGGCAATCTTGATCCGGAACGCACAAGGGAGATCATGGAGTTGTTCAAATTGATCAATGCCAGAGGAACGACCGTGATCGTCGCGACACACGATCCTCATGTCCTGAATCAGGTGAATCGGCGGGTGATCACCTTGGTGCAAGGGGTGTTGTTGTCCGAGCGGCGGATCGGGCAAGGGGTCGGAGCATGAGACGACTAGTCTATCTCATTCGCGAAGCGTGGGCGAACATGCGGACCAATCGCACAACCACGATCGTCGCGGTTCTGGCCACCGCGTTTACCTTGGCCTGCGTGGGCATCTTTCTGTTGCTCTATGTAAATTTGCGGAATGCAGCGGGGTCGCTTCAGGAAGATGTCAAGGTCATGGTCTATTTGGAGGATCGACTTCCCAGAGAAAAGGCGCAAGAACTTGAGCGGAAACTCAAGATCGATCGTATGGTTGCCGAGGTATTTTTTATTTCGAAAGAACAGGCGTTGGGAGAATTTCGAGTCCAATTTCCCAGTGAGTCTCACTTGCTCGAAGGGCTCGGTGAGAATCCGCTCCCGGCCTCGTTCGTGGTGACGCTTGCGCCGAACTTTCGGTCTCCGGACGCCATGAAGGGCTGGGTTGAACGAGTCCAAACAATGGAAGGTGTCGCCAAGGTCGACTATAATCAGGAATGGCTCAGTCTGTTGGCCGAACTGATCGGATATATCGAACTGGCGGCGATCGGTGTGGGTATCCTCCTCTCCGCAGCAGCGGTGACGATCATCGGCAACACGATCAGGCTCGCACTGCTGGCCAGACGGGAGGAGATCGAAATCCTTCGCTCGATTGGAGCCACGCGCACGTTCATCCGTATCCCATATTTCCTCGAAGGAGCCGCGCTCGGAGCCTGCGGCAGCGCACTGTCGTTGGGAATTCTCAAGTTCGCGTTTGAACTGTTCCGGCAGCAGATTCAGTTGACGGGCCGTTTCAGCGGGATCGAAGGCATGATCTCTTTCTTTCCCCTCTCGGTGTGTCTGGCGCTCGTCATGGTAGGAATAGGGCTTGGCTTTGCCGGCAGCGTGGTGTCGCTTCTTCGTGTCGGGGAAGGGCGGGCATGAGAATCTCCTTCACCATCCTCCTGTGGTGCCTTGCGGTGGGAGGAGAGTGGGGATCGGTGGCGGCTGCGGCGAGCGATCCGATCTCCGAAAAAATTGAGCGTGAGAGAAAGACGCTTGAGACGCTGAAGGACAAGATCGAGGAGAAACGGAAACGGGCCGAGGAAGCGGAAAAAAAGCGAGAGTCGGTTTTACAAGGCATCCAATCCTTGGATGAACGATTGGTGCATCATCGGCAAGATCATCATGAGATCAACAAAAAACTGCGGCAGAAGGATCGGGAAATTGAAGCGATTACGGACCGGCTGGGAGCGATGCGAACCAGCATTGATGCTCGACGTGAGGCCATTCTTGCCCGGCTTCGCGTGCAGTATATGGAGGGACGGTTTGGGCGTGTGAAGGCCCTCTTAACGGCGGATTCGTACGGTGATTTCCAGCGTCGCGGGCAATATCTCTCTGCCGTTTCACACAAGGACTACGAATTGCTGGAGACATTCCGCGCCGATATGGAGCGGATGGAGCAGGCTGAGCGTCAGCGCGCCGAAGCCAGAGCCGTACTGGTCGCTTTCAAGCTGAACATCGAGAAGAAGCTGGCCGACATCCGAGTGCTCCAGAAGGAGAAAAAGGCTTATCTGGCGAAGATCACGCACGAAAAGGATTCCTCTAATCGCGCAGTCGAAGAACTGCAGCGTTCCGCCTCGCGAGTGGATGGCTTGTTGCATGATTTGGAAACCCGCCGACGTGCCATGACCGTGCACCCTCCGGCGTCTTCACCCTTGGTTCATGGAGTGAGAGGCACACTGCCTTGGCCGGCCGATGGAAAAGTCGTGTCGTTCTTCGGGCGCCAGAAACACCCGACGTTCAATACCTATGTTCAGCGCAAAGGCATCGAAATCCGAACCGCAGAAGGAAGCTTAATCCATGCCGTCATGACAGGAAGCGTCGTCTATGCAGACTGGTTGAAAGGATACGGACTCGTTATAATCTTGGATCACGCCAACGGGTTTTTCTCCCTATATGCGCACGCGTCCAAGATTCTTGCCAAGGCGGGTGAACAAGTTGCCGAAGGGCAACCTATCGGAGAGACAGGAGACACGGGCATGATTGGAGAAAATACTTTATACTTCGAGTTGCGTGAGGGAGCCGAGCCGGTTGATCCGCTCCACTGGCTGGCAAAACGATAAGACACGCGTTGTCGGTGTCGAGTCTGGGCGTTTGACAACGCAGGAAAGAAGGGATGTGAAGATTATGGAACAGCAGCCGCGGCGGAAGTCTTGGGTGGTCGGACCGATGATCGCACTCGCCCTGCTCTGTGGAGTGGTCATCGGGAAAGGTTGGGAGCGAACCGGTCATGCCGGTGAAACCTATGAGGAGCTCAAAACCTTCTCCGAGGTCTTGAATCAGGTTCAAAAGCACTATGTCGATGAGACGAAGCCGAAGGATCTTATTCAAGGAGCCATTCGCGGCATGCTGTCGACGCTCGATCCACACTCAGCGTATATGACTCCGGAAATGTATAAGGAGATGCAGGTCGAAACCAGGGGAGAATTCGGCGGGGTCGGCATTCAAATCGGTGTGAAGGACAACCGGCTGGCCGTGATCGCGCCGATCGAAGGTACGCCTGCGCATCGAGCCGGGATCAAAGCCGGCGATTTCATCATTAAAGTCAACGACGACCCCACGAAGGATCTGACGTTGATGGATGCCGTCCAGAAAATGCGCGGGCCGAAAGGCAGCAAGGTCAATCTCACCATTCAACGGGATGGGGCTACGGATCCCTTGGTGTTCACCCTCGTCCGCGACACCATCAAAATTGAAAGCGTAAAGTCGAAGGTCATTGACAATCTCGGCTATGTTCGGCTCACTCAGTTTCAAGAAGCGACCGGACGCGACCTTTCCAAAGCGATCAAGCAGTTCAAGGAACATAAGGTCCAAGGAACCATTCTCGACCTACGAAACAATCCCGGCGGTTTGCTGACTGCAGCCGTCGATGTGTCCGAGCAATTTCTTCCCAGCGGAAAGCTGGTCGTGTATACCAAGAGCCGGGAAGGGAAAAAGGACGAATGGTTCGCCAAGTCCAAGGATCAAATGGAAGATCTTCCGGTCATCGTTCTCGTCAATGAGGGATCGGCGAGTGCGTCAGAGATCGTAGCTGGGGCGCTGCAAGATTGGGGGCGGGCCGTCGTGGTTGGAACGACCTCGTTCGGGAAAGGGTCGGTGCAGACAATCTTGGCCTTAGGTGATGGTTCAGGGCTTCGCCTGACGACCGCGAAGTACTATACGCCAAAAGGTCGGTCGATCCAGTCGACTGGGATTACTCCCGATATTGTGGTGAAACTACCGACGCCGGTACTGGCCAAGGTGCCCGATGGGAAGCCGGCTGAAAAAGACACGGAGGGGAAGGCCGTCAAGCCACCGACAGGAAAAGATGCCTCACCATCGAATGGAAAGTCTCCAGAAGAGGGAAATCCGAAGAACGGCCCGGGTCCGCAGTCGTTACCGGCTGAAGCGGGCGGAGAACTCTCGCTGGAGCAGGATGTCCAGTTGCAGAAGGCGGTGGAATTGCTGAAGAGCTGGAAGATATTCAAGGAACTCAAGAGTTCCTAAGACTCGTGATCGTGGATCCGTCGTCGGACAGCGTGCAACAAATGCTCCTCTGACCCAGAGAAACTCGGCAGGGTTCGAAGCAGATGAGATTGAATGAGCTGATCGAGATCGGGGAGCGTCCGTATACCGAGTCGGAAGTACAAATAGGCCACGAGTGATTCGGAGAGACCTGGAAGAGTTGCCCAACTGCTGACCTCGGTCGGAAGGGGGGTCTGAAGCTCTTCGTAGGCGCGGATCGACCCGGTCTCAAGGAACTCCTCGATTTTTTTTGCCAGATCGGTTCCGATCCCGTTGATATCTTCAAGTGCCCGTCGTGCAGCCAGGGTCGCCACATCTTCATCGATGGCAAGCAAAGCGTCCGCAGCTCGCCGATAGGCCCTCACTCGATACGGGTTCGCCCGTTGAGCTGACAGGAGATCGGCCGTCGATCTGAAGAGCGCGGCCAATCGTCGATTGTTCTCCTTCATGCGAAGACCCTGGGGGTGTATTGTGCGATTTCCTCGGTCTTTCAGGCAAGTGGCACTTTATTGACAAGGTGAATTCAGCTCTCATAGGATGACAGGTGTGCAGGACGCTATCCACATCCATGTAAACGGGCAGGCGAGGACCTGGCGCGATGGCACGACGGTTGCCGATCTGTTGCATGACCTGGATATACAAATTGAGCGGGTAGCGGTGGAACTCAACCTCGAAATCCTCGATCGGACGGCATTTGGTCAACGCCTGCTCAAAAACGGGGATCGGGTTGAGATTCTTGGTTTTATCGGTGGCGGCGCCGCGGCAAGGATTGAGCCGGGTCTTGAGAGAACCTGTGGGTGGTGGCTCCGTGACTATCGTGACTATTAATTATATAGTGTGGAGAGGATCACGATGACAGACGATCGACTAGTAATTGCGGGGCGTGAATTCAAGTCCCGATTATGGGTAGGAACGGGAAAATATAAAGATTTTATCGAAACGCAAAAGGCCATTGAAGTGTCCGGCGCCGATGTCGTGACCGTCGCGGTTCGTCGAGTGAATATCACCGATCGCTCGAAAGATAATCTGCTCGATTACATCGACCCGAGGAAATACACAATTCTGCCCAACACAGCCGGATGCTATACCGTGGAGGATGCGGTACGATACTCACGTCTGGCTCGCGCGGCCGGTGTTTCCGATTTGGTCAAGTTGGAAGTGCTCGGCGATGAGAGGACATTATTCCCGGATACGGCCGGTTTAATTGAAGCGGCCAAGATTCTCATTAAGGAAGGATTTATCGTCCTTCCGTACACGAATGACGATCCGATTGTTGCGAAGAAGCTGGTGGATATCGGATGTCCGGCGGTCATGCCTTTAGCTGCGCCCATCGGATCCGGGCTGGGAATTCGTAATCCGTACAATCTGAAAATTATCATGGAAACCGTCAAGGTGCCGATTATTGTCGATGCCGGTGTCGGAACCGCGTCGGACGCAGCCTTGGCGATGGAATACGGCGCCGACGCGGTGCTCATGAATACGGCCATTGCCGGTGCGAAGGATCCGCTTGCCATGGCGGAAGCGATGAAGCATGCGGTTCATGCCGGTCGTCTGGCTTACAAGGCCGGTCGTATTCCCAGGAAACTCTATGCAACGGCCAGTAGCCCGATCGAAGGAATGCTTTAAAATGAGTTTTGAGTGCTGGCTTCTGAGTCTGATGAGCGGCAAAGGAACAACCAAAACGTGAGTCAAACGGGTATCGCTACGGCCCCAACGCTCAGTCCTTCGCTCTCGATCTCTCCCCAATGCTTCCGGTAAATTTCCGTCTGCTGCTCGTCACCGACAGAACTCAAGCAGGCGGTCGATCACTTCCATCTCTTATCCGACAGGGAGTCAGCGCCGGGTTGCCCGCTGTCCAATTGCGGGAACGTGATCTATCGACGCGCGAATTGCTCCCGCTGACGCGAGAAATCCAGTCAATCACGGCGTCGCACGCCGTTCCTTTGATCGTCAATGATCGCATTGATCTGATGATGGCGCTGAATTTGGACGGCGTGCATCTTCGATCCGACAGTCTGCCTCCCCTCCTTGTACGTCAGCTGATCGGACCAGGTCGATTGATCGGAGTCTCCACACATTCGGTCGAGGATGTGCGACGTGCGAATCAAGGCGGTGCCGATTATGTCGTGTTTGGTCCCATCTTTGAAACTCCGTCGAAGCGTTCGTTCGGTCCCCCCCTTGGGCTGCCTCTGCTGGCCGATGTCTGCTGCCGATCGTCCATCCCCGTGCTTGCAATTGGAGGAATCACTTGCGAACGAGTACGCGACGTTCGCCGAGCCGGTGCTCACGGAGTTGCCGTGATCGGTGCGCTGTTGTCTCGTGATGACATCGGCGAAGCCGTCCGAGAGTTCAGGCATGCTCTGGAAACGTGAGACGGCGTTGCACGGCGAGGTCGAGTCTCGTGTGAGATCGTTCGACGGAGTTGACCACCCCTAGGTCGGATGTTAAAATTCGATCACCAGATATTCGATATTCGCGTTTACGTTCGATGTCGCGAGCTATTCGTGTCGTCCGGATATGGCGGAAAGCAAGGGCCAGCCAAATCGACTCCGGTCCCTCCGAGATTCTGTCAAGAAGATTACGAAACGGCTGTCCGAGGGGAATGAGGAGATGATTCACAAGAACGACGAACACGCGCGCGAGATGGACAAACTTCGCGTTCAGATTCAGTCGATGGAGGAGGAAATCCGTCGACTCTATCAATCACGCTACCAACTCGATCAAGCCAATAAGCAGAATGAAAAACTCGTGGCCACGCTGCAGGAAGCGAAGGCGCAGATCGAGGCGCTGCGTACTGAGGTGGAAAAACTGACGGCGCCGCCGTCGGCGTATGCCATTTTTTCCAGCATGAATGCGGACGGTACCGGAAATGTCTATGTGTCGGGACGGAAAATGAAGGTCAACCTTCATCCCTCGATCAAACGCCATGAGTTGCGGAAGGGACAAGAAGTCGTCCTGAATGAAGCGCTCAACGTGATCGAGGTCAAAGGGTTCGACAGTCAAGGAGAGGTGGTTCGACTCAAAGACGTGCTGGAAGGCGCGCGGGCATTGGTCACCCTCCATTTTGATGAGGAGAAGGTTGCCGAGCTCGGCGAGCCGCTGCTCGCCGAGCGGTTAAGTGTGGGGGACCATCTGTTGTATGATCCTCGTTCCGGGTATGTCATTGAGAAGTTGCCGAAGTCAGAAGCGGAAGAGCTCGTGTTGGAAGAGGTCCCGGATGTCGACTATGAGCATATCGGAGGCCTCCAAAAGGAATTGGAGCAGGTACGCGATGCCGTCGAACTTCCGTTCCTGCATCCACACATATTCTCCGAGTATAAGCTCAGCGCACCGAAAGGGGTTCTGCTCTACGGCCCGCCCGGTTGCGGGAAGACCCTGATCGCCAAGGCCGTCGCCAATTCGATCGCCAAGAAATTAGGCCATCGGGCGGGCAAAGAAATTCGGAGCTACTTTCTTCATGTGAAAGGTCCTGAGTTGCTCAATAAGTATGTCGGGGAGTCGGAGCGTCAGGTACGTGAGGTGTTTAAGAAGGCGAAAGAACGGGCCGAGGACGGTCATCCGGTGATCGTGTTTTTCGATGAGATGGATGCACTCTTCAGAACTCGGGGGACAGGTATATCCTCGGATATCGAGTCGACGATTGTTCCCCAGTTTCTCTCCGAGATCGATGGGGTCGAACGATTGCGCAATGTCATCGTCATTGGGGCCAGCAACCGCCAAGATTTGATCGATCCGGCGGTGCTTCGCGCCGGCCGGTTGGACGTCAAGGTCAGAGTGGGGCGGCCGGATGCCACGGCTGCCCGTGACATTTTCTCGAAGTACATCTCGACGAGTCTCCCTTTTGCCGCCGAGGATTTGGAGCGGCATGGAGGCGATCGACAGGCTCTGGTCGATCGATTGACGGCTCTGACAGTTGAAACCATGTATGCAGCCAGTGAAGAAAATAAGTTCATCGAAGTGACCTACGCCAACGGCGAAAAGGAAGTTTTATACTTCCGTGACTTCGCCAGCGGAGCCTTGATCGAAGGAATTGTTTCTCGCGCGAAAAAATTCGCCGTGAAGCGCGTGATCGCCCAAGAGGGAGCAGGCCTGCGCTCGGACGACTTGATCCGCGCCATCCGTGAGGAGTTCAAAGAACACGAGGATCTTCCAAATACGACTAATCCCGACGATTGGGCGAAAGTCGCCGGAAAGAAAGGCGAAAAAATCATTCACATTCGGACCATTAGTGGTGGGCCTACCGAACATCGGCAGATTGAAACCATCAGTACCGGCCACTATCTCTAACTATTTCTATGTCAGATCACACATCCACGAATCGCATGCGCGTGCTTGGCACTGAAACCGAGTTCGGCATTGCGGCAAAAGATCCGTCCGCGATAGACCCTGTGTCGGGTTCATTCGCCGTGATCGGACATTACCCGAGACTGTCGGCTCCGGGGGCTCTCTGGGATTATGAAAACGAAAATCCACTTTTGGATGCCCGGGGATTTGAAGTCGACGGCGAGCGGGAACGTCCCAATCCCGATTATAACCGGCAGCTGAACAAGGTGCTGGCGAACGGCGGACGTCTATATGTTGATGGAGCTCATCCGGAATACTCGACGCCGGAGTGTTCCAGCGCCAAGGAGATCGTGGCGTTCGAACGAGTCGGGGAGCGCATTCTCGCGGCATGCCTTCAGGAAATGGCTCGGGTGAGCGGAAGCGAACAGTATGTCTTGTACAAGAACAATTCCGACGGCAAGGGCAACAGCTACGGATACCACGAAAACTATTTAGTCTCGAGGTCCGTGCCGTTCGACAGAATCGCTCGAGTATTGGCGCCGTTCCTTGTCACACGACCAATTTTCTCCGGAGCAGGAAAAGTCGGGGCTGAAAATCAGACCAACCCCGCGGAATATCAAATCTCGCAGCGCGCCGACTTTTTCGAATGTCTCATGGACCTCAACACGATGGTCAAACGGCCGATCATCAACACGCGCGACGAACCGCACGCCGATGCGGCAAGGTATCGGAGACTCCATGTCATCACGGGTGACGCCAACATGGCGGAACTCTCCACCTATCTGAAGGTGGGAACGTTGGACATCGTCTTGGATTTGCTTGAGTCAGGAGCCGATCTGCCTCAGTTCGAATTGGACGAGCCTGTTCGTGCGTTCAAGCAGGTGTCCCGCGACCTGGATGTGAAGGAGACCGTGAAACTGGCGGGTGGACGGCCTACCACGGCTCTTGCCGTCCAGCGGGCATACCTAAGCGCCGCTAAGGCATTTTACGCCTCGCAGGATCACAATCCTACGACTCACGATGTATTGCTCCGTTGGGAGGATGTGCTGAATCGGCTCGATCGCGATCCTCGATTGTTGGTGAACGCGTTGGATTGGGTCGCCAAGCGGCATCTGATCGAGTCCTACATGGAGCGTAAAGGCTGCGGATGGGATGATCCTCGAATGAAGCTGATGGATCTCCAATATCATGATGTTCGCCCGGACAAGGGATTGTTCTATACGCTGGAGCGCGGTCGTCTCATCGAGCGGATCGTCGAGGAAGACGATATTCAACGAGCGGAGCTCAATCCGCCGACGGGTACCAGGGCGTATTTTCGTGGGCGGTGCGTCAGTAAGTTTGCAAAGGCATTGTACGGAGCCAGTTGGACGTCGGTGCTGTTCGACGTCGGCAATACGACGATCAAGAAAGTGCCTCTGATGGACCCTCATCGAGGGACGCAGGCATTGACACGAGAGCTGCTTGATACGACCGATTCTGCTGCTGTCCTGATCGAAAAACTCAAGGTTTGACGAAGGGTGGTTCGAAGGCCAGGATGAAGCTCCCCTATCTCCCCGACCACGACGGCTCCAGTTTTTTTGACTTCGTCTCAACACATCATCCGGAGTTGGCATTACGAAGCCACGGAATGACGGCTGGTCCAGACCAGATGCGCACCGTTGGGCCAGTCGCCGTGCCCTCCGCCACAACCGTGCTGGCGCTCAAGTATCAGGAGGGTGTTGTAATCGCCGGAGACCGCCGAGCCACGGAAGGGTTTCAGATCGCCGATCGCCGAATCGAAAAAGTCTTCAAGATCGACAACTGGTCGGCCATGGCGATCGCGGGGGCGGCCGGTCCCTGCATCGAAATGGCCAAGTTATTTCAGACCGAGTTGGAGCATTACGAAAAACTGGAAGGTATGCCGCTCTCCTGTGAAGGGAAGGCCAATAAACTTGGGCAGATGGTCAAGGCCAATCTTCCGATGGTATTTCAGGGACTGGTCGTCATGCCGTTATACGTCGGATATGACTTGAAACGGGCTGAGGGCCGCATCTTCAAGTACGACATCACCGGCGGGCGGTACGAAGAATCCGATTACCATGCGATCGGTTCCGGCGGGAAAGATGCCCGCAACACGATGCGAGAACATTTTCGGAGAGGTCTTTCTGAGCAGGACGCGCTCAAGTTGGCTTTGTTGTCGCTCTATAATGCCGCGGATGATGATGTCGGTACGGGCGGACCGGACCTGATACGAGGAATCTATCCGACCGCCAAGTTTGTGACCGCTCAGGGCATCACCGATGTCTCCGATGACAAACTGAGAGCTGTGTATGACGAGATGATAACCGCACGCCGTTCAAGGGAGACGTAATCATGCCGATGCCCTATTACGTGTCCCCTGAACAGATGATGCAGGATAAGGCTGAGTATGCCAAGAAGGGGATTGCCAAAGGCCGCTCGATCATCGCGATGGAGTATATCGACGGCATTCTACTGACCGCGGATAATCCGAGCGCCTCGCTGCACAAGGTTTCGGAAATCTACGACAACATCGCGTTTGCGGGAGCCGGCAAGTACAGCGAGTTTGAGAACCTTCGAAAGGCGGGCATCCGTCACGCCGACCTCAGAGGATTCATGTATAGCCGGGAAGATGTGACCGGCCGCTCGCTCGCGAACGGGTATTCGCAAAGCCTAGGGACTGTATTCAGTCAGGAAATGAAGCCGCTTGAGGTTGAAATCCTCGTGGTGCAAGCCGGTACCGATCATCACCCAAATGAAATCTATCGTATTTCGTTTGACGGCAGCATCATCGACGAGAAGAACTTTGCGGTGATCGGCGGACGATCTGAGGCGGTACACACCGTATTGAAAGAAAAAAGTTCCGACCAGGTTCCGCCCTTGGACGCTGCGTTGAAGCTGTCTGTCGCGGCGCTGGAGCAAACGGCCAATCAAAAGCTGCAGCCGGAAGGGTTGGAAGTCGCGGTCTTGGACCGAACTCGTATCGGCAGAAAGTTTCGGCGGTTATCGATCACCGATGTTCGACGCATCCTCTCTCCCTGACTTTGCCCCTCCGTAGAGGCTTCCTTTGTCGAAGACCGACAAACGGCGTATAATCAGTTTGAAGGCCATTCATGATGTCTGCCGGCCCCATGAAACAACGGATATTCGGCCTCGAGAACGAATACGGCCTCATTTTTTCCCCCAACGGCCGTATCTATCTCCCCATGGAAAAAGTCCTGGGGTACATCTTTGAAGGACTGATTCCGAACAGCTGGCCGTCGAACGCCTTCTTGGTCAATGGGGCGCGGTTCTATCAAGACACCGGCTGCCACCCCGAATACTCGACTCCGGAATGCGACAACATCCTTGACCTCGTGGTCCACGATAAAGCGGGCGAACGCTTGTTGGAAGCTTGTTTGCCTGCAGCGGAGGAGCGGCTTCGAGAAGAAGGATTGTCCGGAGAAATCTATATTTTCAAGAATAACACGGATTCCTTGGGGAATACCTACGGGTGCCATGAAAACTTCCTCATGCGGCGTGATGTCGATTTCTGGAAAGTCACCGAACAATTGATCCCCTTTTTCGTGACCCGGCAGGTGTTCAGCGGGGCCGGCAAAGTCCTGAAGGTGTCTGGGAAACCGCAATATTTCATCTCTCAGCGCGCGCAACATATTCACGAGAAAACGTCATCGTCGACGACGTCTTCCCGAAGCATCATCAATACCCGCGATGAGCCCCATTCGGACGCCGAACGGTATCGGCGGCTCCATATCATCGTCGGAGATTCCAACATGTCGGAGTATGCCACATACCTCAAAGTGGGGACGGCCGCGCTCGTCTTGTCGATGATTGAAGAGGGGTACACAGTTCATGGGTTGGAACTGGAGGATCCCGTCAAGGCGATTCGAGAGGTCTCGCGTGATCCGACGTTGAAGAAAAAAGTGAAACTTGATGACGGCCGGCAGATGACCGCTGTTGAAATTCAACTGGCCTATCTCAAGAGGGCCGGAGAATATCTGAACCAACAGGCACATGAACCCATCCTCGACGATGTGTGGGAGAAATGGGGGCGGATGCTTCAGCAGCTGGAAGAAGATCCGATGCAACTCACCCATCAGGTCGATTGGGTCACGAAGAAACATTTGATCCAATCCTACGTGGACAAGAAGAGTTGCGGGTGGGACGACCCAAGGGTGTTCCTTCTGGATTTGCAGTTCCATGACGTGAAGCGGACGAGAGGGTTGTATTACCTAATGGAGTCGCGAGGGCTCATCGAACGGATCGTCGAAGAAGAGGCGGTCCAGCGGGCGATGTCCACCCCACCTCAGACGACAAGGGCCAAGGTCCGTGGGGATTTCATTCGGTTCGCTCGTGCCAAGAATCGATCCTATACGGTCGATTGGACATATCTGAAGCTGAACGGGTATTGGGAGGAAACCATCCTCTGTATGGACCCCTTCAGCGCGGTAAATCGGCGAGTCGAAGAGCTGATTTCTCAAGTGTCGGGAGGGCGGTTTTATCGATGAAGCCGGCGGTGGATCTGCATTACTCACGACATGCCATGCCGGCGCAGTGCCTAGTGGGCATTGCCATTCTGCTGGCCGGTTATCTGCTCGTCGACCTCGTGCCGTGGTTTGTGCCGACTGCTCAGGGTGCCGATGGCCGGTACACCGGGAAGCAGGGAGAAATTATCATTGTCAAAGTCCCGGTCGATGATTCAGCCACCCGCGTGCAGGGGAAATTTCTGGGACGCGCCGTTAGCTTCTTCCCCGATACACGACTCGAAGAACCGAAAGGATTTGTCGGATTGCTCGGGATAGACTTGCAAGACGAGCCGGGGACTCATGAATTGCTCGTTGAGCTGAAGACGGCAGAGCAGAGTCGCATGCTCCGCTACAGCATAGCAGTCGTCAAAGGGAAATTTCACATGGAGCATCTCACGCTGCCCAAAGACAAGGTCGATCTCGACGAAAAAAGCTTGGCGCGCTGGAAGGCCGAGCAAGAGCAGGTGAAAGAGGCGCTCGCGACGGATTCCCAGAGCAAACTTTGGCAACCAGGTTTCGTGGAGCCGGTGAGCGGCAAGCGAACCGGGATCTTCGGCAGCATGAGAGTCATGAACGGCCAGGCGCGGAATCCGCACAATGGTGAAGACATCGGGGCTCCACTTGGCACCGCCGTTGCCGCGACGAATCACGGGGTGGTGCGGCTCACCGTCGATCATATCTTCTCGGGGAAGGGTGTGTTTTTGGACCACGGGTTGGGTTTCTACTCGATGTATTTCCATCTGTCCGAAGTCCTGGTCAAGGAGGGCGAGCAGGTGAAAGCCGGGCAGATCGTCGGGAAAGTGGGGGCAACCGGCCGGGCCACTGGCCCGCATCTCCATTGGGGAGTGAAACTCAACGGCGCACGCGTCAACCCCTATGCCTTGCTGGATCTGCCGTTTAAAGGTACAGTACAGTCGGCAGCTCCTGTGCCATCTGGTGATCCAACTTCCAGCGTAGGTGCACCAGCTCCATAGTTTCGATCGGTTTCAGTTCTCGCCATCCGTAGGATTTCTGGTTGACCTCGCCCCACCACGAGAATACCATTTTGGAATGGGGCATCAGACATGAGAATCTTCTTGTTTATCCTCTCCGTGCTCTCTCTCCTGCTGGCCGCGCACCGATTCTACCTTGCCGAGCATACCGGGCAGCACAAGGGAGGGCTCTTCTTTCTGCTCATCGGGATCCAGCTGCTGATTGCTGCGGCACTCATCGGTGGCCATCGGGAAGAACGCATCTCCAAGCCACCGAAGGCGAAGGATGGGGATGGCAGCAACAAATCCGAGCCGAATGCGGTGAACGTCTCGGTGAAACAAAATCCGAAATCATGAGGAACAGCGAGCTCGCTCGCTTGAAGTAGCTGGACGAGATTGTGATCTCAGCTGTTTTCTCCTCGAAGCCGTCATTTGCGTCAAAATCCCGCGTAGATTCCAAAATGAACTAGCCGATTTCCACACCGTATAGAGTAGGGAAGGTGCTCCCATCGGCGAATGCCGGGAAGGTTTCGATAACAGATCGTACTCCATATGGACAGAAGTGTATGGAGAGTTGAAATCGTAAGCGACGGGGTACTCAAATGCAGAGGCGTGGAGATCAATCAATAGTAATTGCGTAGCTGTCTCAATACACAATAGCCGGGCGTTTCCCTTTGACGATCAACAGCAGCCGTTTAAATTGTAAGGGCTTGTCGGGATCACGCGTATAGTGGGTGGGATCTTCTGAGACTTCGATGTCGCTCAACGGGATCGACAGTTTTTGACGAATGTGGGGAATGTTGGTTTCCAATTCCAGATCAACTAGTCGCTCGCTACAGCCGGTCACGATTGTGTTGATATCACGTTGATCATCAAACTGCACCGTGATCCGTTCTTCTGGGTTGATCCATGGCGCGATGAGGGTCACCTTGTCAGCACGACTTATGGCAGAGTGATTGTCCATTGTACTTCTATAATACTCCCGTAAGTTCCCGCGAATCACTCGGGTATTCCCGAGCAGTTAATTCGGCGAGATACCCAATCCTCCCATCAACGGCATCAAGCTTTCTTCCCCTGGGCCCTTTCCCTGCTTTGATGCATCACTGATCTCTTCAAGAAGCTGAGCGGCCTCGGGGCTCAGCTGTTTTAACTTTTCTCCAAGTTGTCCGGACGTCAAGCCTTGTTGAATCTCGGCATCCGAGATTTTTCCATCTTTGATGCCTTGTTGAAGGATCTGTGCTAGGGACCGCACCTTTGCCAGGACGTCGGGGGGCATGCCGTTCAGGATGTTAGCCGCGTCCTGCCGTCCACCTCCGAGTTGGGCATGGACCGGAATGGCCAACGAAAACAAAAACCCGCACAGAGCGATCATCAGTTTTCCTGTCAAGTTCATCATAGCCTCCCTCTCTTTTTGTATCATGAATCGAGCTCGATCAATTCGATCCCTGCAGGATGCCTGCCAGTTTGCTCTCAGAAAAGAAAATGATGTCATAGAGAGAACAAATAAGGTCAAGCGTACTAAGGCATTAACCGATACAATTCCATACCCATTTGAGAAAACGAAGAATTTTTTAGACGCCCTGTCTGAGAATGGTATGGTTTATCATCATCAAACCGAGAGTGGAGGGGAGTGCTGATGTTTGAAGGGTGGGAATCTCCTGACGTCACGGTCTATTTGGCGGCCATTCTTGGCCTTCTCGTCGTGTGGCAGTACTACCAGATGCAAATCATGGCCGGGCGCATCCTGGGCATCGATATCTTCGATCGTTCAGGCATTCGGATGTATATCTATGTGATTCCCAGCGACGACCATATCTGTGAGGTCTGTGCCGCATCGAATGGCCGCGTCTTCTTACCTTCCCAGGTGGCGAAGAAGCAGTTTTCACCGCTTACCGGGAAGTGTCAACGATCGACGACCTGTATCGGAGTATTGGTCGGACTGTACGGTGCCTGGCTGGAAGCGAGAGGTGTGTTGGAACATCTCCGTAAAAATGCCAAAAATGGCGGCATCCAGTTGTCTTCGGAAGAAGTGCGGGCTTTGGTGAGCGGGCAATGGGAGCGGTGCATCAGCGCCGACACGGATCGCCTGGGGATCCATATGATAGAAGCCCTCAGCTATGAAAAGATTAATCCCGAGGTCTCAATCGAATGCTATCGGTATGTGGTCAACGAGGTGAAAGAAGTGCGGCATCTGATGTTTCTTGTTCCCGCCTATCTCCGACTTATGCAGTTGTTGCTTCAAGCCGGAGAGGAGGCTGAAGCGCTTGAGACTATCGAGCGCTTCGCAAGCCGCTTCCCAACAACGAAACGCGGTCCCCATTTCCCATCAGATGAGCAACGGGAGATCATGAAGACGAACAAAGTCCAACTGCTGAAAGGTCTGTCTCTCCCACTGTCCGCCTAGTCCAGTCTTGCCAATCCAGCATCTTGCCCAGGATGCGCTACGCGACAAGCCAAGGCCACCAAGCCTCAGGGATCCAACGCTCTCGCCGTCCATGCGACAACGATCGACTCACCAATCGTTCAGTAGTTGGATTCCAGGCTCGTCGGTGTTTTGTTGAGGACGGTTGCCGCAGCTTGCGACAGGGCTGCGTCGTGGTGGTGGTCGGGAGAATAGATTCGAAACTGGATGAGTCGCGTGGGCAGAAGGTCTAAGAATTCTTCCAGCGGCTCGGTCGAAACCTGACCTGTCCCAGGATCATATACGTAGAGAGGATTTCCACGATGGTCTTTGGGGTCAGGCCGCGGATCCAACAAGGCCATGTCTACGCGAAAGGGCAGCCGCCTCAAGCCGGAAGGGAGCTCTTTGGCAATCTGCTGCTCAAAATGCCGATGGCTGGGAAACGCCATGCCGCGTTCTTGTCCTTTTTCTTTCAGCGTCGTACCGTAGGCCATCTTCCATTTGACGTCTCGTCCTAAGATCCGTGCCCACTCCTGACCTAACTGGCGGCGGGCTTTGTGGCGGGACTGTTTCCATCCTCGGACTTCTTCCAAGAGCGACCAATCGGTCAGGATTCGATACCGCTCCATATTCTTGCGCGGATCGTCGGGGCAGAGCAGCTTCATCGTCCGACCGAAGATGTCCCGCAGATGGATGTCGATCGCTCTGGTGGTGCGATGGAAATAGACGTTGGAGTAGAGGTACATTCTGGTGTTGAGGAACATCTGAAGGGACGGGAGCCCGGTTTTGTGAATGGTGAACCCTTTCTCCGTCACGATCGTATAATGAATCAACCTCGTCAGATCGACCGGGCCGACCGCCACACCGCACATATACGAGTCTCTCAAGACATAGTCCAGATTGTCTCCGGTGTAACTCCCTGAGATCACAGGCTGAAGCATGTTCAACCAGCGAGGGAGGCGGGAATTGTCCTTGCCTTTCTCCTTGAGGATCAAATGCGCGATCTGGTCGGGATTCAGCTCCTCCCCTTTCGCGAATGGTCCGGACGGGCTTCGGCGGATTTTTCTGATGAGGGGGGCCAAATGTTCACGGATGATGATCTGGCCCAACCGTTCATGCGTGAGGCCATGAGCATGGAGAAAATTGTCATCGAAGAAATGGCAAAACGGGCCGTGCCCGATGTCGTGAACCAAGGCCGTCACCCGCAAGACTTCCTCGACAAAATTGGCCGACGGCACATCTTTGACGGCTTTCTTGAGGAATGGGTACAGATGCCGGGCGAATCGTCCCGCCACGTGCATCGTCCCGAGAGAATGCACGAATCGGGTGTGCTCTGCCGAGGGATAGACCCAGCGGGCACTCTGCAACTGGTAGATGTATCGCAACCGCTGAACCCAGGGGGAGTCGATTAGGTCTTTCTCGGTATGTTCATGTGGATCAGGATGGGCATACGGTACGGTGAACGTGACGTACTTGTGAATGGGATCGGCGATGAGGGCCGATCCATCATACGGAGCATCCGGTCGATCTGCCGATTCCATGGCTAGAAGGGTCGCAGGGTGGTCAAAAAGGCCGTCCAGCAAGGCCGCAGCGAGCAAAGAGGCGACGCGTACTCTGGCTGTACGTTGAGCCTCTGAGCGATGCGAGAACGCCGCTGGCGGACTTTTTCAACACCCTGTGTGCATCTTAGCCCACCTGGTCGGAAGGCGGCAACGGTTCGGTCGTGGATTTGGCGGAAGAGGAACGATGTTTCTGGAAAAGCAAATAGGCGACCGGATAAGACAACAAGGCTCCGAGCACACTGAGAATGAGTCCTCCGAGCATGAAAGGGGCTGCGTAGGGAAGGATTTGTTGGTAGATGCCGCTGAAACTCAGATCCTGCCAGTCAAAATTTGGTACGTCGGTCCGTCCCAAGAGCAATGCACCGGTCCAGTAGGT